>Ga0193745_1000128_pt1 | contig 13099 bp, 10 predicted proteins | sample L1a2metaG_FD_145899 | JGI IMG/M metagenome (GOLD analysis project Ga0193745, IMG submission 145899) | Soil microbial communities from a riparian zone of the East river system, Colorado, United States - L1a2 | ecosystem: Environmental > Terrestrial > Soil > Riparian zone | place: USA: East River... | reverse complement strand
AGGCAGCGCTGCAGGCGGAACTCGCGTTGGGACGCCAGGCGCGGGGCTTCGTCGCTTCCGGCGGAAACTATTTCGATGCCACGAAGACGCTGACCGCCAACGCGATGGCGGCGGTGCTGCAGTAGTGCCTGCCGGCGCTCAGGCGAGCGGTCGTTCTTTCAGATACCAGTCGAGGATCTGCTCGCCGGTCCAGAAGAGCACATCGGAGCGCTCGCGGATGCGCTCGAAGATCATGCGGAAATACTTGAGGCGGTGCGGCGCGCCCATGATGTAGGGGTGCACTACAAGCGCCATGACGCGCGCCTGTCCGCTCGCGGCGTCATGGTAGAGCTGGTCGAACTGGTCCATCGCCCGCTGGAAGTATTCGCGCGCCGGGTGGTGCTGGATCAGCATCATGGCGATGTCGTTGTTCTCCTGGGTGTACGGGAGGTTGACGATGGGCTTGCCGCGCGTCTTGAGCACGACCGGCTGGTCGTCGAGCACCCAGTCGGCCACGTAGTCGTAGCCGTTCTCGGAGAGCAGGTCGGGCGTATCCCAGGTCTCGGTGAGCCCGGGTCCGAGCCAGCCGCGCGGCCGCTTGCCGCCGACCGCCTCGGCGAGCGCCTCGGTCGTCTTCCTGATGTCTTCGCGCTCGTTCTCGACCTTCTGCATGTTGCGCTGCGTGTAGCCGTGGCCCATGAACTCCCACTTGCGTTCTTTCGCCGCGCGCGCGATCGCGCCATAACCGCGGACCGCCGTGCCGTTGACGGCGAGCACGGCGCGGATCTCGTGCCGGTCGAGCACCTCCAGCATGCGCCAGAAGCCGACGCGGTTGCCGTATTCGTGCCAGGCCCAGTTCGGGATGTCGGGCATCGGCGAGCCGCCCGCGGGCGGCGTGAGCACGGTGCGCGGCATGGCCTGGTCGATGTCCCATTCCTCGACGTTGACGATCACCCAGACCGCGATACGCGCCCCGCCGGGGAGCTTGAGCGGGGGCCGCTCGGTGATCGGCGAATAGGAGATGCGCTCGGTGGGTTTCATTTAGGTCCCTGAAGTTTGCGAATTTCGTCCGACCGCATCACGGCGCCGAAGGCGGTCCGGATGCAGGCGAGCGCGGCCTCATGCAGCGCGGGTCCGTCCATGGTGTCAACGCAGTCCTCGACCACCACCACCGCATAGTCGCGCGAGCAGGCCGCGCAGGCGGTCGAAAGCACGCAGCTGTTGGTGTTAACGCCGGTGATGAAGACCGTGTTGATGCCGTGCGTGCGCAGGACGAAATCAAGGTCGGTGCCGATGAAGCAATCGTAGCGCTTTTTCGTATCGACGACCCAGTCGCGTTTTGCATCGAGCACCTGGGGCATGACGGTGACGCCGGGCATGCCGGCGATGTTATGTTTGAGCACGTTCGTGCGCGGATTGTTCGGGTTTCGCGAGCGCGCGAGCCACGCCGGCATGGAGGCGATCTCGTCCGCGTCGCGGTATTGCGTGAGCAGGTGCACGATCGGGATGCCGTCTGCACGGCAGCTCTGGAAAAAGCGCGCGTTGGCAGCCACTACGCGCGCGGCTCGGTCGGGGGCGAGCGGCATGGTTGCGACGATGGGATCGAGGTGACCGCGATGCAGGTCGATGGCGATGACCGCGGGTACCGGCCGGTCTACTCCAAGGTCCATTCTTTCCAGCGACCTACTTCCAGGGCATCAGCGAGGCGTGGATCACGTCCGGCACGCCCTGGCCGCCGACCGAGCGGATGGCGAGGTCCACGTCCTTCAGCCCGAAGCTGTGTGTCGTCACCTTTTCCAGGGGAAAGCGCTTCGAGGCGAGCTGCGCGAGGGCGAGCTCGCAGGCCTTGTAGCTGTGGCCGCGAGCGCTCTTGATGGTGATGAATTTCACCGTGACCCGCTCGAGCGGGAAATTCGGGAATTCCTTCATCTCGCCCTGGACCACGATCGTCCCGCCCTTGCGCTTCAACGCTTCCACGCCGAGCAGGATCGGGAGAGTCCCGGCGCCCGCGGTGCAGTCGAGCGCAACGTCAACGCCCCGGCCTCCGGTGATCTCCTTGATGCGCGCGAGCGGGTCTTCCTTCTGCACGTCGATCACGTAGTCGGCGCCCAGTTCTTTGGCGACTTTCATCCGTGCCGAATCCTTGGAGGTGCCCGTGACGATGATGAGCGACGCGCCCGCCTGCTTGCAGACCACGGTCTGGGAGAGCCCTTGTTGACCGGGCCCCTGGATAAGCACGGCGGAGTCGTACCCCACGCCGCCGTCGAAGAGCGACCATTCGACGCCGTTCGCCATGGGGGTGACCAGTCCCGCCAATTCCGCCGTGACGCCCTTCGGCACCCGGTGCACGACGGCGTTCCACGGGAGGTATACGTATTGAGCAAATCCGCCCCACAGATGGGGCGCCTTCTCCGCTGAGGTGTAGCCATAGCGGATGCCGTCCGGGTTGGTGCGCCAGTCGGTGTTCTCGCAGTGACGGTACTGGCCCAGGTGGCACCACTCGCACTTGCCGCACATGACGTAGTGCTCGACGAACACCAGGTCGCCTTCCTTGAAGCCTTTGCGCCGGGTGAACTCGCGGCCCGCCTTGGCGATGGTGCCGATGTTCTCGTGGCCCATGATCACTGGTGCATTGGACGGCGGCGTCTTGTAAAGCTTGACGTCGGTCCCGCAGATCCCGGCAACCTCCATCTTCAATAGCGCGCTGTCCTCCGGGATATCCGGCATGGGGAATTCCCGGATCTCGGTCCGGCTCGGGCCCGTTCTCACCGCCGCCAGCACTTTTTCCACCTGTATTCCTCCAATCAACGACCGCCGCTTCGCATTTTCTCACGCGCTGCCTGCGCGCTCCAATCGGCGCACCTGTTCCTCGGCACGGGACGCCGAAACGCCTGCTTGCTTGACTTGCCGTACCCGGCGACTGCATGATTTGCCGCAGCGCCCGCCTGCGAAGCGCCCTGGGGAAGATGGAAAATGCACCGTACTCTTTCTATTGTTACGGTCCTGTCGCTTTCTGCATGTTTGGGAGCGCGGCCACCTCCTGCGCCCCAGGCACCGACCCCGCCTTCCGCCGAATTGCGGAGCCAGACTGCGGAGCTCGAGCGCCGCGCGGCGCAGCTCGAACTGCAGATCATGGAGCGTGATTCCGTGATCGACACCCTGAATGCCAGGCTCGACGAAGCCTTGCAGGAGGTGGTCGGGGCCATGGGAAAACTGCAATCGCTCACCAGTCGAGCGGAGGCTGCTTCTGCCATGGCGGAGGCGGACGTGGCGCTGCAATCGATCACGAGTTCGGGCCGCGATTCACCTCAGTCGAGGCAGGGGCAGCGGCTGATGCAACTGAGCTCGGCCGAATTCAAGCGGAAAAATTTCGGTGGTGCGCTCTACCTGGCCAATCAGGCGAAGGGGGCGGCGCGCGCTCACCAGCTTGCGGGCGGGAGGCTGGGCAATATGCGTTCGGGGGAAACACCGTTCGCGGTACCGGTCAAGCTGGGTGTCAGCGCACGCGCCAATGTCCGCAATGGACCGGGTACGAACTTCGCAGTCTCATTCACCGCCGAATCAAGCGGCACTTTGTCCGGGCTCTCATACTTAGGGGACTGGATACGCGTGACGAACGATGCCGGAGCCGAAGGCTGGATTTCGCGCTCGCTTGTAGTTCGGCACGCCGACACGAGCCGCTAGGAAGTCCCCGTCTTCTCCTTCTTATTGATCTTGGCGCCGGCGCACACAACGCGATCCCGCCCGGCGCGCTTGGCTTCATAGAGCGCGGCATCCGCCTGCCCGATAACCGACTCCGCGGTATCGCCTTGGGAGGGATATTCGGCCACGCCGATCGAGATCGTCACCAACCCGCCCTCGAACTGCTCCGCCCGGACCTGCTTGCGGATCCGTTCCGCGGATTCCCTGGCGTGGTCGAGCGAAGTCGCCGAAAGCATAACCAGAAACTCTTCTCCGCCATAGCGCGAGGCACAGTCGTAGGCACGGATGGAATCGCGCAACACCGCGCCGACGCGCGCGAGGACTTCGTCTCCTGCCTGGTGCCCATGGGTGTCGTTGTATTTCTTGAAATGATCGACATCCAGCATGAGAATCGAGAAGGACTGGCCGGCCCGCTTCGCGCGCTCTAACTCATGCGTCAGGAGATTCATCAAATGCCGCCGGTTGCTCAATCCCGTCAGGGCGTCGGTTGTCGAGAGGCGTTCGAGTTCGTCGTGGTACTTGCGCAGGCTTTCGACCATGGTATTGAAGACCTGCGTCAGGTACCCCACTTCTCCGCCCCCGCCCGCAGGCAGTCCTGCCGGCAGATCGCCGGCGGACACCTGCGCTGCGGCGCTCGTCAGGCGGCGGAGAGGCCGCGCAATCAGGGCTGCAAGCCAGTAGGCGACGACAGCTATCACGGCAAGAAGGACGCCGATGACGAGAAAGGCTGCGTTTCTCAGCTGGTTCGCCTGACGATAGGCATCGGCTACGGGTATGTCCGCCACCGCGAGCCACGCGGCCTGTGGTCGAAGTTGCGCGCTTCCCGAAACTTCGACCCCGTCGATACCGGGGTACTCGACGACCTCGCGGCCGGCCGCAAGCAGTCGATCCGCGACTCCCGGCGCCAGAACCTTCGTCTTCCCGCCGGCAGGTGCATTCCGCGAATCGGCAATCAGCGTCCCCCCGGCAGTCGTCAGATACACGTGCCCCCCCGAACGAGCGCTGAAACCACGAAGGGATTGCGTGAGTTCCGCAAAGTTCGTGCGCGCGACAAGCGCGCCCGCGACTCGGCCGTCGGTTTGCAGAACGGGCACGCCGAGAACAACGATCATTTTTTGCGCCTTCTCGTCCCAGTACGGTTCACCGACGAGGTTCTGCGACGACTTGAACGTCTTTCCCCACCCCTCCGGCAAACGCGCCGGACCCGCACCACGCGGGCTGCTGGCAACCAACCCGGCATTTGCATCGAGAAGCTGAAGCTCTTCGTAAATGACGAAGCGCGCCCGGACCGAGTTGAGATACTCCACAACGCGTCCCGCCTGTCCGCGACGGGCCACGGTCTCGGACACCACAGACGAGTTGGCGAACACGCGCAGATCGTAGAGGCGCTCCTTGAGCCACACGTCGGCTTCCCGTCCGGCTTGCGACCCCGTGGTCACCAACTCCTGCGTAATCTTCTCCGTGAGTGCGCGGCGGCTCTGCGCGTAAGCGATGAGAGAGATGATGAGAGACGGGATGAGCGCGGCAAGAATTGCAAACACGACAATCTGGCCGCGAATGCTATCCAGCCGAAACTGCAATAGCGCTTTCTGTATGAGCTGCCGCACAGTGGAAGATTTTCCCGGAATTGGCCAGGGCTTGCCAGCAGACCCACATTCTGCGCCTATCCGCGCTCACGCGCTGCGTGCGTCCTCCGATCCGCGTAGACTCTTCCGCCGCGCAGGACGGCAATTCCGCTATCATCGACTCTGCGCAATCGAAACCTCGAAAGACATGTCGACGCCAAATCCCGGCAACACGCCCAAATCGGGCGGACCGGTCGCCGCCGCGCTGATCGCAGACCTGGCTGCGGCCAGCCGCATCCTCGTCGCCCAGGGCGTGGTCGACGCCTTCGGCCACGTGTCGATGCGCCATCCTCAGGCGCCCGAGCGCTATCTGATGGCGCGCTCGATCGCGCCGGCATTGGTAACGCCCGACGACATCATCGAGTACGATCTGGACAGCAATCCCTGCGACGCCGGTGCCCGCTCGAGCTTCCTCGAGCGCTTTATCCATGGCGAGATCTACCGGGTGCGGCCGGACGTCACGTCCATCGTGCACAGCCATTCGCCCTCGGTGATCCCATTCGGCCTGGTCGGCGTGCCGATGCAGGCGATGTTCCATAACGCGGCCTTCATCGCGGGCGGCATTCCTGTGTTCGACATGCGCAGGAAGTTCGGCGCGACCGACCTGCTGGTCAGCAACGCGCCCAAAGGCGTGGCGCTCGCCGCGGTCATGGGCAAGAAGGACGTCGTGCTCATGCGCGCGCACGGCAGCGTGGCGTGCGGGCCGACGTTGCAGGCCGCGGTGTTCCGCGCCGTCTACACCGAGGTCAATGCCCGCATCCAGCACTGGACCCTCGCGCTCAAGGGCGGTGCGCCCATTGCAGCGCTGGATGACGATGAAGGCCGGCTCGCGGACGCGGTCAACCAGACCGCGGGCATGCGCGCCTGGGATCTGTGGCGCAGCCAGGTTCGAAGCCAGGTCAATTGGTAACAGGTTCCGAAGGGGACAAACGTCATGTCAGCAGCCGAATTGAAGCACCGCGGGGACGTTGCATCGCAAGCCGAATTGAAGCAGCAGCTTGTAGACTGCATCCGCATGCTGGAGCAGTCCGACATCATCGACTACAACGGCCACTGCAGCATCCGCCTCGACGACAACCGCGTCCTCATCAACATCGGGTCATGCCAGCGCAGCCGCCTCACGGTGGATGACATTTGCACGATCGACCTCGAAGCGAACCAGATCGAAGGCAAGGGCAGTGCGCCGCTCGAGCGTCACCTGCATTGCGGGATCTACCGGGTGCGAGCCGACGTCGGGGCGATCGTCCATGCGCATCCGAAGTGGTCGACGTTCCTCACCATGGTCGGCGAGAGCTACCAGCCGGTGTATGCGCAGGGCTCGCTCCTCTACCCGGTGCCGCTGCTCGATTCGCCGAACTCGATCAACAACCGCGCGATGGCGGACCGGCTGGCGGCGACGCTCGGCGACCGGCCGGCGGCGTTGATGAAGTCGCACGGCGCGGTGACGGTCGGCAAGGACATCGTCGAGGCGTTCGTGCTCGCGAACTACATGGAGGAGAACGCCTACCGGCAATACATGGCGCTGCAGATCGGCAAGCCCTACGCGTTCAGCGAGGAGGAGCTGGCGCTGTGCCGCGAGAAGCTCTGGAACGCGAATCTCTTCAAGCGCACCTGGGACCATTTCCGGGCGAAGCTGTCATCCTGAGGGCAGCGAAGCACCTGCGTTTGACAGCCGAAAGGGCATTTTTTCCCGCGCTATGAGCGCCAGCGCACGGTAAGGCTCTTGCCCGAGGGGCACAATCGCGAAGCAGCTAGAAACGGGTGCGATAGCGGGCAATTTCGCCTTCGCGGCGCCCGCCGATTCAGCAGACAGAGGAACCACCATGAACAAGTTCAATATCATCAACGCGATTGCAATTGGGATCGGCCTCGCCTTCAGTGGCGGCGCGATGGCGCAAACCATGTCGAAAGGCAAATATCAATCCGAGAGGAACAGCATCGCCGCCGAGTACAAGTCGGCGGAGGGAGCCTGCAAATCCCTGTCCGGCAATGCGAATGACATCTGCAAGGCCGAGGCGAGCGGCAAAGAGAAGGTCGCGAAGGCGGAGCTGCAAGCCAAATACAAGCCCTCGGCGGACGCCCGGCACAAGGTGCGCGTCGCCAGGGCAGACGCCGATTACTCTGTGGCGAAGGAAAAATGCGATGACAAGGTCGGCAATGTCAAGGACGTCTGCGTGGAAAAGGCCAAGGCCGCCTCGGTTGCCGAAAAGGCCGACGCAAAGGCGCAGCTGAAGACCGCCAACGCGAACAGGAAAGCCGCCCAGACCTCCGCCCAGGCAAAGAAGGAAGCGAAAGTAGAGGGCGCTGAAGCGCGCAAAGATGCGCGATCGGACAAGCGCGATGCCAATTACGCCGTTGCGAAGGAAAAGTGCGATGCTTTTGCAGGCGACGCGAAAACCGATTGCATGAACAAAGTGAAGGCGCGTTTCGGCAAGTCGTGAATCGGGACCAGGCAGGTATTGTTGTTCAATCCGGTACCTGCCGGTTTCAACAATTCAATGGGGGAGCAGGCGGTCGAACTCTGTTTTGACCACCGCGTAGCACTCGCAGACGTGCGCTTCCAGTTTTTGACGATCCGGCACGACGACGCGACCGCGAGCGTATTCGATCAATCCGGCCCGCTGCAGTTTTTCAAGGCCCTCCATGGCGCCTTCGGGGCCGACTCCGAGCATGTCGGCGATCAGTTTCTGCGTCATCTGCAACGTGTTCGAAGGCAGGCGGTCCAGGCTCAAAAGCAGCCAGCGGCTTAGTTGCTGTTCCAGTGAATGCAGCCGGTTGCAAACCGCTGTCTGCGTCATCTGCGTGATCAGCGCTTGAATGTAGCGCAGCACCAGATGTTGAAACGGGCCGCCAAGGCGAAACTCATCCCGAAGCACGTCGGATTTGAGCGCGTAGGCGTGACCGGCGTTCTGCACAACCGCCTTGCGGGGCGTGTTCGAGCCGCCCATGAACACCGCGATCCCGACCACCCCGTCGTTGCCCACAAGAGCGATTTCCGCAGGCGCTCCGTCCTTCATGACGTGCAGCAGGGAAATGACGCCGGTGGTCGGGAAATACACCTTGTCCAACGGATCGCCGTCTTCATAGACCGGCCAGCCGAGCGCCAATGGTGCGATTTGCAACTCGGGCAGCAGGCGTTCATAGGCCGCCGCCGGCAAAGCGGCGAGCAGTTGGTTTTGGCGTGGGCTGTGTGGGCTGAGCACGACAAGGCCGTTGGGGACGTTCCGGTATTTCAGGAAGACGGAAAGTCCCGCCTGGTTCCAGACCGGTTTTCAAAATAAGCGAGGGAGTGTCGGCGGTCTGTTCGGTATCGCACAGTGCGGCATGGCGGGACTGTTCGGTACCGCACAGTACGGCATGGCGGCAAAGAGAGACTATACGAAGGCCAGCGCCGCTACGTGGAAAACCTTCAGCCGCTGCGCGCAGAGCCCTGATCTTGGGGCCAATCCACGGGCGAAATAGATGGATTGAATCTGCCTAGAAAATGGTAATGGACCTCGCGTCAAGCCTGCCAGGCGGCAGCCCGATTGCGCCACGCCCGCCTGGTGCGGCCGTGTCCTTCGCGGACGAAATCGAGGTCGTGCTGACCCGCCTCGACGTGGGACCCGACGCGGTTCGTGCATCGGCAGCGCTGCTCTCGGAGGCAGAGCGGCAAAAAGCCAGTCGCTTTGCCTTCGATCGCGATCGCCGCCGGTTTACCGTCGCACGCGCGCGACTGCGCCGATTGCTCGCGGCACGACTGGGCGTGCAGCCCGAATCGGTCGAGCTGGTGTACGGGGAACGCGGCAAACCCGCGCTCGCGCGACCTTGCGCGGCCTCGGACCTGCGCTTCAACATGACACACTGCGGTGAGGTCGCCGCGTACGCCTTTGCGCCCGGACGCGAGATCGGGGTCGACATCGAAGCCGTGCGTGCGATCCGCGACGCCGACGAGATCGCGGCGCGTTTTTTTTCCCGCCGCGAGAACGAGGCCTATCTCGCTCTCGACCCTGGCGACAAGCCGCTGGGATTCTTCAACTGCTGGACGCGCAAGGAAGCCTTCATAAAAGCGCTCGGCGACGGCCTTTACCATCCGCTCGATCGCTTCGATGTCTCGCTCGCACCGGGTGAGCCGGCCCGGATTCTCCGCGTCGAGCACACGCCCGGGGACCGCTGCGGCTGGACGCTTCACAGCTTCTTGCCGGGCCCAGGACTGGTCGGCGCCGTCGTCGTGCGGAAATTCGCGCACGAGTTGGCCCCAACGGCAGGTCCTGGAATTGCACTCGTTCCCCCGTCGTCGAGTTACGGGGACGATAGATGAACCCCGCGTTGATCATGAAACACCTTGTGCCTTCGTCGACGGCGCAGCCGCTGGAGGCCTCCGCGGAATTCAGGGTCGGCGTTGGTTCCGTGCCGTACTTGGCCGATCACGGTTTTCAGGACATGGTCGTGCTGCCCGGATCGTTCTACATTGAAATGGCCCTGAGTATGGAACGTGAGCTTTCCAAGCGCGTTGCGGGCCTGGTGCGGAACGTGAGGTTTCACAATCCCATTATTCTTTCGCCGGAAGATACCGTTCTGAAGGTCGAAGCGAGGGACCGCGGCGACGGGCGTGTCGAATACTCGTTCTACGAGAGCGCTGCCGAGGATGGCAACACCCGGGCCAACGACCGCAGGTATGCCGCCCAGCTGGAGATCGAGCGGAACCGATCTACCCCTGCAAGAGCGCAAACCGGCGAATTCTCGATCGAAGCGTTCCAGGCACAGGCTCACACGGTGATCGACTCGGAACAGTTCTACGAAAGGCTGCGTGAAAGCGGCAACCAGTACGGGCCCCGCTTTCAAAACGTTTGCTCGATCTGGCGGGCGGGCGATCAGTCCCTGGGGAAGCTTTCGGTGGCGCGCGAGCACAGGCAGGGCGGGGGGCATTGCCTGCACCCGAGCCTGCTGGATTCGGTGACGCAGCTGCTCGCGCCCTTCACCATGGACAAGGGCCAGACCTTCATACTGCGATCGATCGAGAAGCTCGAAGTAACCGGGGTCAATTTCCCCGACACGCTGTGGGGCCACGCCACGCTGCTGCCCGAGGGTGACGCAAAGGGTATTCGCGGCAACGTTCGGGTCTTCGACCAGTCGGGCAAACCGTACCTGGAACTCTCCGGGGTCGCCCTCACGCTTCTGGATCGCGTGGACGTTGGCGAAGAAAAGGCGGCCGCCAATCTCGTGGTCGCCGCGAACTTTACCGCCGAGCCGCTGGAGGATTCCCTGAAGTTCTGGGGCGAGCATTTCGGGGCTGCGATGCGCATCGAATTTGCGCCCTACAACCAGATCTTTCAGCAGCTGCTGGACGCGGGAAGCGCGTTTCGCAGGAACACCGACGGGGTCAACGTCGTCCTGCTGGGACTGGAGGAGTGGGCCGCGGGGGACCGGCGTTCGCCCATGGCTCTCACCAAGGAAAGGGCAGAGCAATGCTTCGGGGCGCGGGCCAGACGCGTTCTGCCCAACGGCCTGGAAATCGTCCACTTGAACCCGTATGAGACGGACTATGTCTACAAGGAGATTTTCGAGGATCAATGCTACTTGAGGCACGGCATCGGCCTGAAGGACGGGGATACCGTGGTGGATATCGGAGCCAACATCGGGCTTTTTTCCCTGTTTGTGATGAGCCGCTGCAAGAACCCGAAGATTTACGCCTGCGAACCGGCCCCGGTCGTGTATGAGCTCTTGAAGGCGAACTGCGATGCCTACGGAGCGAGTGCGCGGGCGTTGAACGTCGGGGTGTCGGACAAGGCCAAGACCGCGACGTTTACCTTTTACGAGAAATCCTCGGTTTTCTCCGGTTTTCATTCGGACGAAGCCAAAGACCGCGAGGCCATTCAAGCGGTCGTGCGCAACATGCTCTCCGGGGAGTCGGTCGCTGGCGAATCGGTGGAGGAATACGTCACCGAGCTCACCGCCGACAGGCTGCGCCACAGCACCTACGAATGCCAAATGACATCGGTGTCGGACATCATCCGGGAGAACGGGATCGACAGGATCGATCTTCTGAAGATCGATGCGGAGAAGAGCGAGCTGGATATCATCGAGGGCATCGAAGAGCGCGACTGGCCGAAAATCGATCAGATCGTGCTCGAAATCCACGACCCCACGCGCGAGGCGGTCAAGCGAATCGAAAGCCTGCTGATCGAAAAAGGCTACCGTTGCGCGCTCGAACAGGAAACACTGCTCGAGCATGCCGGGTTGTTCAATCTGTATGCGACCCGCAGCGAGGCTGGCCGCGAGATGGCGGCCGCCACCGTCCACGCCGGAACGAGTCATGCGCGCCCGAGGGCGGACAGTCTGCAGCGAAATGTCCAGGACTTTAGCGCCGCGCTGCGCTCGTTCATGGACCAGTCCAAAGTGCCCCTCGTACTGTGTGTGTGTCCAAGGACCCCGGCTGCGGCTGCCGATGCACAACTCAAGGCGGCGCTCGACGAGGCCGAGCAGGCCCTGTCATCGCAAGCCGGCGCAATGGCCAATGTTCACACCATCGGTTCGGAATTACTGCTGCGGCGCTATCCGGCCAGGGACTATTACGACCCGGATAGCCATCACGTCGCTCATATCCCGTACACACCGGCTTGCTACGCCGCGATCGGGACCGCGCTGGTGCGCACGATCTACAACCTGAAGAGAGACCCGTTCAAGGTCATCGTGCTGGACTGCGACAACACGCTCTGGAAAGGGGTGTGCGGCGAGGATGGCCCCCTGGGAATCGAAGTGGCTGCGCCTTACCGCGCGTTGCAGGAATTCATGATCGGTCAAATGAAGGCCGGCATGCTGCTGTGTCTGTGCAGCAAGAACAATGAAAAGGACGTGCTGGAGGTCTTCGACCAGCGAACCGATATGCCCCTGAAACGCGAGCACCTGGTTTCGTGGCGCATCAATTGGGACAGCAAATCGGCAAACGTCAGATCGCTCGCAAAAGAGCTCAATCTGGGCTTGGACAGTTTCATCTTCATCGACGACAACCCGGTTGAATGCGCCGATGTCAGGATCAACTGCCCCGGTGTCTTGACGCTGCAATTGCCGCGGGACACTGAATCGCTGCCTTCGTTCTTGGAGCATATCTGGGCGTTCGACCACACCGGGTCGACCGGGGAAGATCAAAACCGCACCAGGATGTATCGAGAAAGCACCGATAGGGAGCGCTATCGTGAGCAATCCCTGTCCCTGAAGGATTTTGTCAAAGGACTTGAACTTCGCGTCGAGATTGCCGCAGCGACCGAAGATCAACTCGAGCGTGTCTCGCAACTGACCTTCAGGACCAATCAATTCAACTTCACAACCATCCGGCGCTCGGAAAGCGAGATCAAGAACCTTCTGAAGCGCGGGGATGCCAACTGCATGGTGGTCAGCGTGGCCGACCGGTTCGGAGATTATGGGCTTGTCGGTGCCCTGATCTATGAGACCGGGCACGACCGCTTCAGGGTGGACACCTTGTTGTTGAGCTGCCGGGTCTTGGGCCGCGGAGTGGAGCACGCGCTCGTGGCGCGGCTCGGCAAGTGGGCCATCAAGGATGGAAAGGAATTCGTCGAGTTTACCTATTCGCCAACGGAAAAGAATGTGCTCGCGCTGGAGTTCATTACGAGCATCGGCGAGCAGTATCGGAACGAAACCAATACGTCATGGATCTTTCCAGCGGAACGCCTGGCGAGCGTGGAATACGATCCGGACGAAAAGGCGCCGCTCGGGCACGAGGCGCCCTCGACCAACCCGGAAACCCCCGCGTCCCGCCCTGCATCGGCATTCGGTGTCGCTGACCGCTCCGAGCG
>Ga0193745_1000127_pt1 | contig 13333 bp, 10 predicted proteins | sample L1a2metaG_FD_145899 | JGI IMG/M metagenome (GOLD analysis project Ga0193745, IMG submission 145899) | Soil microbial communities from a riparian zone of the East river system, Colorado, United States - L1a2 | ecosystem: Environmental > Terrestrial > Soil > Riparian zone | place: USA: East River... | reverse complement strand
CATCGAAGGGGCGGAGATCGTGGTCGGAACCGGCGGCGCTATCGCAGCAGGTTCGGGAGAGATTCCAGGAGCGGTGGATGTGGAAGAAATCACGGTGCTCGTTGTCGTTGTGGACGTCGTCTCCGCCCGAGTGCCGAGCGTGTTCACGCGCAGGACGATGTCCACTCCCTTGCGGCCGTCCGCGCCCGGATCGTTTTCCGCCGCCTGTTGCCGGAGAAACTCGATCGCTTCGCGGACGCTCGCATCGCGAAACTCGATCCTCGGAATGATGATGGTGTTGAGCTTGGTCGTGATTCGCGCCGTGCCGGTGGCGTCTTTCGCGAACGCGTCGGTGATCGGGCCGACGGTCTCGCCATATTTTCTTACCGGCTCTTCCCAACCCTTCTGGACTTCCCAGAGCTGGCGCGAACGCGTCTCGTTGTACGCTTCCTCGCCGTAGTGGGTCTTCGTGAGGTTAAGCCGTTCCTCGCCGCGGCGGGCCGCGACATTGTAGGGATCGAGCGCGAGCACCTGCTCGTATTTCTTGAACGCCAGGTCGTAGCGCCCGCTCATATAATAACCTTCCGCATCGACCAGCAGCTTCTTCACTTCCTCGACCTTCGAGAGAAATTTCGGACCTGCCGTGCGATTGACGGTTCCCGGCGCCTGCAACCGCGCCAGCATTTCCGCCGCGGGCCGGCAATTGGGATCGTAACGGTTGCTCAGAATCTCGCGGCAAATCCCTTCGGCTTCCCCGTACTTGCCTTCGGCGATCTTCTGCTCGGCCAGTTTCATCCCACTGGAGCAGAAACCGGCTACCGCTTCGTCGTGGGATTTCTCGCTGATCAAAGCGTCCGGCAGGAAGGTGAGCGCCGCCCGAAATTCTTCGTGGGCCGCGGTGTAATTTCCCTCCGCCATCGCCGCCTTGGCCCGCCCGAGCGCTTCCTGTCCCCGGGGGAGAGCAGCCTGCCGCCGCGCCGCTTCGCGCTCCGCGACCTTGTTTGTGTTCTGCGCCAACGCGACCGTGCAAAGCATCGGCGCCAGTGCAGCCGCGAACCAAAACCACGAAAACCAGACTGATGACTTGTTCATAGGGGGATTACCTCGGTGTGCTTCTAACAAGGAGCGGCGATTTGCAATCGCCGTCGGAGATTGTTTGGGCGTGCGCCCAGGCGAAAAGAAATTCCTCCGCCGCGCCGCAATCGCAGGCCGGCGATTGGAAAATCGCCGCTCCTTGATGTCAGTCTCCACTCAGCGTCACGGAGTGAGCGAGGGGACCTCGATCGGGGCGTCAGGCTTCCGCGTATCGACGATGATTGCTCTGCGGGGGAGAACATCGATCAACTTGTATTTGATTTGCTCCTCGGGTTTCAATGAAAATTCCTGGTCCTTTTTCACCGCGAACTCTTTTCGCCCGCCCCACTCGTAGACAAGGTTCGCCACCGACTCCGGCGAGATGGTGACCTTCTCCTTCACGAGGCTAAGCTGCTGATGGGTCTCGCGGTTCTCGATCGTCAACTCGGAGACATCGACCTTAGTGCCGTATTTGTTCGTCTCATATTTCTCGGTGAACTTCACGATTAGGAATTTTGTCCCGCGGATCGAATCGCTGATCTTCAGGAATTGCGTCGCCTCCTTCAGGTCGTTCGTATTGAGCGCGAAGGTGTCGTCCACCCATGATGCGAAGACGAGCTTAAATGGCTCCTGGGCGAACGATTTCATCTTCAGCTTCGCGATGAACGGCGGATGCGCGCTCTTGTCCGTGGGGTTCGTGTGACTCTGCCATTCCTCGAGATTGTTGAACCCGTCGCCGTCCGGGTCCTGCGTGAGGACCTCGGCGTCGGCGATCGGGAGGGCAAATTGTTCCAGCCATTCGTTAGGCACGGGCGGGTGTACTTCGGTGGTCTGTAAGGTCGCGGGTTGGCCGTTCGCGGCGGTGAAATGTTTCTCCGGCACGAAGAGACCGGAACGGCTGCTATAGGTCCATTGCGCCGGCTGTTTCAATTTCTCCATCGCCTGCTGCATCTCCACGGCCTTCGGCGGCGGCGCTGCGGGCTTCGGCAGCGGTGCGGTTTGCAAGGCGAGGTTGTCGCGAAGTTGCCACGCGTTTCGGGTGATGAGCACCGACGAAACGAAAAGAAAGAACGCCGCGGCGAACACGGCAGCGCGATCGTAATGGGCGCGGAGCCAGGTCATGCGGCCAGCCTCCCTTCACACGTTGCCGGTTGTAGCCACGGCCCTGTGGGCCGTTCGGATTCCGGGATTGAAGCGGCGCGATGTCCCAGACGCCCCACAGGGCCGTGGCTACAACGAAGCATGGAGATCGCGCTCAAAACGTGAACCTCACGATCTCAATCTTCGCGGTCGTCTCGATCTTCTCGTTGCCGACAATGAAATTCAGCGCTGGGACGGGCGACGGTTTCGGGGCCGGCAAGGACGACGGGATGCTCGGTGCCGTTGTCTCGCCACCGGCCTCTCGCGGCGGGCCTTTATCTTTTTCGTTCCGGACATGCAGCACGCGAATGATGCAAAACTGCTCCCTCGCTCCCGCGATCTGATTGATGGCCTTGCGGGCGGCGGCCGGCGTGGAAACGAAGGTGAGCTCGACGACATTGCGCTCGAGCGGGTTCGTCGTCGCCGTCGTGCCGCGTTCCTCTCGCAAAGGAGCGCGCCGAAAAGCACTGACCGATTCAACGGGCGCGTCGAGCAGTCTATTCACAAGCCATTCAATCTGGACCAGCTCCTGCCCGAGTAACGGCGCGGCCGCTTCGTTTGGCAGCGCCGAAGCAAACTCGTCGAAGCCGAGATAGAATTTGTCCGGCAGCTTTACCTTGTTCGCGTGCCCCTTTTCCGCGGCCGCATTCGTCGCCACACGCAGATGGGACTGAAATTCGCTCGGCGCCATTGGCGCGACCGGAGCGACGCTCGTCTTCAGTTCCTCCTTCAACTTCGCCAGCGCGCTCGCGTAATCCTCCGCGTGCATTTTCATTTTGCGGAGGTTGTCCGCGCTCGGATACGGCGCCAGTCGCTCCAGCCGATTCAGCTCGGACGCGGTGTTCGCAAAGCGCGTGGAGGCTTCCTCAAAATCGCTCTTCGCGCTGAAGAAAAACCAGACGGCACCGAGTAGGCAGACGCCGAATACGATCAGGAATCGGCCGAGGAACGGATTCTCGCGAAACCAGTTCATGGCGTCCCGGCGTCGCAGAGCTCCGCCCTCCAATGCGATCGCGTAACGTGTTGATGGAGAGCGGAGCTCCGCGACGCCGAAGATTTGCCGGTGCTCGAAGCCCTGGGGCGTTGCTCCAGGTTATTGATGAGGGTCGCGCCTTTGGCGCTACCCGAATTCCTTCCTGCGTTGGTGTTGAGCGCCAAAGGCGCGCATTCATTCCAGCCTGGGGCATCGCCCCAGGTCTGTGATCGGGTGAAGAACAAGCGCTGAAAGCGCGATTCACCGAATTGGAAGAACGGTTTGCGGGCGCAGTTCATGGCAGCGCCACCTGCTTTCTCAGATCGAGGTGTAGCTCGTAAGGAAACGCCCATTCGGTGTTCGTAGGAGTGGTTGGCTTGAGGTATTTCGCCTGGTTCTTTGGATCGATCGCGAACCAGGGGGAGCCGACAAGGTTCCGGAAATAATCAACGACTACTTCCTGCTGCTTTGGGTTCGACAAATACAGGCCGCGCACGAGCAAGCCATTGATGGCGGGCGTTGCAGCCGCCGCGCCGGCGAGAAAAGTGCGCGGGTCGGGAGCATTGAGGGGTTTCCCGGCCGAGGTCGGCACCAGCTCGGTGATCCAGATGTCCTCCTTGGGCAGACGCGCGTTCAGGTCTTCGAGAAGCAATGGCCAGAAACTGCGATCGTTGATCGCCGCGATCAGCGGCGCGGCCACGTTATCCAGCGCCGCCGTCTGCTTACGCACACTGTTCAGCTGCCGCTCCGTTTGTTGCATCACCGCGACCTTCGATTCCAACTTTTCGGTAGCGCGACGGACGACTTGCGCCACGCGCGCGTAGTAGGCGGTCCAGCCGAACAGGCCAAGCAGAAGGCACGCTGCCGCCGCGATAAAAAACGGCCGCTGCTTCTCCAATCGTCTTCGGCGTTCGACACTCGCCGGGCGAAGGTTTAATTGCATCGGGCAGTTAGTTACCATCCGAAGCGCGAGACCTACCGGCTCGCCCAGTAAATGGGCCGATCGCAAAATTTCCTCCGTGCCCGCGGAGTCTTCGATCGTCAGGTTGCGCAATGGATTAAAGAATTCGACAGGCTGTCGCAGTTTCTCCTGAAAAAACGCCTGGATATCGGCGGTGCTTGCGCCACCACCCGAGAGATAAGCGCGCTCTGGGACATTGCCTTGCTGCTGCGTGCAATAGTGACTGACTGATCGCATCACTTCCGCGTGCAAACGCGTCATCGTGTGGCGCACGATTTTTGTCACCCGCGCCACGTCGGCATCGGGCCGCGTGGCCAAAGCATCCGATAGGTTCAAAGAGCCGTCTCGCTTCTTCCGGAACTCAGCCGCGGCGAATGGCTCGTTGAATTCCCTGGCGATGGCGGCCGTTATGGAACTCCCGCCAATCGGGACACTGCGAGTGAAAATCCTTCCCGGCTCGATGAAGAGAAGATTCGTCGTGCGCGCGCCAATATCGATCAGCAGCGAACAACCCGTCAGTTCGCTGTAGTTGTAACAAAAGGCGTTATAGAGCGCCATCGTGGCGAGATCGACAATGGAAGGGCGCAGACCGGTCTCCTCGACCGCGCTATTTGTCTTCTCGAGCCAGTCGGCCTTGACGGCAGCGAGGACCACCTGGATCTGCCCGTCCGCGCCGCTACCAACGATCTGGTAATCCCAGACGACTTCATCGATCGGAAAGGGAACGTTCTGTTGCGCCTCAAAGAAAATGATCCTTTCGATCTTTTCCTCCTCGATCGCAGGAAGGCTCACGAAGCGTGAAAAGACCATCTCTTCCGCTATCGTGTAGATGACGTTGCCGCCCCGGATGTGCAGATCACTCATCATTTCGCGCAACGCCGCAACGATCTGGACGGCGCGCATTTCTTCGCTCGACGCCAGCGTAAATGCAATTGGGTCCTTGGATTGGAGTTCCCCTGGAGGGCGGAGCTCCGCGACGCCGGGCTTCCTCATTTCGCCACCACGGCGTCGCAGAGCTCCGCCCTCCAAGCCCGCATCACTGGATCCGCTGGCTCTCGCTAGAGGAGGATCGAGGTCTGCTCGATCTGCTTGAGTTTGTCTATCTCGGTTTGGAGACGAACGGCTTCTTTTTGCCAGGCCTTCGCCTCGCCCGTCTTGGGCTGGATCCCGCTGACGTGCCATTCTTTCCAGTTGTCCTCGAGCAGCCTGGTCAATTGCTGGAAGACGCCACTCGTCTCGCGCTTGATCCGCCAATATTCTTTTTCCGAAGCCGGCACCGGCTCGGTGGCCGCTTCGAGGTCCGCCCGCAATTTATCGATCGCGGCGATCAGCTCCCCCAATTTTTCGTTCGCGTCGTGCAGATCGGCCTGGGTGATTTTTTGCGGGTGGTAGGAATTCGCGTCCGGGCTCTTGACCCAACGCGTCGCCTGGAGCCGCCCCAAAGCCCGGTGGTAATCCGCAACCGCCGGTAGGAGCCGGGTCTTCAAGATGAGCTGGTCCATAGTACGGGTGGGCGGTGAAGGCGCGGGCGGTGCCGGAGTCGGTTTCGTGGGAGGAACCGAAGGAGCCGCTGCGACCTGCATGCTTTCCACAAGCGCTTTGACCTGCTTTCGGACCGCCTCCATTTCGTCATCCAGCCGCTTCATTTCGCGCTGCCACGGCTTTGACTTCGCATCAATCGCCTCGGGAGCCGTGAGCCATTCGTCCCAGTGTTGATCAGCCAGCTTCCTGTATTTCAGACGGAGAGCATGCACATCCTGGAACCCCTGCCAAAATTCTGGCCGAAGGAGAACGGCGTCTTTTGCAGCAGCAGAGACATCGATTCCCTGCGCCTTCGCCTGGGCGAGCAGCTTGACTATTCGCTCCTCGAACCCGGCCGCTACCCGGCTAAGTTCAACGGCCTCCTCGAGGTCACGACGGGTTAATGTTTTTTTCTGGGCCGGATCTTCGAAGTCGGTCTGGGCCCAGCGCGTCGCCGCGGATTTTTCCATCGCGGTATTCCACGACGCAATCAAATCCCGAATCTCCTTCGTCAGCCCGGTCACTTCCGCCACCGGGGGCGATGGGGACGCCGAAGGGCGGAGAATCGCCTCCATTTCTTTCGAGGCAGCCGCCGCCACCGCGTCCAATCGCCGCACTTCCCGCTGCCACGGTTTTAGATCGCTCTCCGCATCGGGAATCGGATGCGCTACATACTCGTCCCAGTTTTGATCGACCACCGCGAGTTTTTCAGAGCTCGCGGTCGCTGTTCGTTGCCACGCGCGCCAAAAGTCCGGCCGGGTGAATGCCGGTGTTTCCAGAGCCTTCGAGACATCGAGCTTCTTCGACTCAGCCTCCGCAAGAATCCGGAGCGCGCGGTCCGCATAACCCAGCAACTCCTGATACATCTTACGGACCTCCTGAAGGGCGCTGCGCGGTAAGCTCCGCCGGTGGGCGGAGTCCTTGAGCCACGGCAGGTTGAACAGTTTTAGGTTCAGCTCGCTCCACAAACCAACGACGTCATGCAACTGCTTCCCCAGCTCGGTTGCGGCAATCGAGGGCGGCGTCTTCGATTGGAGCTGCACGCTGGCCTGCCGGGCCGAGGTTGCGGCCACGTCCATGAGGCGCAGGATTTCGACCTGCCATGGTTTCGAGTCGCTCGTCGCCGTCGTTGGGAACGGGTCAGCCAGCCACTCGTCCCAGTGTTTCTCGATCAGGCCGAGGTAATCGTAGGTCGCAACGTAACTTTCCCGCGTCGCCTGCCAGGTCGCCAGTCGCGCTGCCGCCGGCTCGTCGGAAAGAGTCGAGTGCGCGACTCCCTGTGCGGTAGCCTCCGCGAACACCTTCAGGATGCGATCGGCGTGCTCCCGCATCTCGCCGGAAAGGGCGTGCGCCTCTTGCAGGTTCTCGCGCGTCAGCGTCCGGATTTTTTGCGTATCCTGGGTCGCGAAGGTCTGGAACCAACGCGTGAAAGCCAGTTTCTTGCTCAGCCCTTCAAACGCCACCAGTTGCTCATGCAGTTGATTGCGCAAGCCGGTATCGGCGGTACTGGAAGTGCGCGGCGACAATTCCACTCGCGGACCGCCCGCGAGACGGATCCCAAAAATCCCGATCCCCGCGATGACGCCGACGACCACGAGGAAGATCCATCCCGCGCGCGACGCGCGGTCCGGCGCCGACCGCAAAATGCGGGGCGCCAGTCCCACGACGCCGATAAACATCCCCAGTTCCTGGGCGATATGCAGGGCATTGAGCGTGGAGCTCGGCAGTTCGTCCACCGGCATCAAGGCCCGGATAAAAGTGTAAACCAGGAGGATGACCGCGCCGACGAAGATCGTCCGATCGCGCTTCTCGAGATTCACCAAATCAGCCTGACGCCTCGCGCCAGCATGAAAAGACTAAACCGCGGAACGCGTCAGCTTTTGAAAGCCCGGCCGTTGCTCCGCATCCGTTACGGCAGCTTTTCAGCCTTTCAGCTTTTTACTGGATCCGATCGCCCAGCTCTCCGCGCTTAATGCAGCCCTTGAAATACTCGATCGTCTTCGCGATTCCTTCGTCGAATTCGACCTTCGGTTCCCAGCCCAGAACTTTCCGCGCCCGGGTGATATCGGGCTGGCGCACTTTCGGATCATCCTCGGGAAGCGGCTTGTTCTCGATCCGCGATTTCGTCCCGGTGATCCGGATGATCTCTTCCGCGAACTGTTTGATCGTCATCTCGCGCGGGTTGCCGATGTTCACCGGCTCATGGAAATCGCTCATGGCCAGCCGGAAAATTCCGTCGATCAGGTCCGACACATAACAGAACGAACGGGTCTGCGAGCCGTCGCCGAAAATGGTGAGCGGCGTCCCGCTCAGAGCCTGGCCGATGAACGCCGGCACCACCCGCCCGTCGCGCAACCGCATCCGCGGCCCGTAGGTGTTAAAGATGCGGACGATCTTCGTGTCGATCCCGTGGTAGCGGTGGTAGGCCATCGTCATCGCCTCGGCGAAGCGCTTCGCTTCATCGTAAACGCCGCGGGGCCCTATAGGGTTCACGTTGCCCCAGTAATCTTCCGTTTGTGGATGAACCAGCGGATCGCCGTAGCACTCCGAGGTGGAAGCGAGCACGAACGTCGCCTTCTTCGCTTTCGCGAGCCCCAGCGTGTTATGGGTGCCGAGCGCGCCGACTTTCAACGTCGGGATCGGCAACTCCAGGTAATCGATCGGGCTGGCGGGCGATGCGAAATGGAAAACGTAATCGACCGCCTCCTCGACCAGGATGTAGCTCGAGACGTTGTGTTTGATGAACCGGTAATTCTCGTTCCCGCCCAGGTGCGCGATGTTCGCCGGGTTCCCTGTGATCAAATTATCGATCGCGATGACCCGGTGCCCCTCCGCCAGGAGCCGGTCCGTCAGATGCGACCCGAGAAACCCCGCCCCACCCGTAACGACTGAAACTTTCTGCGACATGCTTGGGTGTTTCTAATTCGCGGCCCGCTGGTTTGCGAGAGATTTTGCAATGCGGCCGGGACATGGGATTCCAGCCTGTGCGGCTGTGAGAGCCGCTCCCCGCCCTCTTCGACCCTCGTTCCCAAGTTGTAATTGGGAACGGACTCCCCGCGATTGCTCGAAGCCACGCGGCGATTTCGGATTGTCTCTAGGCCGAGAGGAGGATACGCTTTCGAAGTGCCCCCAATTGAAGATCCTTCTCCCAACACCCGGTCGTGATAGGCGAAAAAAGTTCGCCTTTAGAGACGAACCTTCGTCTAATTCTCGTTAGGCCTATGACCAACTGCATCGCTACGTTTTTTATAGTCGTCCTTTCAACAACCCTTCAGGCAGCGTCAACGGCAGGTGACAACATTCAGTGGCACTCCGACCCGAAGACGCACACTTGGACGAGTCCCGAGACGCGAATCGCGCTACCTAGATCTATCGCTGGTTTTGAGCAGAAGTCCGCTGAGCCCTACGCCAAAGATGGCAGTGCGTTCGGTTACTTGGGCAAGCACGGCGCGCTTACCCTGATTATAGAGCGCCGCGGACCGGCAGGTTATCCTGGGGCCGGCGATTGTACGCCGCGAGTTCGCGCTAATTACCTCCGGGAGATGCATCGCAGGTATGGTAAAACAAACGCACAACGCTCGTTCGGGCTTGTCCACAGCGACGGCGGCAAAACTGGCAGAGGGGTCGGCACCGTCTGTCATTTTGTTTCGTTTCCGACCTTTGGCGGTATGCCCGCCTATTCAGAGGTCGGAGTGGTCTTGATCGGTGACATTCTTTTGGAGTACCGGTACTCCTTTGTTAATGCCGCCGCGGCTGAGGCTGACCTCGATGCCTTTTTAAGAGCTTTAGGAATAAGGAAAACCTGATCATGCGACCGTACTTGTTCGGATCCGTTGCTCTTCTATTCCTCCTGCTGGCGTCCACTAGCCCGGCTGAGAGTATCATTGCGCGGCTTTTCCATGATCCCAAATTTCAGCTTTATGGTCTCGTTCTCGGCGTAACTGTTGATAGTCAGATGAAGGTCCAAAGTTTGCGTGTTGTTAGCGTGAGCGATTCGAGGGACGACAAGAAAGTGCGCATCGAGGTGCCGCAATCTTTTTTAACTGCGCTAAGAAAACGCGCGAACCAAAAGCTTTACCCGCCGAAATTCAAGGATGGTAAGCCGGTCGAGTTTTTCATCATTGCTTGGTATTCTCCGAGCTACCCAACGATACCGATCAATGACGCGGAGAAGCGAATAGACCAGCAATCCTGGTAACCTTCGTGGCTAAGCGACATCCCTATCGAGCGGCCCTGCACTTCGGCCGTGTTGCACTTAGTTTGTGAATCCACTAAATCTAACCATGCGATGCAGCGAACGGCTGGCACCCTCGGCTCCCCACTTTAGATGAAATTCCACCCTCAACCCGCAGTAACGCGCCACCCCGCCAGCCGTCGCTGATCTTATTCTCGTTAGGCCCTAGCAGGGGTTTTCCCTTGATCAAGCAAATGACAGCCGGAGATTTCCACCATGAGCACTGAGGCGTCCTTGCCAACTGACACGCCTTCGGCATCGGCGAAGGAGCGGTTCGAGATGCTTTATGCTACCTTACAGCAGTTTCACTCGGGCCTCATCGAATTCGAGTTCAAGCATGGGGCCTTTCTTTTTCTGATCCTCGGCTGGCTCCTCACAGCAGACAAAGCTCAATTGTTTCTCAAGAGTCATCCACCCGTTCGGTGCCTCTTGATGTTGTCTATCGTCGGCTTGACCGTATTTCATGCTTACTGGGTTTATCGCCATTACCGGAGCTCCACCGCCGTGCATAGGCTTCTCTGTAGCTTGCGATATGTTCCTGACGAGTATTTTGTGCCACGAACGATCGCGCCATTTTTAGCCCTCACATTTTGCGCCAGCCATCTCTTACTTTCGCTCGTTCTATGTTATATTGCGTGGTCCGCATGAACGGGCCCAACCATGCTGCGGGGAGCAGCCACCGTGACGCGCGGAGTCTGTTAGCTGCCTCGCGACCTACCGCGCGGCTACCGCGCCGCGCTCCGCCTGTAGCTGATCTTTGTTCTCGTTAGGCTTCGCTACGCGCCCACCTAGAATTTCCGTGCAGCGAGCAACCAACATTAGGAGAACAACATGAAAATCGTCGTCATCGGTGGCAGCGGACTCATCGGAAAAGAACTCGTGAGGAACCTTCGTCAGCGGGGCCACGAGGTGGTGGCGGCATCACCATCATCGGGTGTCAACACCGTCACTGGCGAGGGATTGGCCCAAGCGCTGGCCGGCGCGCAAGTGGTCGTCGACGTGGCGAACTCGCCCACCTTCGAGGATAAGGCCGCTTTGGAGTTCTTCGAGAAATCGGGCCGCAATCTCCTCAGCGCGGAAGCAGACGCGGGCGTTGGGCATCATGTGGCGCTGTCGGTCGTCGGCACCGAGCGCCTGCTCGCGATGGGTTACTTCCGCGCGAAGCTTGCCCAGGAAAATCTGATCAAGGCTTCGCCCGTCCCTTACACAATCGTCCGTGCCACGCAGTTCTTCGAGTTCGTGGGCAGCATCGCCCAATCGGCTACCGAAGGACAGACAGTTCGGTTGCCGCCAGCGTGGATGCAGCCCATCGCGTCGGATGACCTCGCGGCCATCATAGCGGAGGTCGCGGTGGCGGAACCGTTGAAGGGGACAATCGAGGCGGCGGGTCCCGAACCTATCCGCCTCGACGAACTCGTTCGGAAATTCCTGAGCGCAAACCGGGACGCGCGCACGGTGACCACGGATTCCCGGGCAGGTTATTTCGGCATTCAGGTGAACGATCAAAGTCTCACGCCGGGCGATCACCCGCGCCTCGGCCCAACACGTTTCGAGGACTGGCTCAGTCGCAACGCTCAAATCGCGCGATGACGGCAACGCCTAAGCATGCGATGGAGCTAACCCAGCACTTTGAAGACAAAGCTGTGTATCACCCAGAAGCTATAACAAAAGGCCGGGGCGCTGGTGTTCTGTCTCGTTAGATCGTAAGCAAACATCTCCATGGATAAGCGTTTCGTCTCCGAGAAGTTTCCGCGTTCTTCGGCTTACAACCCCGACTGGGTCATCTCCAGCGTCAGCGGCGGCGCCAGTTCCTTGTGGCTGGCGGAGTGGCTCGCTTCGGCGCTCGATCTTCGTCCGGGCATGCGCGTGCTGGACTTGGGTTGCGGCCGCGCGGCGTCGTCGATTTTCCTGCACCGCGAATTTGGAGTGCAGGTCTGGGCGACGGATCTGTGGTTCGACTCAGCCGAGAACTTGCAGCGCGTCCGGGATGCCAGCGCGGAGAACGGGGTCTTCCCGGTCCACTCGGATGCACGGGCGCTCCCGTTCGACACGGAGTTCTTCGACGTTGTCGTATCGATCGACTCCTTCGTTTACTACGGAACGGATGATCTCTACCTGCATTATCTCGCCCGTTTCCTGAAGCCGGAGGGCCGGATCGCAATCGCGGGCGCCGGGCTAACGCAAGAGTTCGAAGGCCCGGCGCCGGATCATCTCCGCGAATGGTGGGAACCGAGCATGTGCTGCCTGCATTCGGCGGCGTGGTGGCGGCGCCACTGGGGGCGTAGCGGGATCCTGACGGTGGAGCTGGCAGACGATATGCCGGACGGCTGGCAGGCATGGCTCGACTGGCAGCGTCTGGTCTGTCCGGACAACGCGGCGGAAATCAAGGCGCTCGAAGCCGATAAAGGTCGTTACCTCAGTTATGTGCGCGCGGTAGGTCGCCGGCGCGCGGAGGCAAAGCTGGAGGAGCCGATTGTTTCCATGCCTTTTCAATACACGCGAATGCCCCTGCTCAGGAGTGAGGAGTCCTGAGTCTGTGGTCATCTCGCGCGGCGACAGAGCGCCGCGGCTACAGCGCCTGGCAGAGACGAAAACTTGAAAAACAAAAGCGGGCAGGACTTTCGTCCCGCCCGCGACTTTGTTTCGACCAGTTGGTGACTACTAGAACGACACCCGGATGCCGAGCTGCACTTTCCAGCGCGAATCGAGATCTTCGCCGGATTGGACGATGGCTTTGGCTCCCACCCCGGTGTAGGTATAAAGGCCGGTGGTACCGGCGCTGCTGAGACTCACCGGCTGCGGGGTGCCGAAGGCGCTGTAGCGTTTGATCTGGCCCCAATGGGGATCAAGCATGTTGGTGAAGTTAAGAATGTCGGCGGTAAATTCCGCCCACACCCATTTCACCGGAATCCTCTGCGAGAAGTGCAGGTCGAGGCGGTTGATCCAGGGATCGCGTCCCCCGTTGCGCGGGGCGATTTGTCCGCGGTACTTGCTGAGGAAGGCATTGTTATCGATGTACTGGTTGAATGAGGCGAAGTTTTGGGCGGCTGTTTGGGTGGCAGTTGGACCCCATCTCGCGAAGATCGGATCGGTGAGACCGGTCGGGACGTAGATCAGGTCGTTGCTGAACTGGCCGTCGCCGTTAGCATCGCCATTATAGAGGACGCTATAGGGATGTCCCGAAGCTCCTTCGTAAACGGCGCCGATGGTGGTGTCCCAACCTTTCCAGAACGCATGAGTGTAGGTCAGGACCGCCAGGAACCGGTGGCGCAATTCAAAGTCCGAGATGCTTAAGGTGTCGATGTTGGGATTGCCGGCCACGGGGTTGAATCCGAAGTTCGAGGCAGCCTGGCTCGAGGTGGTGCTGTTCACATCGAAAGCGCGGCCATAGGTGTAAGCGAACTTGGCATACCAGCCATCGCCCGGATCAGGGCGCTCGAGTTGGCCTGTG
>Ga0193745_1000126_pt1 | contig 13433 bp, 12 predicted proteins | sample L1a2metaG_FD_145899 | JGI IMG/M metagenome (GOLD analysis project Ga0193745, IMG submission 145899) | Soil microbial communities from a riparian zone of the East river system, Colorado, United States - L1a2 | ecosystem: Environmental > Terrestrial > Soil > Riparian zone | place: USA: East River... | reverse complement strand
CGCTTCTCCGCCGTGGGCTACAGCGCGAGCCCGCAGGATTTCGAGCGCATCGCCCAGACTCTCTCGGGCCTGGGCTTCTACATCGACGGCCTGGCCCTCGGCAAAACCGACTTCGAAGCGGCGATGCAGCCGATCGCGGCGGCAGGAAAAGAGGAAGCCGACGCAGCCCAACCGGTCGTCTCCGTCGAGGCGCAGGTCGCCGAGCAGCAGCGCGAAACGGCGAACCTGTACGAGGAATGGAAAACCAAGCCCGAAGACGGGGACCTCCGGGCCGAACTGAAAAAAAACCTCGCGGCGCTGCAGAAAGACGCAGGACTCATTGCCGACCAGAAGCTGGAAGCTTCAGCGGGAACAGCACTCAAGGCGCTCGACAAGTCGAGCACCATGCCGCTTACGCCATTCCTCAGGGAAGCCATCGAGAAAATCACCGCGGCAGCTGCGCCCTCCCCATCGCCCGAGGCAGCCAAGCTCATCGACGCGAGCACCGAGGCGATCGACGCGGAGCTCCTTGGGGTCTATCTGGAGGAATCCGACGAGGTGCTGGCAACGGTCCGCGAACAACTCGATACGGTGCGCGAGCAGCACGCCAACAAGGAAGCGCTCACCACGATCCGCCGCGGCTTCCACACCTTGAAGGGCAGCGGGCGCATGGTCGGCCTCATGCGCCTCGGGGAAGCCGCCTGGGCCGTCGAGCAGACCATGAATGCGTGGGTGCAGGAAGAACGCGCCGCAACCCCGGAACTGCTGCAGCTTATCGGGCAGGCGCACGAATACTTTTCCGACAATGTGAAGCGCCTGAAGGCGGGCGGAGCCTCGAGCGATGAGCGCGCGCTCGTCGCGGCCGCGCAGCGCATACGGCACGGCGAAGCCCCGGAGCAGGAGTCCCCCGAGGCGCGCGGAGCACCCTCGGCCCCGGGGGCCGGGCCTGCCCACCCGGCAAAGTCCGAACACACGCCCGCGGCCGCATCCCGCTCCCCGCTCGCGGCGGCGGACTCCGAGGAATTCGTCCAGCTCGGGTCGCACCGGGTCTCGACGACACTCTTCGCCATTTTCAGCGGGGAGGCGCGCGCGCACGTCAGCGCGATCAGGGAAGAGCACGAGACCCTGCGCCAGCACGGCGTGGTAAGCGACGCCTTGCTGCGTGCGGTGCACACGCTCGCAGGCACTTCGGGGACGGTGAAGATCTCGGCTCTCTCGGATCTTGGCTATGCGCTGGAGAAGGCGCTGCAAAAACTCGCGACCAGCGAGCTTTCCGAAGACGAACAGTCGCTGGTCGGAGAGGCGATCGACACGATCGAGACCATGGTTGCGAACGTGGTCGAATTGCGCGTGCCCCGGGCAGTTCCCGACCTGGTCGCGCGGCTCGAGCACATCGGGGATCAAACGGGTGGCGCGCAGGAGTCGACGCTAGAAGAACGGGAACCGGCCCCTCGGGCCGCGCCTTCGCGCGCAGTCGATGGCGGTGCCGCCGAGGAGCCCGCCGCCGAGCCTGCGGACAGTTCCCTGGATGACCTCGATCTGGACATCACGCTCGAGCGACGCCAGCGGCGGCTCGACGACGACCTCGATCCGGAGCTGCTGCAGATCTTCATCGACGAAGCTCACGAGCTGGTTCCCTCGGTAGGCTCGGCGATGCGCGACTGGCGCGAAAGTCCGTCCAGTCCTGCGCTCGGCCAGGCGCTGCAACGCGTGCTGCATACCCTGAAGGGGAGCGCGCGCATGGCGGGCGCCATGGCGCTGGGCGAGCTGACGCACCACATGGAGACGCGCGTCGAGAACGCCATGTCGGTCAAGACGCTCCCCATTTCCCTGTTCGAGGAGCTCGAGACGTCCTGGGACCGCATGGGTTTTTTGTTCGAGCTGCTGCAAAAGCCCCGCGTGCCGGTGGAAACCCCGCCCGCCATGGCGGTGCCCCCGGGGCCTGCGGCCGCGGCCATCGAGGCGCCGGAGGCGACGCTCGAGCCCGTGCCCCTGGCGGCTGCGGCGAAGCCGGTGCCGCTTGCCGAGCGCGAGTTGCAGCCAAAGGCCCTGCTGCGGGTCCGCGCGGACGTCATCGACCGTCTGGTCAACCAGGCGGGCGAAGTCGCGATCGCGCGCAGCCGGATCGAAGGCGAAATGCGCGCACTCAAGGCGGCCATGCAGGAACTCACCGACAACGTCCTGCGGTTGCGCGCGCAGCTGCGCGAGATCGAAATCCAGGCCGAGTCGCAGATGCAATCGCGCCAGGAGCTCGCCAAGGAATCCATGCGCGAATTCGACCCGCTCGAATTCGACCGCTTCACCCGCTTCCAGGAAGTGACGCGGCTGATGGCCGAGAGCGTCAGCGACGTATCGACCGTGCACGGAAACCTCGTCAACGCGGTGGACGAAACCGAGAAGGCGCTGCTCGCGCAGGCGCGGCTGAACCGCGACCTGCAGCAGGACCTGATGCGCGTGCGCATGGTCCCGTTCGGCAGCCTCCAGGAGCGTCTCTACCGCGTCGTGCGCCAGACCGCGAAGGAAGTCGGCAAGCGCGCCAACTTGGACATCAAAGGCACCCAGGTCGAGCTCGACCGCTCGGTGCTCGAGCGCATCACCGGACCGTTCGAGCATTTGCTGCGCAACGCCGTTACGCACGGCATCGAGGCGCCGGAGAAGCGCCGCGCGGCGGCCAAGCCGGAAATCGGCGAAATCCGTCTCGAGCTGAAGCAGGAAGGCAACGAAGTGCAGCTCTCCCTGTCCGACGACGGCGGAGGCCTGGACATCGACCGGATCCGCGAGAAAGCAATCGAAAAGCGCCTCATTGGGCCGGAGACGGCCCTCACGGAAGCCGAAATCGCCGATTTCATTTTCCAGGCGGGATTCTCCACCGCCGCCGAGGTCTCACAGGTGGCCGGGCGCGGCGTCGGCATGGACGTGGTGCGCAGCGAAGTCGCCGCGCTCGGCGGGCGCGTGGAGATGCGCTTCACGCGCGGGCAGGGCACCCGCTTCGTCATTTACCTGCCGCTTACCCTTGCCGTGACCCAGACGGTGCTGGTGCGGGCAGGCAACAAGACCTACGCGATTCCCTCGGTGATGGTCGAGCAGGTGATGCAGCTGAGGCAGGAGCAGCTGGTCGCGGCCTATGCGTCGCGCCAGACCGAATGGCAGGAGCGGCGCTACCCGTTCCATTATCTGCCGCACCTCCTCGGGATATCCGACGCGGTTGCCGAACAGCAGCGCTTCTCCCCGACGCTGTACCTGCGCAGCGGCACCAACGCCATCGCGCTGCACGTGGACGAAATGGTCGGCAGCAACCAGGAAATCGTCGTGAAGACAATCGGTCCGCAGCTGCAGCGGGTCGCGGGCATCACGGGCGCCACGGTGCTAGGCACGGGCGAGATCGTGCTCATCCTGAATCCGGTGCAGCTTGCGCTGAAGGAAGTCGCCGCGCGCCAGGCGATCGTTTACGAAGCGCCCAAGCCGCAGGCCGCGGCCACGCAGCCCACGATCATGGTGGTCGACGATTCGCTCACCGTGCGCAAAGTCACCGGAAGGCTGCTGGAGCGCCATGGCTATCTCGTGGTGACGGCGCGCGACGGCGTCGAAGCGATGGAGAAGCTTCTGGAGCTCGTCCCCGACGTGATGCTGGTCGACATCGAGATGCCCCGTATGGACGGGTTCGATCTCACGCGCAACGTCCGGGCGGACAAGCGCCTCGCCCGGGTGCCCATCATCATGATCACCTCGCGCACCGCCGACAAGCATCAGAACTACGCAAGAGAGATCGGCGTCAGCCACTTCCTCGGCAAGCCCTACCAGGAAGAGGATCTCATCGAGAAAATCTCCGGGTTTCTCAAGGAGCGGCGGGCCGCCGCCTGACAGTCCCGCGTCCGCGCGATGGCCGGGGCGGCGCAAAATTGTGCGCGACCCCGCCGGGGGATTACAATAGCGACTCGCCTCCATGGTTCAGGTCAATCTCACCAATCATTTCCTGATCGCCATGCCCAACATGGCCGATCCGTATTTCGCCCACTCCCTGACTTTCATCTGCGAGCACAACGAACAGGGGGCTCTCGGCGTGGTGGTCAACCGCCCGATCGAGATGACCCTGGGCGCCCTGTTCGACCGCCTGAGCCTGCGCCTGAACTCCCAGATCCTGGTGAACGAGCCGGTCTATTTCGGCGGACCGGTGCAAACCGACCGCGGTTTTGTCCTGCACCAGCCGCTCGGCGAGTGGCAGTCCACTCTCTCGGTACGCGACAAGATGGGCCTCACGACCTCCAAGGACATTCTGGAAGCGGTCGGCCAGGGAGGCGGTCCGCGCAAGCTCCTCGTCACGCTGGGTTACGCAGGCTGGGCGGCAGGGCAGCTCGAGAACGAAATCAAGCAGAACGCCTGGCTCACGGTCGAAGCCAGGGATGGGATCATTTTCGATACCCCGACCGAGGAGCGCCTGCCCGCCGCGATGAAGCTGCTCGGAATCGACTTCGCCACGCTGTCCGAGGAGGCAGGGCACGCGTGAGCGAGGCGGCCCTGGCCCCGTCCAAGGTCTCCGGCCACACCATACTTGCTTTCGATTTCGGCGCGCGCTGGATCGGCGTCGCGGTGGGTGACACCGAAACGCGGCTCGCCAATCCCCTGGGAATGTTCGAGGCGGCAAGCGGCACCCGGTGCATGGCGGAGGTCGAGACGCTGGTGCGCGAATGGCGGCCCGGACGGCTGGTGGTCGGCCTGCCGCTCGCGATGGACGGCAGCGAGCACGACATGACGCGGCGCGCCCGGCGCTTCGCGCGGCAGCTCCAGGCGCGCTTCCGCCTTCCGGTAGATCTCGCCGACGAGCGGCTTTCCTCCGCGACGGCGGAAGCGCACCTGCGCGAGACCGGCCGCGGCGGACGCGAACACAAGAACGCCGCGCATGCGCTCGCTGCGACAATCATCCTTCAAAGCTATCTCGATGAATCTGCCCGACGCTGAAGCGCTGTGCCAGGAGCTCGCGCGCAAGCTCAGGGCGGGCGTCACCGATTCCACCGGCCTTGTCGGCATCCGGACCGGCGGCGCCTGGCTTGCCGAGCGCCTGCACCGGGAACTGAAGCTCGCGACGCCCATGGGGGTCCTGGACATCTCGTTTTACCGCGACGATTTCGACACCGCCGGACTGCACCACCAGGTGAAGCCCTCCCAGATCCCGTTCGACGTCAACGGGCGGCATATCGTGGTGATCGACGATGTGCTCTACACCGGGCGCACGGTGCGCGCCGCTATGAACGAGCTGTTCGACTACGGGCGCCCCGGAAAAATCGAGCTTGCGGCGCTGGTGGACCGCGGTGAACGGCAGCTGCCGATCGCGGCGCAGTATGTCGGCGCCACGCTTTCGGTGCCCGCGGGCAAACTCCTGCGCCTGGCGCGCGACGAGCGCGGCAAATTCTTCTTGCGACTCTCCGATGCGAAACCCGCAGCTTAACGGCGAGGGAAGGCTCCAGCACCTGCTCACGATCGAGGGGCTCCCGCGAGAAGTGCTCGTGCACATCCTGGACACCGCCGCGTCCTTCATCGGCGTCACCGAGCGCGAGGTGAAGAAGGTGCCGCTGCTGCGCGGCAAATCGATATTCAACCTGTTCTTCGAAGCTTCGACGCGCACCCGCACCACCTTCGAGATCGCCGCGAAGCGCCTGTCCGCCGACGTCATCAACCTGAATATCGCCGTGTCGTCCTCGAGCAAAGGCGAGACCCTGCTCGACACGGTCGACAACCTTTCGGCGATGTACGCTGACATGTTCGTCGTGCGGCATTCCTCCAGCGGCGCCGCCCACTTGATAGCCAACCACGTCGCCCCGCACGTGCACGTGATCAATGCCGGCGACGGCCGCCACGCGCACCCGACTCAAGGGCTGCTCGACACCTACACGATCCGCCATTACAAGAAGGACTTCACCCAGCTCTCGGTCGCCATCGTCGGAGACGTGCTGCACTCGCGCGTGGCGCGCTCGTTGATCCACGCGCTCACCACCCTCGGCACGCCCGACGTGCGCGTGATCGGCCCGAGGACGCTGTTGCCCACGGGCGTTGAGCAGCTCGGCGTCTCGGTGCATCACGACATGCGCGAGGGGCTCGCGGGCTGCGACGTCGTGGTGATGCTGCGCCTGCAAAGCGAGCGCATGAAAGGGCCGCTGCTGCCGTCCGCCCAGGAATTCTTCAAGTCCTACGGGTTGACGCCGCAGAAGCTCGCGCTCGCCAAGCCCGACGCCATCGTCATGCACCCGGGGCCGATGAACCGGGGCGTCGAGATCGATTCCGCGGTCGCCGACGGTGCGCACTCGGTGATCCTGCCGCAGGTGACCTTCGGCATCGCCGTGCGCATGGCGGTGATGAGCATCCTCGCCGGAAACTGACCATGACGAAACCCAGATCGCCCGCCCTCGATCCCGCGCAAGTGTCCGAGCAGAGCACCACCGGCTATCCGGAGCCGTACAAGAGCCGCGTGGCCGGCCGCCACAAGCGGCGCCTGGGCGATCATGCCGGCCTGAGGAATTTCGGCGTCAACCTGACGCGCCTGGACCCGGGAGCGGAATCCTCGATGCGCCACTGGCACACGAAACAGGACGAATTCATCTACGTGCTCGAGGGCGAAGTCACGCTGGTCACCGATGCCGGAAGGCAGAAATTGACCTCCGGCATGGCGGCCGGATTTCCGGGGGGCAAGGCCGACGGACATCAGCTCGTCAACGAGACTACGAAGCCCGTGCTCTATCTGGAGATCGGCGACCGTACGCCAGGCGACGGCGCCGCCTACACCGATGTGGACTTGGCAGCGCGCCTGGTGGACGGAAAATGGGTGTTCACGCACAAGGACGGAAGCCCTTACACGTGACGAACATCCACATCAAGAACGGCCGCGTGATCGACCCGAAGAACAGGGTCGACGCGAAGCAGGACGTTTTCATGGCAGACGGAAAAATCGCGGCGCTCGGCAAGGCCCCCGCGGGATTTCGCGCCGAGCGCACGATCGACGCTTCGAACCTCGTCGTCTGCCCGGGCCTGATCGACCTCTCGGCGCGGCTGCGCGAACCGGGCTTCGAATACAAGGCGACCCTCGCATCGGAAATGCGGGCCGCGGTCGCGGGCGGCGTCACCAGCCTCGCCTGCCCGCCCGACACCGACCCGCCGCTCGACGAGCCGGGCCTGGTGGAAATGCTCAAGCACCGCGCGAAAAACCTGAATCTCGCGCACGTCTATCCGCTGGGCGCGCTCACCTGGAAGCTCGGCGGCGAGCGGCTCACCGAGATGGCGGTGCTGCGGGACGCGGGGTGCGTCGCGTTCTCCCACGCCGACACGCCGCTTCCCGACACGCAGATGCTGTGGCGCGCGCTGCAGTACGCAGCGACCTTCGGCATCGCGGTGTGGCTGCGGCCGCAGGACGGATTTCTCGCGCGGGGCGGCGTCGCGCACGACGGGGAGGTCGCCACCCGCCTCGGCCTGCAGGGGATTCCCGCGTTTGCCGAGACCATAGCGCTCGCGACCATATTGCAGCTCGTGCGCGCGACGCGCACGCGCGTGCACCTGTGCCGCTTGTCCACCGCCGAAGGCGTCGCGATGCTGCGCGAGGCCAAAAAAGAGGGGCTGCCCGTCAGCGGCGATGCGAGCGCCCATCACGCGCACCTCTCGGAGATAGACCTCGGCTACTTCGATTCCCATTGCCACGTGATCCCGCCGTTCCGGTCCCTGCGCGACCGCGATGCACTGCGCTCGGGGCTCGCCGACGGGACCATAGACGCGCTGTGCTCGGATCACGCGCCGGTGGACGAAGATGCGAAGCAGCTGCCTTTCGCCGAATCGGAACCGGGGGTGACCGGCCTGGAGCTGCTGCTGCCGCTCGCGCTTAAGTGGGCCGGAGAGGCGCGCGTCGCGCTGCCCGACGCGCTTGCCACCGTGACCTCAAGGCCGGCGGCGATCCTGGGCGTGCCGGCCGGGGATCTTGCCGCAGGCAGGGACGCGGACGTGTGCGTGTTCGACCCGAGCGCGCACGTCAAGATCACCGAGGATTTCCTGAAGAGCCAGGGAAAGAACACGCCCTTCATCGGCTATGAGCTCCCGGGCCGGGTGCGCTACACGCTGGTCGGCGGGCAGGTCGTGTACGAGGCTTGACCTCCGGAGCAGGAGGCTCGAGGGAAATCAGGACGGCGCCTGAACCAGGCGCGCCACCACGTTCTCGAAGAGGATCAGCGCGATCTGCGCGACGAGCAGCACGAAGAGCGGCGAGAGGTCCACGTTGCCTATGGTTGGAACGTAGCGCCGGAAAAGCGCATAGAAGGGGCGGGTCAGCGCATCGAACACGGGCGCAAGGGGTGCATGCGGGTTGACCCAGCTGATGATGACCTGCACGATCACCACGCCGATCAGCAGATAGAGCGAGGCGCGAACGAGCTCCATCGCGGCGAGCGTAAACAGCATCCCCGCCGCGATTCCCGGGGCGCTGGCAAGGGAGCGTCCCCCCATCCAGAAAAGCAGCACGAGCATCAGCGCCTCGGCGATCCAGGCGAGCAGAATGCTCGCAAGATCGAGCCCGAAGAGGCCGGGTACGACGCGGCGCGCCGGCCGCACGATCCAGTCGGTCAGCGCGGAAACGAACTGCCCGACCGGGTTGCGAAACGGCGCCCGCAGCCACTGCATGTAGAAGCGCAACAGCAGCGCGTATACGAAAACGCCGAACGCGGTCTGGATCAACAGGTGGCCGATCTGGCTGAACATCGCGTTCCCGGTCTTATTCCTTGCCCAGTTCCTCGCCCAGCTCCTTGCCGCGCTCGTTGGCGGCATGGATCGCGCGGATGACCGCTTCCTTCACCTCGTCCTTGGCCATGCTCGCCAGCGCCCGCTCGGTCGTGCCGCCTTTGGAGGTCACGCGCTCGCGCAGCACCGCGACCGGATCGGGACTGCTCGAGGCGAGCTTGGCCGCGCCGGTGAAAGTGTTCAACACGAGCTGGTGGGCGATCTGCACCGGGAGTCCCAGTTCGCGCGCAGCGTCCTCCACCGCTTCGATGAAATAGAACACGTAGGCCGGGCCGCTTCCGGAGATCGCGGTCACCGCGTCCATCTGCGACTCGTCGGTGATCCAGACGGTGGCGCCGACCGCGCCGAGGATGGTTTCGGTCTGCTCGCGGTCCTCGCGGGTGACCGCCTTGGAGAACGGGAACAGGCCCGCGACCCCCTCGCCGATCATCGCCGGCGTATTGGGCATCGCCCGGACCAGGCGCGTATGTCCCTTCAGCCATTTGGAGAGATTGGCGAGGCGCACGCCCGCGGCGATGCTGATGACCAGATTGGCGTTGTCGGTGATCCCGGATTTGGCGGCCGCTTCGCGCAGGTGCTGGGGTTTCACGGCGAACACCACGACGTCGTTCTCCCGCACCGCGCCCTTGGGCTTGTCGAAGCAGGTGACCCCGTACTTGTCCACGAGCTTGCGGCGCGCCTCGGCGCTGATCTCGACCACGCGGATATCCTGCAGCGGGAAGTCCTTGCGCAGGAGTCCGCCGATGAGCGCGTCGGCCATGTTGCCGCCGCCGATGAATGTGATTCTCATGTCGAAAATCCGCCCCTCACGCCTTTCGCTCTCCAAAAATCGCCGTGCCCACGCGCACCATGGTGGCGCCCTCGGCGATCGCCGCCTCGAGGTCCGCGGACATGCCCATCGAGAGCGTGTCCATCGCAAGGCCGTCGCGATTCAGCCGCTCGCGCAGCTCGCGCAACTGCGCGAAGCGCCGCCGTTGCAGGGCGGTGTCCGTGGTCGGTTCGGGCACCGTCATGAGCCCCCGGAGCTTCAGGCGCGCAAACCCCGCCACCTGCTTCGCAAGCAGAGCGGCTTCCTCCGGCGCGACACCGCTCTTCGACGCCTCGCCCGACACGTTGACCTGGATGCAGACTTGAAGCTCGCTCTGCCCCGGGCCGCGCGCTTCGGCCAGCCGCGCGGCGATTTTCGCACGGTCGATCGAGTGGACCCAGTCGAAGTGCTCGGCGATCACGCGCGTCTTGTTGCTCTGGATAGGGCCGATGTAGTGCCAGGTGAGCCCGAGCGAGGCGAGCTCGCGGATTTTTTCGACGCCCTCCTGCGCGTAGTTCTCGCCGAAATCGCGCAATCCCGCTTGCGCTGCCTCGCGCACGGCCGCAGGCGGAAACGTCTTGCTCACCGCGAGCAATCGCACTGATTGGGCGGGCCTGCCAGCCGCGCTGGCCGCCGATTCGATGCGCTGCCTCACGGCTTGCAAGTTCAAGGGTATTGAGGACATAATCGCTGCGAGGCAAGCGCGGCGGATCTGAAAACTCTCGCTCTTTCATCTGCTTAGGCCCTTGCTCCCGTTGCCGTTCGGGCCTCACGTTGAAGGGGATTATAGTGGATATCTCGGAACTCCTAGCCTTTGTCGTCAAGAACAAGGCCTCCGACCTGCATCTGTCCTCGGGTCTGCCGCCCATGATCCGCGTGCACGGCGACATCCGGCGCATCAACCTGCCAGCGATGGAGCACAAAGACGTGCACGGGATGATCTACGACATCATGAACGATGGGCAAAGGAAGCACTACGAGGAGAACCTCGAGTGCGATTTCTCCTTTGCGATACCGGGCCTTGCGCGCTTCCGCGTCAACGCCTTCGTGCAAAACCGCGGGGCGGCTGCGGTGATGCGCACGATCCCCTCCAAGATCCTGTCGCTCGAGGAACTCAGAACTCCCAAGATCTTCGCCGAGATCGTCAATCAGCCGCGCGGCATCGTCCTCGTGACCGGGCCCACGGGCTCGGGCAAGTCCACGACCCTCGCGGGCATGGTGAATCATATCAACGAAAACGAGCAGGCCCACATCCTCACCATCGAGGACCCGATCGAGTTCGTGCACGAGTCGAAGAAATGCCTGATCAACCAGCGCGAGGTCGGACCGCACACGCTGTCGTTCGCGAATGCCTTGCGCAGCGCGCTGCGCGAGGACCCGGACGTGATCCTGGTGGGCGAGATGCGCGATCTGGAGACCATCCGCCTGGCGCTGACCGGCGCCGAGACCGGACACCTCGTGTTCGGCACGCTGCACACGAGCTCCGCGGCGAAAACCATCGACCGCATCGTGGACGTTTTCCCGGCCGCGGAAAAAGAGATGGTGCGCGCGATGATCTCGGAGTCCCTGCGCGCGGTGATTTCGCAGACCCTGTGCAAGACCAAGGACGGCGGGGGCCGCGTCGCGGCGCACGAGATCATGATCGGCACGCCCGCGATCCGCAACCTCATCCGCGAGAACAAGATCGCGCAGATGTACTCGGCGATTCAGACCGGGCAGCAAATCGGCATGCAGACCCTCGACCAGAACCTGCAGGACCTGGTGAGGCGCAACGTGATCTCCTCGGCCGAAGCGCGCGGCAAGGCCGCGAACAAGGACAATTTCCCCGGCGGATAGCCGGTGAAGCCCGGGGAACAGCCGGGGCGGACATCTCAGAAAGGCGAATATGGAACGCGAACAGGCAATCAAGTTCATGTACGACCTGCTTCGGCTGATGGTGACGAGGAAAGCCTCGGACCTCTTCGTCACCGTGGGTTTTCCCCCGGCGATCAAGATCGACGGCAAAATGACCCCGGTCTCCAACCAGCCGCTCACGCCGTCGCACACCGCGGACCTCGCCCGTTCGATCATGAACGACAGGCAGGCCGCCGAGTTCGAGGAGAGCAAGGAGTGCAACTTCGCGATCAATCCCGCGGGCATCGGGCGGTTCCGCGTCAACGCTTTCGTCCAGCAGGCGAACATCGGCATCGTGCTGCGGGTGATCACCACCACCATACCCAGGATCGAGGATCTCGGCCTGCCGAATGTGCTGAAGGACGTGGTTATGACCAAGCGCGGCCTGGTGATCATGGTCGGGGCCACGGGTTCGGGCAAATCGACCACGCTCGCGGCGATGGTCGGCTACCGCAACGAGAACTCCCACGGCCACATCATCACCATCGAGGACCCGATCGAGTTCACCCACCCGCACAAGGGCTGCCTCATCACCCAGCGCGAAGTCGGTGTCGACACCGTGAACTGGCAAACCGCGCTCAAGAACACGCTGCGCCAGGCGCCCGACGTCATCCTGATCGGCGAGGTCCGCGACCGCGAGACGATGGACCACGCGGTCGCCTTCGCCGAGACCGGCCACCTGTGCCTGGCGACGCTGCACGCGAACAGCGCCAACCAGGCTCTGGACCGCGTCATCAACTTCTTCCCCGAGGAGCGGCGGGCGCAGCTGCTGATGGACCTGTCGCTCAATCTGCGTGGGTTCGTTTCGCAGCGCCTCATTCCCTTGAAGGAAGGCAAGGGCCGCTGCGCCGCGGTCGAGATCATGCTCAACTCCCCGCTCATCTCCGACTTGATCTTCAAGGGCGAGGTGCACGAGATCAAGGAGATCATGAAGAAGTCCCGCGAGCTCGGCATGCAGACTTTCGACCAGGCCCTCTTCGACCTGTTCGAGGCGGGCAAGATCAGCTACGAAGACGCCCTCAGGAACGCCGACAGCGTCAACGACCTGCGCTTGAACATCAAGCTGCACTCCAAGGAAGCGAAGAACCGGGACATCACGGCGGGCATCGAGCACCTCAACATCGTCTGATCCTTCCGCGCGGCCCACCCGGACGCGCGGGAAACGTGGTTCTTTTTTTCACCGAACGCCCTTGGCGCGCGCCGGTGGCCGCAGACGTTAGACCTCATAGACAGCGTGCAGGACCCAACGATGCTGAAAGCCTACAAGGGCAGCTGTCATTGCGGCGCGGTCCGGTTCGAAGCAGACATCGATCTCACCGCTCCCACTTATCGATGCAATTGTTCGATCTGCTCTCGCAATCGCTTTTGGCCGGCGGTCGTGAAACCCGAAGCTTTTCGCCTGCTCTCGGGCAAGGAGGCTTTGACGAAGTATCTGTTCAACACAAAGCGCAATGAGCACTACTTCTGCAAGCACTGCGGCGTGCGCTCCTTCGGCATAGGCAATGCCCCAGGACCTGGAACAGTCTATGGCGTTAACTTGGGGTGTCTGGAGAACGCTACCGCTGAGGAGCTGGCGGCGGCATCAATCGTCTATGTTGATGGCAAGAACGATAATTGGCACGTGGCACCTGCTATTACGGGCCACCTATGAGGTCTAACAAGCGGTTCTACGCGACGGCCTCGCCTTGAAAGCTGCTCTGATTCACCGTTACGGGAGCAATGATCAGGTGCGCGTGGCGGATATTCCCGTTCCCGTGATGGGGGCCATGGATTTGTTAGTTCGCGTTCACGCCGCCAGTGTGAATCCGCTGGATGGCAAGACGCGCGCTGGAAAGTTGAAGACGTTGTTGAAATACCGGTTCCCACTTGTGCTGGGCAATGACCTCTCCGGCGTGGTTTCAGACGTGGGCGAGCGCGTGACGCGTTTCAAGAAAGGCGATGCTGTTTACGCGCGCCTGGACAAGGACCGAATTGGAACGTTTCCCGA
>Ga0193745_1000125_pt1 | contig 13524 bp, 28 predicted proteins | sample L1a2metaG_FD_145899 | JGI IMG/M metagenome (GOLD analysis project Ga0193745, IMG submission 145899) | Soil microbial communities from a riparian zone of the East river system, Colorado, United States - L1a2 | ecosystem: Environmental > Terrestrial > Soil > Riparian zone | place: USA: East River... | reverse complement strand
CGACTGCCCTGGGAGCACGCGACGCATCTGTGCCTCACGCTGCTTGAGCCAACGCCACCAGCTGGCGGCACAGTGTCCGCAAGTCGAATCGCAGGACTGCAAGGTAGGCATCAACGTCTGCATGCCCTGGGTAATACACGCAGCGTGCCGGCTAAGATCCGCCACGATTTCGATCCGAAGTCCGTGATCCGACGTGGGCGGGTACCTAAACACCTGTGGCCGGCCGGAAACAACCTGTTGCCGGCTGTCACACCGGGCAGCACTTTGGTGTCGGACCCAGGACTGTCACGGAGGCGCGGGCGGCGCCAGATCCACGTATCGGGCACCCTCAGCGCGGATTGGAGCGGTCAAACTCCAACCACGAGCCACGTCCCGTCGACGTCGGGCCGGCTGCCATTGAACAAAAGACAAGCCCCGCCCCCAGCCGGGATAACGTAGTCGACCAGCCCCGGGGCCAGGATGAGCCCGCCAGCAGTACCTGCAGATGCCAGGTTCGCCAAGGTCAGCGTCTGGGTCAAGCTCGTCCCCAAGTTGTGGATCCAGAGCACGCGCCCGTCCGGGTTAGGGGTGCCCGTGATGATCGAGTTGATCAGCGTGCCGGCAGTGGCGGGGACGACGTGCACGCGCGAAATCACGTTGATCCCAGGCGCGCCCGTCGTGTTGAATTCATCATAGAGCGGATCAGCAGGATCCACGATGATCGAGTTGTTCACCGTCAGCATGTTCTGCGCGACCATGCCGCTGCCGGTCATGAATAGCTGGGACGTGATGAGCTGGAGGTTCCCGTTGGAAGTGCTAATGGCGGCGTTGCCACCCCGCAGCTCGAGGAACGTGGTCGGATCGTTTTGCAGGAGGATGCCCTTGGAGAAATGGTCCGTCGTGATCGCGATCTTGTTGAACTCGGCGTCCTGATCCAGGACGATCTTCGCTCCTTCGTCGGTCGTGCGGAGGGTAACAGAGTCGGAAATGATGCTCGATGCTGTAGGCATGGCGGCATCTTACAACGTAGACGGCACCAGCACGAAATTCATGACAGTCCGAGGGACCAGGTTCCAGGTTCTAGGAAGGTGCCTACACCGTAAACGCTGGGGCACCAGCGCCACACACGTGCGAACATACGGCGCTGGGTGTCCTAATACCCCAACACCTTCTCGCGCCCTTGTGACCTACGACTAGATCTAGCCGTCTGGCACGACTGGTGCTTACACACAAAGTGCCCGGGGAGCGCGGCCATAATCTGGGCGGTCACCCATAATCTGGGCGGTCACCCATAATCTGGGCGCGCGCCGTGTCACGCCCCACGCCAAGAGGAAACTCCATGATTCATAACAAGTTGCTTTCCAGTCTCATATCTGCAATCACCGCACTACCTGCAGATGCGCGCTCCAAAGCAATCAACGATGCTTGCCAGGGGCTCCACGCTATTGAGCAGCGGCAAGATCCTGAAGAAATCTATCCTGCTGATAAGACTGTACTGCTGGCCGACCTGGATTTGGACACCCTCAAGAGGTTCCACTCTCACCCCAGAGAGCATTGGCTCGAAGGAGCGGCGGTAGGGAAATTGCTCGAGGGTGTAAAGCTGGGAGTTGCCGAGCGAGAGCTGCTGGAGCGCTTTGCTGCGCGCCAGCAGGAAAAATGGCCGATGACGTGCGAGGCGCTGCTTCGTGTGTTGGCGTGACTGCGCGGCGAACTTCGACACCGCTTCCGCCTTGAGCGATGTGGACCAGTTTACACCATATTGCATCCGTCAGCGTTTCCACAGGGCATTTGCGGGGGGGGGCGGACCCGCGCGGTCGTGCTTGTGCAGCCACTCGGACCTGAGTTTGGCCAGGACGGCGTGCCGGGCGTTTCATAGCACAAGCATTCGAGACTTGACAAGTGTGAACATCCCGTGGTCATCTCATGTTCGTGGCACGCCCCCGCGCAGATCTTCACATCAGACCATTTTCCAGCGAAGTGCGGTCTTGGAAGGCCGCCGCTCGTCGAGAAGGTTGCACGCTCACCGACTGGATGCGAAACCTATGTAATACGGGGGCAGTGCCGACCCCAACCACGGTTCCAGTTACGATTCTAGCCGCGGTTCCAGCTGTCGTCTCTGGAGAACAGCTACCACTTCCTAGAGTAAAATGACATTGAACGGGAGATTTTAGATGGGTAAGAAAGTGATCGCAGCGACGAGTAGTGTACGTGACAACACCGGCGAACCGGGTGCCGACAGCGGTTCGGAGACCCCAAGCATGCCTGGTGAAACCCCACCGCCTGCCAAGAGGCGCAAACGTGGCCCCAACAAGACTAAGCCTGGGACATTCACCGTGCGCACCGAGGCTGTTCTTAGCCAGACCGAAATTCGTAAACTCTTGACCGCTCACGCTGCTGCCATGCTTGGCACTGACGTAGCAGCCAAAATGACGTTGCAGGTCAACGTCGACGGTGAGTGGCAGGAACTTCTTGACTCTCCATCGTCAAGCATTTCGCTCCAGTTTGCCACGGTCATCGAGGCTAACGCCGCCTCACCCGCAACCTGAACCCCGACGGGAAATAACGGACACCGTGAGCAACATCCGACCTGAGTTCTGTGCCTACGTGCTCTCGCCCGATTGGTTCAGCCTGATCGAGCGAGTTGGCGCCGCGTTCTCTGCGCTGCTCGACGAGATTGAGCGGTGCTTGCCGCCCTGCCGTGAGTACAGCTTGGTCGTCACCAAGCTGCAAGAGGCCAGCATGTTCGTGGCTCGCGGAATCGCCGGGCACGATACTCTGCCATCGTTCACTCTATGCTTATCCGGTTCTCACCCAAGGAGCCTCTAAGTGACTGATCGAGAAGTACACATGCGCGAGCAGATTGTCGTAATACGCCGTCTGTGCGAGGATCGCGTGTGGGGCGAAGACGCGCTGCGTGCACGCAACACGAAACTGATGGCAAGCGTGCCGGTGCTGCTCGATTGGCTGACCGAAGTCCTCGATGAGAATGCGGGGCTTCGGTGAGCAGTCAAGGTTGGCGTTGGGTGTTAACCGGATAAGCCTGAACGTCCCTCACCACGACGTAGATAAAAACGCCATGGCCAAAAAGTCTCCCAAAGACTTACCTTCCCCCAAGGAGTGGATTGCATCGCAGCTCGACTGCGGAGGCCCCTCCGAGACTAACGGCTGTGAGTCTGCGGACTACGTCGACGGATGGAACGATGCCCTAAGCGCCGTAAAACAAAGCTCGCGAGCCGCCGATCCTTTGAGTTTGGCCTCAATGGACAGTATCGCCGTAGAGCACGCATGGACGCGTGGCTTCGCGACGGCCCTTGCGGAGGTACATCGACTGCTGATCTTCGGTAATGAGACCAGCGGCGTCCGTGAGATCGCTGCTACGGCTGGCGTAGATCTCGCGGCCCTACGAGAGGCAAGAGTAGCAACGGCAGACATAAGATCTCTGCGAATAGCAGGGCTGCCCGCCAAAAAGGTGAACCGATGATCTATAAACTTGGCATTATCTCGCAGTTCCGTGACGAGGCCCCATACCTCGCCGAGTGGGTGGCTTACCACCGTTTGGTCGGGGTTGATCACTTCTGGCTCTACGACGATGGGAGCTCCGACGACTGGCGATCGGTGCTCGGCCCTCACCTTGCTGAGGGTATCGTCGAGGTGCTTCCCTTGCCCGAACAATATGCGCAGGGGGTGCCGACAGCTATCAAGCAGCCAGCCACGTTCCGGGATGGACTGCTACGAGCGCGCGGGGAAGCCCGCTGGGTTGCGGTGATCGATGCAGATGAGTTCCTCCTCCCGAGAACGGAGGCGACTGTACCTGAGTGCCTAGATCTCCACTTTTCGGAAGCTTCGGGGATCTACGTCAACTGGCGAATGTTCGGGACAAATCGACAGATAGTCCCATCGGGAAAACCGTTGCTGACTGCCCTGACGGCCTGTTCAAAACCTTACCATGCAGAGAATGCCAATGGTAAAAGTCTGGTTAAGCCGGAGCATGTCGCAGTCGATCGCGTGTGGTCCCCGCATCACTTTCCACTCCTCCCGGAAGAGCGGTACCTGGACAGTGGCGGGAACGAGATCTTTTTTACAACGCGCCACGGACGTGAAGACCTATTGACGACGGGGTATCACTTCGAGCCCGCTCTTCGGATCAACCATTACAATCTGCGCGACGAGCTTTTCTTTGCGGCAAATCGTGTGCCGCGCGCCCGCGCGGGTCAGTTGCCAGGCAAGAGTCTTGATCGCCTCATCGAGCACTACGACAGTTTTGGGAAGTGTCAAAACCGTGACATTATCGACTTTCTGGATAAACATCACCCAGCGGGCTTCGCAACGATCTGGGCAGATCCTGAAAGAGTCCCCAACGGCAGGCGTTACGATCCCGACACCACTCGCAGGGCCTGATTTTGGTTCAGCGTTGGATGGGAGCAAGATCCTTTCGACGATGGCGGGCCTGAAGCATCCTAGATTCAGACCGACGCAACAAACTTATTGAGGAGATCCAGTGCCAAAGCCTCCCGCGATCACGACCAAAATACGTGTCCAAGATGAAACTTGGCAGGTTCCCCGCGGCTTCGGTATCGCGTATCGACGGCTGGCGAAAAACATCGTGAACGACGGAACCGACAAGCGCCTCACCGAGGTGATCGATCTGCTCGCACTTGTGGGCTACGAAGCTACCTACGCACAAGTAGCCGGCTGGAATCTCCGACGTCGTGTCGAGGCCGTTATCTTCGCGGGGACGGAGCATGCGAGGGCCTCCGACAACCCAGTACCTCGCCACCCCCGCCCAGATTGGCTACCCGAGCGCCCATGGCAGGGGCCCCCGAGAGGCTTTGGAGTCTTTGCAGGACCGGGCGGCACGCCTATTGAGGAAGCTTCCACGACTTCAGGACGACAGCTTGATGATCCGCACGCTGGGGTTCCTCAGGAAACGGTTGACTTAGGTTCTAGCGAGATCTCCGCCATACTCTCCAACCAGGAGTCCACATGACGAAAAGTCCATTTCAGGTTGTTGGCGACAACCTCTCCGGGCGAGGTCTCACTTTCAACGTCTCGCTGCTCATCGCACCTGCGCGGAAAGAAGAGGCCTCGCTATCGCGCGACGCGCGGATGGATCAGCTGGCCGAGATCGCTGAAATCGCCTACCGTGAGGGCAGGTCCTCCACGATCCTATCTTGGGACGATCGTTTCGATCTACATGGAGCTATCGATGTCCTGCGCAGTTTAGCCGTGATAGTGGGACCGAATCCAACGGGTGACCGACACCGTCGCATGGCAGACATCCTGGCCAGACTGCTCCAAGCTCAGGAGATAGGAGAGTGAGCATGGCAGCTTCCAAAGATCATAGAGTTCGCGTCCCCGAGGGCTGGTCGCTTGAGCCGATGTCTCGACTTCCTGATTACGCAGTGCTCAGCACGCCACCACCCATGCGCTACATGGCCACAATCGATTTCCACAGGAGGGGCTTCCGCACTGGATGCAGTGTTTCCGCAAAGTTTGTCGGCGAGGAGTGGAACAAAATGCGAAAGAAATACCGGGGCCTAGCCTGGAAGCAGGCTCTTGTAGATGACGCGATCGCGCACCTTCGGGAAGTCCTAGGAACACAATGAGCGTATATGTCGACCACGCGCGTTACGTTTATGGATGCATGATCATGTGCCATATGATCGCGGACATCCCAATCGAGTTACATGCTATGGTAGACGAGATCGGCGTTGCCCGACGCTGGTTCCAAACTCCGCCAAAGGCGACGTTTTGGCATTATGACATTGCTAAGAACAAACGAGTTGTGGCTGTCAAGCTTGGTGCAATAGAGTGCGATCGTCGTTCTTTCGTGGCAGCACTTCAGCGCATCCGTGCTTCAGAAGCATTCAAATGAATACCTCTGCGTCAAGATTGCTGCCCACGTTCCAAATGCTCTTGCTCTGCGCGGAATGCGGCCGCGGAATCGAGGTACCGCTGCCGACGGACCGCTCTCTGCTCGCGATCTTCCTGGCCCGACAAGGCTGGTTCATGTCCGTGCTAAAGGATCCGTCACGCAATACGCGGATAGTAATGCCCCGCATGACATCGGGTGTGCCAACATCGTTAGGTACAACACCCCCAGACCAGAGCCACGAAATCCCCATCGTGCTCGGCGCGCTTTGCTTTAGTTGTGCTCCGAGCGTTTGGCCTCCCGAGGCCTTAAAGGCGGCTGAGGAGTGGAGGCAGAAGGTGCTAACAGACAAACCTTGTCCGTCCATTGCAAGTAAATGAGGAACTCTAAGTAATGTCATTCACGAGAGAACAGCCCAAGATCGGAGACACAATCCTGCACTGCGGTCACCTTGGACTGGACAAAGATGCGGAGCCCCCGGCGCACTGGTTCAAGTACGAAAAAAGCGTTAAGTTCGAGCACCCTGATGGGACATGCGGTGATGCCGAGTGGTTCGCGATCTGCACTTCATGTCACGTCAAGTATAAACGCGGGGATAACGTTGCCGTCCGCGCCGATCGTCTATGGATCGCCAATGAGAAAATGAATAACTAGCATGGGTAGCCTCCAAGGGTCTCACGCCTACCGTGTGTGGTGTCTGTCGTGGGAAGATGACGAGGAACGAGGATCTGACGTCGTTGGATACGACACTGTGTCAGACGGTTACAAACAAGACGGTCACCGCTGCGTTTACGTGTCAAACTACTTACTTCGTGACGCTGCCTATGCTGCCGAGGCCTATGCATCCTACGCGCACAGCCACCGTGACGGCTGCGAGTCGAGCTGGCCTCTCAAGTTCCGCGTTCAGTGTCCGGACGGATCGACCCAGGACTTCGAGGTTGATCGCGAGGTCGTTCCAGAGTTCAATGCAGTTCCCGTCAAAGAAGCTGTGCCAATCACAAGGGAGATAAAACTGTGAATCAAAGAAAGCGATCGCGACGGCCTGTTATGACGAACGCCACGTGGGAACAACGGCGAAAGTTTGCCGTCGAGGCTGCTTTCCAAACAGGACGTCCTGTGTTCGCAGATTCAGAAGGGGAGCTACGCTACGCTGATTTCAACAGCAAAGCAGAATTACCGGTCCCGGAACTATCCAAGTCACCCGCATGATGGATGCGCGCAATTCGCTGGTTCCTCAGTCGTCCTCGATGACAGCACGAACGCCGCTGCTGCCCAAAATGTAGAGGGCCAGCGCACGATGGTTACCTCCTAGGATGTAATAGGTCTTCCCAGGCCCAGGACTGACACGCACATCATCCTTGAATTGATACAAGGCGTCATTCCCCTTATCGACAAACCACTTAAGAGCCTTGCGTTGCGCAGACCACCCTTCGTGCTCGGGCACATCCTTACCCTCGTAAGCTTTTTTGACCCTCTTTGCGAGTTTTACGAAATCCAGATTGTAAAGTGTACGGAAACCAAACACGTCTCGAAAGCCATACGATCGCCCGCGATGGATGCCGATTTCACTATGGTCCAGGATAAGATCCTCGAACGGAATAGTGATCAGCTTGTTGGAGTCAACTTTCTTATTACGTGACATCTTCGTCTTCAGAGCTGACCCAGTCCTGCTCGTCAGGGTCCCACGTCACGCCTTCGAGCACGATAACCATTCCACCTTTACCAGGGGCCTGAAGAGGCTCATATCCCATCACGGATGTAAGCACCTCACATAGGCGTGTGTGGTGTTCGCGCGTCAGCCTGGTGTGCACATCCTTGGCGACACCGTCGTTCGGCACATCGACCGCAAACTCAATCCAAACGCGCATGTTCATAGCTTGCTCACTCCACGGTTTAGCCTGTTCCCAGGCAAAGGCCCCCAAAATCCTGCCATCGATATCTTGCACGCCCCGACGATCTTCTCAAGATTGCCTAGCGTCGGAGGATGCGTTCCGCCCTCCCAATATTTCACAGCTTGCAAGCTAACACCCACAGCCTTGGCCAACTCCTCACGCGAAAGTTCGGCGAACTCTCTCCATTTTAAGATGCGCGTAGCGGTGTCCATACACCGTTGATAAACGCGACTTAGCTCAAACGTCAAGACCTACTTGCTAGCAGGACGCGAAGAAAATAAAAGTGTGGCTTGACACGCCAAGTACACCTTGCTTAGATTGAAATCATGTCAGATCCCATATCTTTTGCCGTTGGTTGGGCATCCCATATGTTGGAGGTGGCGTGATGAAGGGCCTAGATGATGGACCCGATGGCCTTAACGAAGCAGTGTTCAACCGCTTGCTGGCAGGCAAGCGAAAAAAAACCAAACGCCGATCGGCGGTTCCTAAGATCCAAAACACCGGAAATGCAGGGTCGATTGACGCCTCCTGTGTCTGCGGCCACGCGCTCGAGGAGCACGGTCACGATCTTCAGTACCCAGGTTCGACAGCATGCTCAGCATGCTCAGACTGCATCGCTTACGAAGCGGGCGATCCGCCTTGAATACCGGAATCCCCTACACCTTTATTAGACCCGCCATCACCGTACTCTCTGGTGCCGCGATCCTCTATGCGATTGGTCGCTACCTGGGCTGGTGGGTCACGGGAGCGATCATTGCGGTGGGGCTCGGGGATGCCGTGTGGTGCGCCATCCAGCTGCGGCCGTGGAGGTCAAAGTGAATAGCAACTGGCAGCTGGAGCACGGCACGTGGCACCCGTGCGGTCGTCACCTCGGCCCTGTGTATTATGAGCAGCGCGTAGACGGCAGGCCTACCGGCTGGTTCTTCGTTGTTCCGCGAGGCAAATACTGGTTGATCTGCACCCTTGATACCTGCAGCGGCCTTCCGGTAATCGGCAGCTTAGCCGCCCGTGTACGACGTCGCTTGGCCGTGACTTATCGGTGCATGTGGCTGCACCACGGCAAGCATGGTGACACTTGACAAATTCATTATCCGATTCCGACGTGATTTCCGTAGATCCGCCCCTTCCCAAGCGAGCCCCCGTTGAAAGGACCCCTAGCCTATGGCTTATCCAAGCGACAGCCAAGGCCCTCCTATTCAGCGACGGGAATGTCGTAGTGATCGCACGGCTCAAGCCTGAGGAATGTGAACATCTTGCTATCAAGCTTCGTGCTGAAACAGGTGTCGTGCCGTACGGGCTATGGATCGCCATGACAAGCAAGGCACGCATCAGGCTCGCGAGCATGACGTCGGCCATGGCGTGGTGGATACTTACTTGTGAAAACAAGATGCCGTAGTGACAAGGAAAAGCTGATGCAAACGAAGAAGCGCTTCAAATGGGCTGGCAAATTTAGTGATCAGTGCGCCGGAAAGTACCGGGTTTGGTGGTCGTCCGGTGCATGGACTCTGAGCTACGGCGGCGTGCAGATCTCGCGGCATGCTTCATCGGAGCAGGCGAAGCGGAAGGCTGCCAAGCACCAGAAGACGGAGCCTTCCCGCATTCATACCCAGACCCGTCATGATATTGCGGCGAGCGTAGTACGGCACAGCAATCTATCGAAGTCGCCGCTTGCGACGGTCGAGCAGTCCCGTCCAGTCGATCCTGACACGATCTCCGCGCTTGCTGGTTACAAGACAACGATTAGCCAGTTCGCTAAGACATGGCGCGCGCTTTATAGCAAGCTGTCTGGACTTGACGATCGAGCCGCGGATCTCACACTGTTGGAGCAGATTTTCACCAATGTTTCTGAGGCCATCTCTCGCCTCGACCTCGATCTTCCACAGGAGGACCGAGACGCACAGGCGCTTGCCTCCGCCGGACCCCTTCTCATCAAGTTCTACGCACTTGAGTACGAGCACGCGCGGGACGCGGATCCAGATCCTCGTGACGACGAAGACCAGGAGATCGAAGGACTAATTCTCATGGCAAGTGCGACGTTGGCCGAGGAATGTGCTCGTAGTGAGGAAAACCCAATCCTCAGCGCCCGTGGACGGGACAAGGACGAGGATCGAACGGTCTTCGCAAGAGAGGCAGCCCAGTGAACAGAAACGACAGAGGCTGCGCTGTTCATAACGGTGCGATCCATGGCGGTGAGGCCGAGGAACTGCGCTCAGGTATAGAGGCATTGATCGAGCACGACCTGCATGTGACCTCTAGCGATCTGCAGAGTTTGCTTGATCGAGTCAACGCTCGGGACAGCCTGGCCTATCTAGAGCTCGCCGATGAAGTTACTCAACGGCAGGAGCATTTGGCTGAACTGAATACCGCGGAACCCAGAAGCGCGAACACCCCGCCAAAGGATTTGATCAGTCACGAGAGCAGCACAACGGCAGTGCATCACGGACTAGACACCGACGAAACTGTCTGCTTTTACGAACAGGAATTTTATCCGCTGAGCAACTTCTCGGCGTTCACGCTGCGCTGGAAGGGGCTCAGGTTCGACACATCAGAGGCCGTGTACCACTGGGAAAAGTTCCAGCCGCGAGGAGACATGTACGACGGGGACCGAGCCATGGTCGCAGAAAGCATCCGCGTGGCGGTATCCGCGCATGAAGCATTCGGGATCGCGCAGGGCGCGCGGCGTGCGTTCGGTCGCCCGGATTGGGACGCCGTCAAGGTCGACATCATGCGCGAGATCCTCCGCACCAAGGTCGCGCAGCACGAGTACGTGCTCCGCAAGCTGCTCGCCACCGGCGAGCGCGAGCTGGTCGAGAACAGCTGGCGCGACAGCTTCTGGGGCTGGGGAGAGCGACGCGATGGGAAAAACATGCTGGGCGTCCTGTGGATGGAAATCAGATCAGAGGTCCAAGCCGAGACAGCGGAGCCACTTCCCTCGCCATTTTTAAAAGCGCCAGAGGCACGAAAAGCAGCGCCAAAACTGGTAGACTGCAAGAAGATTCGTCCAAAACGGAGCTGTTGATGAATAATCGTGGACAATACGGGCAAAGCGTGTTCGGGCAACCAGTTGCCCTGGTAGGGGCATCTCCGAGCGCGCCGCGACTCGACTACAGCGACGCTGGGCTCGCGCTGGGCATCGGGACGATCCTGGGCATCCTGATCGGGTCACGGTTGACGTTTCATTCTCCCGTCCGTCGTAGACGAAGCCCATAATTACAGCCAAATCTGCCGACAATAAGTTCGGAACACGCCTCCCCCGTGCTATTTGTCTTGTGCTAAGATAGGCCCGTGCCAAAGGCACGCGCTAGCCGTTACCGCGACTTGGAGATTACATGCCGATCGACAAGGATACCCTGAACAAGGAGACCGACGCACTGTTTTGGGCGCAGACGGGCTTCAAGCCAGGGCAGAAACTGGATCCAAACAATCCGACGGACAAGGCGTACGGCGCCGTTTGGATGGATATTTTCCGAAAAGTTAAGCGGGCCGCCGATGCCGGCACGCTCATCACCACGTTCGATCATCCCGTCGTCGCACAGCACCTTACCGACGCTACGGTAGCGAACAAGGCGGCTGCCGCGCACCTCGACGCCGCGGTGGCCGCGAGAGATCCAGCCACGACGCAGGAGAACGTCATCGCGGCGACCGCCGCGACACAGATCTCCGCGCAAAAGGCACGGGAGGCGGCGGCACAACAGTCCCCAGCGGTCTCGCCCACGCTCGTGAAGGAAGCGGGAAAGGCGGCGATCAAGACGCCACCTCCTCCGAGTGCCCCATCAGGGGAGCACATCGCGCATGGCCACGCACGAGCACATGCTCATGGGCGCCATATCGCACATCAGGGGCAGACACCCACACCCGAAATGCTCTACAAGGAAACGAACGCGCGCTTTTGGCGGCAGACACACTACAAACAAGGCCAGCCGCTCGACAGAGCCAACCCTCGCGATCGTGAGATGGCAAAAATTTGGGCGGACATTCTTCGACAGGTGCAACACGAAGCAGCCGCTGGATCCCTTGTGTTCACAAGCCCCGAATTGACGTCGCCCCAGGTTCCATCGCCCCCATGGCCGGGGCATTTGCCGCTGCCGACGCCCTATCCGCAGATGCCGCAGATGCCGCAGATGCCGCAGATGCAGCCGTACCCACAGCCATATCCGCAAAGGCATAGACGCGGCCACGGGCATCACGGACAGCGTCCGCCGATGGGCCCGATGGGCCCGATGGGCCCACAACCGAATGGTCAGCCGATGGGACCCCAATCAAACGGTCCAACACCCTCGATGGAGGTCCCATCACCACAGGGCGGATCAGTACCTCCTTTCAACGCGCCTTCGCCAAGCGAACCCAGTCTTCCATCGGAAGGAGCCCAGGCCTCCGATGAATCTACTTCTATCGGGAAGTACCTCGCGATTGGTCTAGCGATCGTCGCGGGTGGAGGGCTGCTCTACTACGCGACGTCCAACAAGTCGTCTCACGGACGATCGTCTAAAGTGCTCTTGGCCACTCCGGCGCGGAGCACTTCAGTGAGCATGCTGCCGCCAAGGCCCTGACACATGAGCCGATTGCCCAAAGCACTTCACGTCGGTCCGATCTATCCTGGTGGCGGTCTTCCTCCGCGCCCAGGCGAAGATCGACCCGCTCTCTCACCCTTCGGCCGGCTGGCGATGGGCCAGACCCTCGGGAAGTCGTCAATCTTGATCTACGATCGCCACGCGGATGTGGTCCAGCAAGCACCTGTGGACATGATCACCGTAAACGGCGATGACTTGGACGCTCAACAACTGATCCTGACATTGCATCCACCACGGGTGATTCCCCTCTCTTCCGACGAGTCGCGTTCGCGTCTCGACCAACAGAACCTCACGGGGGAGCAAACCAATTCGGAAGTCACAGCCTGTGACTTCCCTGGGACTGACGGTCCAATCCGATGGCCGCCGCTTGAAGCACTGGTTGAATTCGGTACTGGAGGCGTGAACACACAGGTCGTGGTCGACTACATGAATGGCGTGACACTCTCAGTGCCCGCGTCATTTTTGCGCGTTAGGGCTCTAGTAACACAGAGCCGTTACGTTGGAGACGTCAGCGGCACGAGCGCTGCCTACTACCTAGCCGCACATGTCGGACCTGGATTTGCAGAGTCCCATGCACAGCGGACAATCTTCATGGATGACATCAAGGATAATCGCGAGAGCGAGGTGTTTGACGTACCAAAGTTCGCCAAGACGGCCCTCCTCGTCGGAAGTAGGAGCCATCACGAGCACCATCCCACACGTACACGCGGATGGATCCGTTTCTGGCAGAGTCCAAACGGCACCCACGGCGTAGGTGACTTTTTCATGTCCGACCGCCAGGTGCGTATCGATGTGCCAAACGCAGCTCAGTATTTTAGCGTGTTCAACAAGTCAGGGCACGAAATGAAAATGTCCGTGCTTTTTGAACTGGCGTTGTAAGGAAAAGGAATCCAATGGCCGAGACGACCTTGCTCAAAACCTCTGCAATAGTTCGCACCGCTACTTTCGCTCCTCCACAGCACGGTCCGGTAAAAACCGGAGAGCTTCCGTTGGTGCAAGTCAGGATGGCTCCAGGGGGCCCTCAGGTCCAAAATGGGCAGCAGAAGGAGGTCGAAATCCTCCCGCCGCGTGACGCGAAGAGCGCTCTCGCGATTGGAGGCCTCCCCCTGATCCAAGTTAAAATGACCCAAAACGGTCCCCAGGCCGACGACGGCCGAGATCAAACAGTTGTGATCAAGGACCCTCGGCGCGCGGGTGTCGCCACGTGCGG
>Ga0193745_1000124_pt1 | contig 13535 bp, 12 predicted proteins | sample L1a2metaG_FD_145899 | JGI IMG/M metagenome (GOLD analysis project Ga0193745, IMG submission 145899) | Soil microbial communities from a riparian zone of the East river system, Colorado, United States - L1a2 | ecosystem: Environmental > Terrestrial > Soil > Riparian zone | place: USA: East River... | reverse complement strand
GAGGCCGCGGCCGCGCGCCTCGCCGAAGCGCTTTCCCTCGGGCATCCCTACCACTTGGTGCTCGTGCGCGAAGACACGCAGATCGAACCGAACCGAATTCTCGGGCGGCTGCGAAACAGCCGCACCCAGAAGGCGCCCCCGACGGTCCTGTGCACGCCCGGCGTATCGCAGATTCGCAGCGCCGAAGCGCTTGCGGGCGGCTTCGTGGCGGTGCTGGAGATGCCGTTCAAGAAGCGGCTTCTTTTTAACGCCATCCACGCGGCCACTGCGATCCAGGGGTCCCAGGAAGGCGTCATTTCACTCAGCGACTACTACGCCACCCGCGACGCCAATCGGCGCCGCTATCAGATTCTGGTAGCCGAAGACAACGCCGTCAATCAGCGCGTCATCGTCGGGATACTCGAGCGCGCCGGGCACAGAGTCCGGGTCGTGGACGACGGGGAGCAGGCGCTCGACGTCCTTGAGAACGAGCGCTTCGATGTGGTCATCATGGACCTCAACATGCCCGAGCTCGGCGGGCTGGACGCAGCGCGGGCCTACCGTTTCATGGATCCGGAGGCGATACAGGTCCCGATCATCATGCTTTCGGCGGACGTCACCCCGGAGACGATCAAGGAATGCGAGGACGCGGGGATCGATGCTTTCCTTTCCAAACCGATCGAGGCTCGCCGCCTGCTTGACACCATCGCGAGCCTGATTGCGAAGCGCGCGACCGCCCAGGCAGTGTCCGGAGACGACGGCGAGAAGACCCAGGCGGTGATCAATCCGGCGACGCTCTCGGAGCTCGGGCTCATCAGCACGGATAGCAGCTTCATGCCGGAACTCCTCAACGGATTCATCCAGGACGGCGAGGCGCTGCTGCGGCAGATGGACGCGGCAGTGGCGGCGGAGCAATACGAAACGCTGAAGGACCTCGTGCATGCCATGAAGGGCTCGGCGGTCACGCTCGGCGCCGAGCAGCTATGCCGGACGTGCGTAGGAATCAGCGGTCAGACGACATCGGAGCTTCAGGCGAGCGGACCACGCGCCTTAAAGGTGGTGCGGGAGCAATTCCAGCAGGCGCGCGCTTCGCTCCTCGATTATCTCAAGAAAAACCAGAGCGCGGCCCGCTGAGGCGCGGGGATGTGTCAAGAATGAGCGGCAGCGTGAGAAACCATGTCTGACCTGCCACTGCGCGACCGAGTAATTCAGCGTCTTCTGGCAGCATCCGATGCGAAACTCACCGCGGCCGACGTCGACGACGCGACGTCCCTTCGACAGGATCTGGACATCAGTTCACTGATTTTGATCACATTGGCTTCCGAGCTGGAGGATGAGTTGGGGATCGACATCGACGATGAGGAACTCGGCAGCATACAGACGATCGGCGATCTTTTCAGGGCGGTCGAGGGCAGGAAGCGGCAGAATCGGCAGGCGTGACGCGGTCTGAGTCAATGACTCCTCGGCGCGTAGCAATCACGGGAGTCGGTCTGGTATCGTGCCTTGGGCACGATTTGCGGCCAGGTGGTGAGGGCCCTTCAAAAAGGCGCAAGCGGCCTCCGCGCCATGCCGGAGTGGGAGAGCTTGGGCCTGAAGAGTCGGGTGGCGGGTGCGATCGTGGATGTAGAGGACAAGTTCAATGGCTCCTCCATCCCGAAAAAACTGCGCCCCGCAATGTCGGAAGCATCCAAATACTGCTGCCTCGCCGCGCTCGACGCCGTCGGCGATTCGGGGCTCTCCGAGGTCGACGTGCAGTCCGAAGCAACGGCGTGCATCGTCGGTACGGGAATCGGAAGCGTGGAATCCATCTATACGGGAGGGCGACAGGTCCATTCCGGGGAGATTGCGAAGCTCAGCCCGCTCGTCGTGCTGAAAAGCATGGCCAGCGCGTCGAGCGCGGCGGTGGCCAACCTGCTCAAGGTCCACGGACGCAGTTATTCGATCAGCTCCGCCTGTTCGACCTCTTCGCACAGTATCGGCACGGCATACGAGCTTATCCGTTGCGGCCTCGTCGACCGTGCCATCGCAGGCGGCGGGGAAGAAGTGCACCCTTTGATTGCCGCCGGTTTTCAGGCCCTTCGATTCGCGCTCGCCACGAAATTCAACGAGTACCCGGAACGGGCATCGCGCCCGTATGACGTCGCCCGCGACGGGTTTGTGCTCGGGGGTGGTGCGGGGATCGTCGTGCTCGAGGCTCTCGATCAGGCCGTGGCGAGAGGGGCCCGAGTGCGCGCCGAGATAGTCGGGTTCGGGACAAGCTCGGATGGTTTCGACATGGTAATGCCGGAGCCAACCGGGACGCAGGCCGCCAAATGCATGCGCAACGCCATAGTAGGCAGTGGCATGAGTCCTCGAGAAATCGGTGCCATCAACACGCACGGCACGGCGACTGTCAAAGGTGATGTCGCTGAAGTCGAGGCTATGAAGGAAGTGTTCGGCGGCAAACCGCCGCCGTTCTCATCGACAAAATCGATGACGGGTCATCCCCATGACGGGTCATCCCCTGGGAGCCGCCGGAGCACTGGAGACGATCTTTTGCGTCGGCATGCTCGAGCATAACTTCATCGCGCCTTCGATCAACATCGAAGAACTGGATCCGGAATTCGCGGGATTGCCGGTCGTGACGACCCCCAAGTTCGCGGAACTGGACACCATACTTTCCAACAGTTTCGGATTTGGTGGAACCAACGCGAGCCTTCTGTTCAAGGCATTTCGCAACTAACGCGGCGGGTCTGTACGACCGCTTTCGGGCACCGCCCCGCCCCCTCCATCCGTGGAACAGACTCGCCGCGCGAGCCCCGCCGGGGCACGTCCTAACGCACCGGTCGGGACGGATCGGACCCGACCCCGGCAGTTCATGGCTCACGCGCGCGAGCGCCCCACTTCGGGCGAACATCCAGAAGCCGCGCTCAGGCGGTCGCGTAGTGCATTTCCCCCGGTATTTCCACCACCGTATTCGGCCTCCGCGCTCAGGCGGTCGCGTAGTGCATTTCCCCCGGTATTTCCACCACCGTATTCGGCCTCGCTGCCGCACCGCCGGGGACAAGCTTTGCCTGCGAGCGCGCCAGGCGGCTCATCAGCTTGAGATCCTTCTCTTCCAGGCGCAGCGCCGCATTGACCCATATGTTGGCGATGTTGAGCAATTCAGCGTAGGTCACGGGGTGGAAATGCTGACGGCAGCTGAACACGGCCTGCATGCCGTTGCGGCGCCGCTCGTTGCGCCGGATGTAGTCCCGCACCGCCGCCTCGCCGGCACCGTCTTCTGCGAGCACGTCAACCACGCCCGCTTCGTGCAGTTCCTCGGCCGTGTAGACGCGTCCCGAGAGTATCATCTCCTCGGCGCGTTTCATCCCGACGCGCCTGCCGAGCAGGCTGTAGGCACCGTTGCCCGGAAACAGATTGAACAGGATTTCGGGCAGGCCCATGCGCGAGCGCCGCTCTGCGACAATGACGTTCGAGCACAGCGCGGTTTCGAACCCGCCGCCGAGGGCCTCGCCCTGCACCAGCGAAATGGTGATCATCGGGCTGTTGTAGTTGCAGATCCGCTGGTACATGTTGTCGACACAAAGCTTGGCGTACTGCATGAGCGTGTCGCGGTCGCCCGACTTGATCAGCTGCACCAGGTTCGCGAGGTTTCCTCCCAGGCTGAATATGCCCTCGATCCTCGATCCGCCGACGTAGTAATGAATCTGCTGCAGGTCTCCCTTGTACAGCACTCGACCGCCGCAGGATTCGATGGCGCTGTCGTGGGCACGCAGCTCTTCGAGCATTCCTAGGTTGAAACACGGCGCGCCCGAGGGCTTCATGTAGGTCCACGCGATGGCGTGCTCGGGATCGAAACTGACCTCGATCTGCTCGTATTGCCGTTTGAACATCCCTTCTATCGCTTTTAATTCGACCGGTGCGTTCATGACTTCCTTCCTTTCAGGGTGTGTTGAAGAAACGTGGGTTTTTATGAATTCTTTGCGAGGACTATACTCCCAAATGCACGATTGCCGGAAGCTGTCTTATTCCATTGTCATTAGGGGTCGTCCGCGAGGGTTATCAGGGGTTTCCCCGTCCCGCTCAGGAGGTTCCGAGGGCCCTGTCGAGAATGTGTGACAAAGTTGGCGTTCAGCCCCGGCAGGAGGGGCATGGATCCGGGATAAGGGCCGCGCCGGTCGGCCCGTAAAATGACGAAATTGAAGACCCGCGCTCGCATCCTCGCTCTGGTGATTCTCGCCGCCTTGCCGGCACTTCTGCTCACGGTTTACAGCGCGATCGAGCGGCGTGCTTCGACGGAAAGCCAGGCGCGCGCGGAGCTCAGGCGGCTCGTCAAGTTGGCGGCAATGCAACAGTGGCAAGTCGTTGAGGGCGCCAGGCAGATGATGGTCGCCTCTTCGCAGATTCTCTTCACGTTGCTGAACGACAGGAAGCGCTGCACCGAGTACTTTGCGAGCTTGCTGGCGCAAAACCGGGAAACGTACCATTCGATGGGTCTCTTTCGTTCGGACGGCCAGCTGTTCTGCAATGCTGCGAGTTGGCGGGACAGGGTCTACAGCGGGGATCGTCTGTACTTTCGGCTGGCGAAGGAGACGGGCCGGTTCGCGGTCGGCGAATATCAGGTCGGTCGCGTCACCGGACAGGCCGGAATCAATTTCGGATTTCCCGTCAAAGACGCGGATGGCAAGGTCTACGCGGTCGCTTTCGCGGGGCTCGACCTGGCGAATCTCGGCCGCATGGCGGAAGCGACGCCCTTGCCGCCCGAAGGCATATTGAGCGTCGTCGACGTCAAGGGAACCGTCCTGGCGCGCCAGCCGGCGATGCCGGAGCGCATCGGTGGAAAGCTCTGGAATCCGCAGGTGATCGAGGCGGTGCTCGGAGGCGGCGAAGGCGTGCTCGAGGCCAAAGGAGAGGATGGAGTCGACTGGCTGCTGGCGCACGAGGTCGTCACCCAGAACCCGGACGGTCGTCACCCAGAACCCGGACGGCGCTTTTCCGCTCCGCGTCCTGGTTACCGTGCCGCTCAGGCGGGTGTTCGCCGAGGCGAACAGGGCGCTCGTCCGGGATCTGCTGGGCATCAGCCTTGCCACGCTGTTTCTGCTGGTCGGGGTCTGGTACGGCACCGAGTGGTTCGTATTGCGCAACGTCAGGGCGCTGCTTCGGGCCGCCGACAGGGTGCGTGGTGGCGACCTGAACGCCAGAACGGGAGTTCGCTACGGCGGAGAAGAGCTGAGCCAGCTAGCGCAGGCCTTCGACGACATGGCCCTCGCGCTCCAGCAGCGCGAGCAGAAGCTTCATGAGCAAGCGATCTCCGACCCGCTCACCGGACTGTATAACCGGCGCTATCTGAGCGAGTTTCTTCCGCGCGAGCTGGCTCGGTCCAGGCGCAGCGCGGCGCCGCTCGCGGTCATGCTGATCGATCTGGATCACTTCAAGCGGGTCAACGACTCTTTCGGGCACGAGGCCGGGGATATCGTCCTCAAGGCGATCGCCGCGCTGCTCAAAGGCAAGGTTCGCGGCAGCGACATAGCCTGTCGCTACGGGGGTGAGGAATTCGCGCTGATCCTGCCCGACACCGGTCTCGATGCCGCCCTGCGGCGCGCCGAGGATATCCGGCTGGCGATCGCCCGTCTCGCCCTCGGCCACGCGGGAACGCCTCTGGGCAAGATCACGACTTCGTTCCTCGGCCACGCGGGAACGCCTCTGGGCAAGATCACGACTTCGTTGGGGATCGCGCTGTTTCCGGATCACGGCGAGGACACCGATGCCCTCCTGCGCACGGCCGACGTGGCACTGTACGCCGCCAAAGGCGCCGGACGCGATCGGGTCGTCGTCGGCTCCGTGGAGGAACGCTGAGCCCGGTCGGTTGCGTTACTTGAAAATTTGCTGGTTCCCGGAAGCGTTTCGGCGATCGTCCTCCCACCCCTCCCGGCTGATTCCGCGAGCACCGCCAGGGCCGTTCGACGGCAACCTGCTGCCGGTCGTGTAGACCGGTTCGCTGCGCGGCTGTGCCGCGGCTTTGGGTTCAGTGGGCGCCGCGGCTTTGGGTTCAGCGGCCGCCGTGGCTTTAGGTCCTGTAGGTGTCGTCCCGCAGCCGCAGGTTGCGGCGCACAGAACGGAAGCCATCAAAAGCCCGCGAATACGCATTTCCTGGAACTCCCTTTCGTTGAATACCGCGCCAGTCTACCTCGCCGGTCCAGGCACGCACAATCGAATTTGGCTCCCCGACCAGGGCTCGAACCTGGGACCTGCGGATTAACAGTCCGTCGCTCTACCAGCTGAGCTATCGGGGATTCGAGACTCCGGTGAGCGTGTTGCCGGAGAAATTGGAAGGCGCGTATTCTAATTCCCCGCAGGGGGACCGGTCAACGCGAGGGGCCGAAAGAAAACCGTTCCGGCCCTCGTTTTTCCCAGGCGGTGCAGACGGAACCCATGGCTCTTGGGCATAATGGATCCGTGAACGTCGCCGCACGGGAGGAAACGCACCGATGATCTCATCGCATCAGAGGGCATGCCGTCGTGCCGCGGAGGCGCTGGGACTGGCTTTGAGCCTCGGGCCTGCCGCTTCGCTCGCGCAGGATGCAAGTGTGTGGCCCGCACGGACGATCCAAATCGTGGTTCCCTATACTCCGGGCACGGGCGCCGACATCCTCGCGCGGATCCTGGGACCGAAACTCGCCGAACGCTGGAAGATCGGCGTCGTCACCGACAACCGCGCGGGCGCTTCGGGCAACATAGGAACCGACTTCGTCGCGAAATCCGCGCCCGACGGCTATACGCTGCTTTGCACCGCGACCTCGTTCGGCACCAATCCCGCGATCAATCAGAAGCTCCCCTTCGATCCGGTAAAGAGCTTTGCGCCGGTCATATTGCTCGCCACCAGCACGATGGCGGTGATCGTCACGCAAGGATTGTCGGCCAGGTCGATGCGCGAGTTCCTCGATCTCGCGCGCGGCCAGCCGGGCAAGCTCTATTACTCTTCTCCTGGAAACGGGGGCCCGCAGCACCTCGCCATGGAGCTGCTCAAGCTCGACGCGCGTATCGATCTCGTGCACGTTCCGTACAAGGGATCGGGCGGCGCACTGGCTGACCTGGTGGGCGGCCACGTGCAGGCCATGATCGTGTCGCTGCAGACGGCGGCCCCGTACGTCCAGAGCGGGAAGCTCCGCATGCTGGCCGTGATGAGCGCAGAGCGCTCGCAGGCGTTTTCCGAGGTGCCCACGCTCAAAGAGCTGGGCCTCGCCGACCTCGAGGTGGAGACATGGTATGGCGTGTTCGCGCCGGCAGGGACGCCGCAGGCGGTCATCGCCAAGGTAAACACGGAAATGAACGCGCTGCTCAAACAGAGCGAGATCCGCGAGCTTCTCGCAAAACAGGGCATGGCGCCGGCAGGCGGTACGCCGGAACGCTTCGGCGACCTTGTCAGGAAGGAACTGGCGCGCTGGTCCCGCGTGGTCGCGGCCGCAGGCATCAAGGCCGACTGAGCTGAAGCGGATTTCCCGGATCACCGGAGAAGAAAACATAATGAGCCACATCGAAGACCTGGTCGCCTCCTATCGGATCCTCGCCGAGCACGGCGTCATCGACGCTTACGGACACGTAAGCGTGCGCTCGGAACGCGACCCCAAGCGCTATCTTCTGTCGCGCTCCCTCGCGCCGGAATTGGTGATGCCCGAGGACATCATGGAATACGATCTGGACAGCAATCCGATCGATCCGCGGGGACGGGAGTCGGTGCGCGAGCGCTTCATTCACGGGGAGATCTTCAAGGCGCGTCCGGACGTGAGCGTCGCGGTCGTGCACAATCATTCTCCCTCGGTCGTGCCTTTCAGCGTCACGATGGTCGCGATGCGGCCGCTTTTCCACATGGCTGCGTTCGTGGGAGAGGGGGTCCCGAACTTCGAAATCCGCGACGCGGAGAAGGGCACCGATCTGCTGGTCAAGACGCCCTATCTGGGGCAGGCGCTCGCCAGGACATTGGGAAGGTCCCCGGCGGCCCTGATGCGCGGGCACGGCTCGGTTACCGTGGGCGAGAGCCTGCCCCGCGCCGTGGGGCGCAGCATCTATCTGGAAATGAGCGCGCGAATGCAGCTTCAGGCGATCGCGATCGCGGGGGCCGGCGGGAAAATCACCTACCTCGACGAGCAGGAGGTTCGGGCCTCCGTACCTGGCCAGGACTACAATCGCGCCTGGCCGATGTGGCGCGCCAATGCGCTTGCGCGCCTCAAACCGCGAGCATGAGCCACGGTTTTGCGTGGCACGATCCGCCTTGATCTTTCAACGCCTCGCCGACCAGCTCGCCGAATTCGAGCGCCGCGGCCTGCGCCGCAGCCGCCTCGTCCGCCAGAGCCCGCAGGGGCCGCGCATCGTCGTAGACGGGCAGGAGTGCCTCGCGTTCTGCAGCAACGACTACCTGGGGCTCGCCAACCATCCGAGGATCGTGGAGGCGGCGATCGAAGCCGCCTCGCGGATCGAAGCCGCCTCGCGCTACGGGGTCGGGGAGGGCGCCTCGCATCTTTTGAGCGGGCACAGCGCCCTCCACGAACGCCTCGAAGCGAAGCTCGCCGAGTTCATGCAGATGCCGCGAGCGCTGCTTTTTTCCACCGGCTATCAGGCAAATATCGGCGGCGTTACCGCGCTCGCCGGCCCGGAGGATGCAATCTTCTCTGACGCGCTCAATCACGCCTCGCTGATCGACGGCGTGCGCCTGTCGCGCGCCAGGGTGGTTCGCTATCCGCACGCCGATCTGGGTTTTCTGTCGGGAGCGCTGGCCGAATCCAGCGCGAGAACGAAGCTGATCGTCACCGACGGCATATTCAGCATGGACGGCGACATCGCGCCGTTGCCGGCACTGCTCGATTTGTGCGAACGCCACGACGCCTGGCTTCTCGTCGACGACGCGCACGCCTTCGGGGTGATCGGCCCCGAAGGTCGCGGCTCGCCGGCGCACTTCGGCTTGCGCTCCCCGCGCCTCATCTACGTCGGAACGCTCGGCAAGGCGGCAGGAGTGGCGGGCGCTTTCGTCGCTGGCGCCGCGGAAGTGGTGGAAACGGTGCTGCAGCGGGCGCGCACCTATATCTACACCACGGCCGCGCCCGCGATGCTCGCGGCCGCGGTCGAAACGAGTCTTCAGCTCATCCGGGAGGACGAATGGCGCCGCGAACGGCTGCGAAAGCTGATCGCCACGCTGAGACGAGAGCTGCGGGGGAGCCAGAGTGCGCTTTCCTCCTCGGATACGCCGATTCAGCCGCTCGTCCTGGGCGAGAACAGCGAGGCGGTGCGGGCGAGTGCGGCGCTGCGCGAGCGCGGCATTCTCGTGCCTGCGATCCGTCCGCCGACCGTGCCCGAAGGCACCGCGCGGTTGCGCATCTCCCTTTCTGCGGCTCATAGCGAGCAGGACATTTTGCGTCTTGCCGCGGCGCTGCGTGAGGTGTGTCAAAGCGGCGTGGTGACACAGGCCTGAGCGCCGGACGAGACGCTTGAGCGTGGGTCAGGGTTTTTTCGTTACCGGAACCGACACCGGGGTCGGCAAAACCCTGATCGCCTGCGCGCTGCTGGATGCTTTTGCCCGGACGGGGAAATCCGTGGTGGGCATGAAGCCGGTTGCCGCTGGACGCGAAGCGGGTCGCTTCGCGGATGTCGAGGCCCTGACGCACGCAAGCACGGTGAGTGCAAGGCCGCAAATCGTCAATCCCTACGCCTTCGAGCCGGCAATCGCCCCCCATATCGCGGCGGAGCTCGCCGGCGTCGAGATTGCCCTCGAACCTATCGCAAGCGCGTACGAGGAACTATCGCGGCTGGCCGAGCTCGTCGTGGTGGAAGGTGTCGGGGGGTTTCTCGTACCGCTGAACGCAACGCAAACCGGCGCAGACCTCGCGAAGCGGCTCGGTTTGCCGATCGTGCTCGTCGTCGGGATGCGGCTCGGATGCCTGAATCATGCATTGCTCACGCGGCGGCAGATCGAAGGGTCCCGATTGCGTTGCGCGGGATGGGTGGCAAACTGCATCCTTCCCGACATGCCGCATCTGGACGGCAACATTCGTGCTCTGGAGCAGCGCCTCGATTGTCCGCTGCTCGGCGTGGTGCCGTTTCGGCAAAACCCGGGGCCAGCGCAAACGTCCTTGATGCTGTCGCTGGGACCTTTGCTGGAGGCGATCGCGTGAACGCGAATGCAAAGATGCTCGAGCGCAGCTTGCGCGCTGTCTGGCATCCCTGCACGCAAATGAAGCACCACGAAACCCTGCCGCTCGTGCCGATCAGCCGTGCGGAAGGGGTCTGGCTCTACGATCTCGAAGGCCGGCGCATCCTCGATGCGATCGGCTCCTGGTGGGTCAACCTGCTGGGGCACGGCAACCCCCGCATCAATGCCGCGGTACGGCACCAGCTCGATTCGCTGGGACACGTAATGCTCGCAGGGTTCACGCACGCGCCGGCCGTCGAACTCTCCGAGCGTCTCGCGAAGCTCGCCCCCGGCGGGCTCGGCCATTGCTTTTTCGCCTCCGACGGGGCGTCAGCAGTCGAAATCGCGTTGAAGATGAGCTATCACTATTGGAGAAACGCCGGCCGGTCCGGGAAGAACGGGTTCGTAACGCTCTCCAACAGCTACCACGGGGAGACGCTGGGCGCGCTGTCGGTCACCGATATTCCGCTCTACCGCGACACCTATGCGCCGCTGCTGTTCAAGAGCGCCCGGGTGCCTTCTCCCGACTGGCGCCAGGCGGAACCAGGCGAAGCACCGGAAGAGTATGCGCGGCGCTGCGCACAGGCGCTTCAAGCGCACTTCGAGGAGCATGCGGCGGAAACCGCGGCGCTCATCGTGGAGCCGCTGGTGCAATGCGCGGGCGGGATGGCCATGCACGACGCGGAGCGGAATACCTGCGCCGCGCCCGCGAGCTTTGCGATCGCTTCGATGTCCACCTCATCGCCGACGAGATCGCGGTGGGGTTCGGGCGCACCGGAACGCTGTTCGCGTGCGAGCAGGCGGGAATCGCGCCCGACCTCCTGTGCCTCTCCAAGGGCCTGACGGGCGGCTACCTCCCGCTCTCGGTGGTGCTTGCGACCGATCGTGTATACCGGGCCTTCTACGACGACAAACTGGAGCGGGGCTTTCTGCATTCGCATTCCTACAGCGGCAACCCGCTTGCCTGCCGCGCCGCCCTCGCCGTGCTCGATATCCTGGAAGAAGAAAAGGTGCTGGAGCGCAACCGAAATACGGCGGCCACGCTCAACCGCCGTGCCGAGGGCCTGCGTTCGCACGCGCGGGTCGCCCATTTCCGCAACACGGGGATGATCTGGGCCTTCGACGTGCGGGACGCCCGGCCGGGATTCGGACCGGATTTCTATCGCAGGGCGCTCGAGGCGGGCGTGCTGCTCCGCCCCCTGGGCGCTACCGTCTACTGGATGCCGCCTTTCGTCATCGGCGACGGCGAAATCGACTTTCTTCTGGGTGCGGTGACCAGGCTCCTGGACGTCTGAGCGGGCGGATCGGAGCCCGGGGGTGAGCGCGGGGTGTTCATCGTGCTAGACTCAACCGATCGCAGTCCAGCCGCGGTGATCCTCACCTTCCCCGACAGCCCTTTTCGCCTGGCCCAGGAGTTTGTCCCGGCCGGCGATCAGCCCGAGGCGATCGACAAGCTCGTCGGGGGCATCCGCGACGGTCTCTCGTACCAGACGCTGCTCGGCGTCACCGGCTCGGGAAAGACTTTCACCATGGCGAACGTGATCGCGCGCCTCGGGCGGCCGGCGCTTGTCCTTGCGCCGAACAAGACCCTTGCTGCGCAGCTCTATTCCGAAATGCGCGATTCCTTCCCCGAGAACGCGGTCGAGTACTTCGTCTCCTACTACGACTATTACCAGCCCGAGGCCTACGTCCCATCTCGGGACCTGTATATCGAAAAGGACTCGAGCATCAACGAGCACATCGAGCAGATGCGCTTGTCGGCGACGAAGTCCCTGCTCGAACGCAAAGATGTCGTGATCGTCGCGACGGTGTCCTGCATCTACGGCATCGGCAATCCCTCCGACTACCACGGCATGATCCTGCACGTGCGCGAAAAGGAGCGGATGTCCCAGCGCGACATCATCGCGCGCCTCGCGGCGATGCAGTACGAAAGAAACGAGCTTGAATTCAAGCGCGGCACTTTCCGCGTGCGCGGCGACGTGCTCGACGTGTTCCCCGCGGAGAATTCCGAGACCGCGCTGCGGATCGCGCTCACGGACGACGAGGTCGAGAGCCTGATGCTGTTCGATCCGCTGACCGGGCACGCAAGCCAGCGCGTGCCGCGCTTCACGGTTTACCCCTCGAGCCACTACGTTACGCCGCGAGCGACGACACTGCGCGCGATCGAGGCGATCAAGATCGAGCTCGCCGCGCGGATCGACCACTTCCAGAAGACGGGCAAGCTCCTGGAGGCCCAGCGCATCGAGCAGCGCACGCGCTTCGACCTGGAGATGCTGAACGAGCTGGGTTTCTGCAAGGGCATCGAGAACTATTCGCGGCACCTCTCGGGAAGGAAAGAGGGCGAGCCGCCGCCGACCCTGATCGACTATCTGCCGCCGAATGCGCTGATGTTCATCGACGAATCGCACGTCACGATCGGGCAACTGGGGGGCATGTACAAGGGCGACCGCTCGCGGAAGGAGAATCTCGTCGATTATGGTTTCCGCCTGCCTTCGGCGCTGGACAATCGTCCGCTCAAGTTCGAGGAATTCGAGCAGGTCATGCGCCAGACCGTCTTCGTTTCGGCGACCCCCGCGGAATACGAGCGCAAAACCTCGGGGCAGGTCGTGGAGCAGGTCGTGCGGCCGACGGGCCTGATCGACCCGCGGCTCGAAGTGCGGCCTGCCTCGACGCAGGTGGACGATCTGCTGAGCGAGATCAACCTGCGGGTGGCGAGCGGGGAACGGGTGCTGGTGACCACGCTTACCAAACGCATGGCCGAGGAACTCACCGATTACCTCGCCGAGCACGGCGTGAAGGTGCGCTATCTGCACTCGACTCGGAAGTGGAAACGGTCGAGCGGGTCGAAATCATCCGCGACCTGCGCCTGGGCGAATTCGACGTCCTCGTCGGGATCAACCTGCTGCGCGAAGGCCTGGACCTGCCCGAGGTGTCGCTGGTGGCGATCCTCGATGCGGACAAGGAAGGGTTCCTGCGTTCGGAGCGCTCGCTCATCCAGACCATCGGGCGCGCTGCGCGCCACCTGAACGGCATGGCAATACTGTACGCGGACAGGATCACGGATTCGATGCAACGGGCGATCGGAGAGACCGACCGCCGCCGCGCCAAGCAAGTCGAATTCAACGCGGCGCGCGGCATCACGCCGATCGGCATTTCCAAGTCGGTGCACGACATGATCGAGGGCGCTCGCGACTTCGAGGACGTGCAACTGCAGCTGAAAGCCGCTCAGGAACAGGCGCGCTACGAGTCGATGTCCGAAAAGCAGCTCGCTCGGGAGATCAAGCGGCTGGAAAAGGAGATGGTCGACTACGCGCGCAACCTGGAGTTCGAAAAAGCCGCCGAAGCGCGCGATCGTCTCGCCGAGCTCAAGCGGAGCGTTTTCGGCGTCTTACCC
>Ga0193745_1000121_pt1 | contig 13610 bp, 16 predicted proteins | sample L1a2metaG_FD_145899 | JGI IMG/M metagenome (GOLD analysis project Ga0193745, IMG submission 145899) | Soil microbial communities from a riparian zone of the East river system, Colorado, United States - L1a2 | ecosystem: Environmental > Terrestrial > Soil > Riparian zone | place: USA: East River... | reverse complement strand
TCCTATAAGACCGCTTGGTATCTCTGTCATCGTATCCGCACGGCCATGACCGAACTGCATCCGCGCAAGCTTACCGGAACCGTTGAAGTTGATGAGGCGTATGTCGGTGGAGTTCTGAAGAACATCCCGCACGGCAAGGGGTACTACACGCTGAATAAGTCCATCGTAGCCGGGATCATTCAACGCGGCGGCGATGTGCGCCTGAGCAAGATCAGTAGGGCTGATCGCAAGACTCTGCACGCCTTTATTAAAGGTCATATTCATCCTAAGACAGAGCTAATTGTCACCGATGAACACGCCGGATACAAAGGTATCCACGACGAAGATACGCGGCATGAGGTTGTCAACCACAGACGGAAAGAATATGTACGCGGCGATATTCACACGAACACCATCGAAAACGTCTGGAGCCTTTTGAAGCGCTCCGTTGCTGGTTCATACCACAAGATTAGCGAGAAGCACATTGACCGTTACCTTGATGAACTGGAGTGGAGGTTCAACAATCGCAGCAATCCGTATCTGTTCCGGGATACGCTGGTGAAATTGCTTGGATCATCGAATCTCCAATACAAGGAACTGGTTGCCGCTTAGATATCTTCTTCTTCTTCTTTTATCAATTCCTCACCGATACCCACGGAGATATTCCCCTTTTCATCTTGCCTAAACTCAAAGAGAAGTTTCGTCTTAAATGTGTATCTCCGCATGAACTTCCCTTCAGGTGGGCCGTATATAACAGTCACGTCCAATGTGCCGTTTTTCTTGTCCTTGAGTATTTCTTTTTTAAAACCACCTGAGCGTATTATGCGGCCACCAACTCGCGGAAGAATCATTTCTATTTTCTTTTCCGGATCAGGACATGTGCGATCATCAATCATGAGCCGAAATTCTTCTACTCGGAAACGAACTGGCCAATTACCAGCGTTTATAAAAGCAAATCCAAGTGCAAAAGCTTTGTCGGTTGATGTTGGATCAATAATGAGCTGAAAACCTTGCGTGCTAAGACAATACTTGTATTCAGGCTCTGGTTTTACTCGTACCCCATGCCGAAACGCCCTAAGTGTGCGAAACGCAATATACGTCCACAGCAAGAAAAGGAAAACACACGCAGCTACATAAACCCTTGGCTGTTGAATCCATTCATAGGTGTATGTCCAGTACACTGCGACTATGCTAAGAACTCCGCTCATGACAACGGGCCAATTAGTAGTCATGATTGTGAGTAGATTGGCCACGCCGTTGCCAAGCGCCCCAAACTGCCGAAGGTAGGTGAGCATATGATTCCCCTTTCAGAACACGATTTGCCGTGTCCCAAGCGAAGGGGATTATACCCCGCGTCAAGTATATAATCGCGATAATTATAGCGTGCAGGCTTTCCAGAATCCCACTCGATTTCAGTGACTTGATCGATGACCGCGCGATATTTCGGTCTGGTTCCGGCCGCCGGCTCCGGATCCCGCTTCGGCGCCGACGGGCTGAAGCAATACTCGCCCCTCGCGGGAAAGCCGATGCTGTACCACTCGATCGAGCGCCTGCTCGCCGCACCTGAAGTCGAAGTCGTATTCGTGGTGCTCGCGCCGGCCGACACCGACTTCCGCACGCACGACTGGAGCGCGTTCGGCCAGCGGCTTGCGCCGCTCTACTGCGGCGGGGCGAGCCGGCGCGACAGCGTGCTGAACGGCATTGTCGCCGCCGCGAGCGCGGTCGACCCGAACGACTGGATGCTCGTTCACGACGCGGCGCGCCCATGCCTGGGAAAGGCGGAATTGCGCCGCCTCATGGACGAAGCCGGGCGGGACGAGGTCGGCGGAATTCTCGCCATTCCCGTCGCCGACACCCTGAAGCGGGCGGACGACGAGCATCGCATCCTCGCCACCGAGCCGCGCGACGGCCTGTGGCGGGCGCAAACGCCGCAGATGTTCCGCCACGGCATGCTCCTGCGGGCCCTGCGTGAGGCCGAGCACGTCACCGACGATGCGAGCGCGGTGGAGGCGCTCGGCTACAAGCCGAAGCTGGTCGAAGGCAGCGCCAAGAACTTGAAGGTCACATTTGCAGCCGACCTTGAAATCGCCGAGCGTCTGCTGAAGGCGGGGGCATGAGGATCGGGCAGGGTTACGACGTTCATGCGCTCGCCAAGGGGCGCAAGCTTATCCTCGGCGGAGTGACCATCCCGTTCGAAAAGGGGCTTTCGGGGCACTCCGACGCCGACGTGCTGATCCACGCGGTGTGCGACGCGCTGCTCGGCGCGGCCGCGCTCGGCGACATCGGCAGGCATTTTCCGGACAGCGATCCGAAATACAAGAACGTCGACAGCCGCGCGTTGCTGCGCGAGGTCGGCGGGAAGGTCCGTGAAGCCGGATTCTCGATCGCCAATCTGGACGCCACTATCATCGCCGAAGCGCCCAAGATGGCTCTGCACATCGGCGCGATGGTCGCGAACCTCGCCGCCGATCTCGAGATCCGTCCCGACCAGGTCAACGTCAAGGCGAAGACCGCCGAGCGGCTCGGCGCAATCGGCCGCGGCGAAGGCATCGCCGCCGAGGCGATCGCGCTGCTCGAGTGAGGGTGAGGCTGTTCTTCGCGCTGTGGCCCGATGAAAAAGTACGCGCGCAGCTCGCCCGCTGGTCGAGCGAGCTCCACGCGCTGTGCGGCGGCAGGCCGACGCGTTCCGAGAATCTGCATGTGACGCTTGCTTTTCTCGGCGGCGTCGAGGAAGCGCGCGTCGCCGAAGTCGAGCGCGCCGCGGGCGAAGTCGCGGCGGAAGTCATTTCGCTCGTCCTCGATCAGCCGGGCTACTGGAAGCACAACCGGATCGCGTGGGCCGGCGCCTCGGTCGTCCCGCCCGGGCTCGAAGCGCTCGTTTCAGGGCTGCGCGCCGCCCTGGTGAAATCGCAAATCGGCTTCGACGCGAAGTCCTTCGTGTCGCACGTGACGCTTTTGCGCGACGCCCGCGACCCCAAGGCGATGCCGGCCTTGGCGCCGATCGAATGGCGGCTCGGCGGGTTCGCGCTGGTGCAGTCCGTAAGGCTGCCGCAAGGCAGCCGCTACGAAATTCGGAAATCCTGGAAAGCCGGGTCAGCGCGCGGCGTGACGTAATGCCTTCCGGAGCGGGGCGAATCCGCGTAGTTTTGCGTATTGGGCGCGACACTCGTCGTCGAATTGTGTGCCGCCAGCGGTGCAGGGAGGCCACCGGTCATTTCTCAACCTTGGAGGAGTCGCCGAATGAGTGTCGAATACGCCATCAAGCCGAGCGCCGCGGCGCACGTGGATTACAGCGAGCGCCGTCACCAGCCGGAAAAGGACGATCTGGAGTTGAGCGCCTCAGGCCTCACTTGGCTGGCGTCTATCGAGCAGTCGGCACGGCCCATCAGGCTCGCAGCGGCGTTTCCCAGGATCGTCAATCGCATCGTCAAGATCTGGAAAACGCCGCGCGAGATGGATCGCTACTTCGAGGATCTGCTCGAAGACACTCGCGGAAACCGCCAGGGTTTTCCCCTCAACATCCTCATGGAACTGAGCACGCTCAAGGATTACTACCAGGCCAAGGTGTTTCCCACCCGGCGCAACGCGTGGGATTCCTAATCCCGCGGACTCGCGCTACTTCGCGAGCCCCATCTGCCTTGCGACGCCGGTGTAGACCTGGATCTTTTCCTTCATGAAGGCTTCCATCTGGTCGACTCCCACGTCGACCAGCTCGAAGCCGCTCTTTGCGGCGAGTTCCTTCATCTCAGGGTCCTTGTTCAACGCGGCCCACAGGTCCGACATGCGCTTGCGCACCGCGGGAGGCGTTGACTTCGGCATGCCGATTCCGCGGAAAGCGCCGTCGACCCAGTTCACGCCCAGTTCCTTGAACGTGGGCGCGTCCGGCAGCAGCGGGTGGCGCTTGTCCATCGCCACCGCGAGCGCGCGCATCTTGCCCTTGTTGTTTATCGCGAAGGCCGTGTAGGACATCGCGCCGTTCACGTGCCCGCCGGCCACAGCGATGGTCATGTCGCCGGTGCCTTTGAAAGGAATGTAGGTGGTCTTCACGCCGAACTCGGAGTTGAGGCGTTCGTGCGCGGCGTGGTTCGCCGAGTTGACACCCGAGCCTCCGAGCGTGAGCTTTCCCGGCTCCGCTTTCGCCGCCTTGACGAAGTCCTGGAAGGTCTTGATGGGGCTGGATTCGGGCACGACCAGCGCGTCCGGGGTGTAGTGGAACCAGTACGTCGGCGTGATGTCCTCGGTCTTGTACTGGACCTGGCCCTCGAACGGCGCCAGCACGATGTGCGGCAGGTTGATTCCGACCACGTTTAGCCCGTCGCCCGGGAGCGCGTTCATCTGGTTCCACATCACGGCGCCGCCCACCCCAGGCTTGTACTGGATGATGGTCTCGATCGAGGGGCATTTCTTTTTCAGCACGAATTGCTGGTGCCTTGCCGAGATGTCGGATTCGCCGCCTGCCGGAAAGGCCTGCCAGTACAGCAGGTTTTTCTCGGGGCAAGTTTGCGCAAACGCCGCGGGGGCCGCGGCCAGGCACACGACGGCAAGAAGTCTCTTCATGGCTGGATTGTCCTTTTAATCGGTCGCGAAGTGTACCCGAAAATCTCTCCCGCCCGGAGCGCGTTCACGCGGCGGCTTTCCTCTCGATCGGAAGCCGGATCCGCGCGATCAGACCTCCGCCTTCGCGCGCGAGCAGCTCGAAGCTGCCGCGGTGCGCGCGCACCACGCGCTCGACGATGGCGAGGCCCAGGCCCGCGCCGCCCTTGTCGCTGCGCGCGACTTCCAGGCGCGTGAAGGGCTGCTTCAGTCGCTCGGCCTCCGAGGCCGGAATTCCGGGGCCGCGGTCCGCCACCTCGAGCACCGCTGCGCCGTCTTCGGCGCGCACCGCGATGCTTACGTCGCGCTCCCCGTAGCGCAGTGCGTTGTCGATGAGGTTCATCACCACGCGCCGCATCGACATGGCCTGCAGCGGCAGCTTGGGCACGCTGGAAAAATCGGTTGCGACCGGTTTGCCGTGCCGGCGGTAATGCTCGGCGACTTCCCCCGCGATGCCGGCGAAATCGGCGTGCTGCAAGGTCTCGCCGCCGTCGGTTCTCGCAAAATCGAGGAACTGGTTGATTATGCGGTCCATCTCCTCGATGTCGGCGGTCATCCCGTCCTTGAGCTGGGAGTCGGCGCCGCTCATCTCGAGCCCCAGCCTCAGCCGGGAGAGCGGCGTTCGCAGGTCGTGCGAAACTCCGGCGAGAATCAGAGCGCGGTCGGCGTCCAGGCGCGCGAGGTCCTTCGACATCTGGTTGAAGGCGTGCGACAGCGTGCGGATTTCCTCGGGACCGGACTCGGGGACGGGGTCGGGTACCTTCCCCTTGCCGATCGCGCCTGCGGCGGAGGCAAGCGCTCTCAAGGGGCGGTTGACGCGGGACACGATGAAGTACGCCGCGAGCAGCGACAGCACCAGGGCGAGCGCGCCCCAGCCCAGCCAGCGCAGGGCAATCTGCCGCTCGATGCGCTCGCGCGGCACGCGCATCCAGTACTCGTCTTCGTCGATGTGGAAGCTCAGCCAGAACCCGGGCTTGCCTTCGCGCTCGCTGGCAAAGCGCGTGCTCTCGCCGAGCTGCCGCCGCACCATCTCGCTCACCAGGCGCACCAGGGGCCGGTCGGAGAGCGGAGCGATGCGCTCGCCGGGCTCCGACGGGTAGACCTGGATGCCCTCGCGCTCGGAAAGCTCCGAGAGCAGCTCATGGCGGCGCTCGGGCTGCGAGGTCACCAGCGCGGTGCGCGTCAGGTTGACGATGCTGATGAAGTTCTGCGAGATCTGCCGCGCGCGCGGCTCGAGCTCGTAGGCGCGGAAGATCTCGAACCAGGCGACCGTGGTCGCCAGGACCAGCGCAGCGAGCAGGATAAAGGTGCGCCACAGGAGCGAGCGCGGCCACAAAGTTACCCGCAACGTCGCTCCTCCGATTTAGGGGAGCAACGAGGGGATGTGTCCCCTCGTTCGTCGGAGCACTTCATTGCGTCCGGCCGTCGGGCACGAAGACGTAGCCGAACCCCCAAACGGTCTGGATGTAGGCGGGATGCGCGGGATCCTTCTCGACGAGCTTGCGCAGGCGGGATACCTGGACGTCGATCGAGCGGTCGAACACTTCGTATTCGCGGCCTCGTGCGAGCTCCATCAGTTTGTCGCGCGACAAAGGCATCCTCGGGTTCGTGACCAGGACCTTGAGCAGGGCGAATTCGCCCGTGGTGAGCGAGACCGACTGGCCGTCGCGCTCCAGCATGCGCGTTGCGAGGTTGATCGTCATGTTCCCGAAGCTGACCATTTCCGGTTCGACCGCGGGCGCGCCCGGGGGGGGCGGCGCCGTGCGGCGGCGCAACACCGCGTGGATGCGGGCGACCAGCTCCCGCGGGTTGAAGGGTTTGGGCAGGTAGTCGTCGGCACCCATTTCCAGGCCGACGATGCGGTCCACGTCCTCGCCCTTCGCGGTCAACATGATGATGGGGACCGTATTTTTCCCGCCGCGCAGCCGCCGGCAGATCGACAGGCCGTCCTCGCCCGGGAGCATCAGGTCGAGCACCAGCAGGTCGACGCGCTCGCGCCCGAGCAGCTTGTCCATGCCCGCCGCATCCGAAACGGTATGCACGCCGAACCCCTGCTCGGTCAGATAGCGTTGCAGCAGGTCGCGCAGGCGCAGGTCGTCGTCGACCACCAGAATTCTTGTCTTGGAATCAGCCATCGTGCAGTATCCTAACCCGATGAGCGCCGCGGCTGCAGCGCGGGCGTAACAGCGCGTTGCTTGGCAGGTTGCAGAAACAAGTTGTTACAAACGACTGACCGGGCGTTGCAATCCCTGAAGTAAGATGCCTTTCGAAGCCTGCCGTGCATGAGATCCACGGTAGAAAACGCGTGAGCGGGGGAATCAAGTGAAGCGTCTGATCGTTTTCGGCAGCATGGTGGTGGTGTTGATTGCCTCGTTCCCGGCCATGGCCCAGCAGGATCAAGGCGGTCGGAGCGCCGGTCGCGGCGCGCCGGGACGCCCGGCGCAGCCCCAGCAGGTGCCGGCGCGCGATACCACGAACCGCGACGCGAATCGCGACGCACGCATGACTCCCGAGCAACGCCGGCAACTGCGGCGCGACGTTCACGACCACGGCCGCGAAATCTACCGCGACCGTTCCGGCCCCCGCCGGCCCTGATACTTCCCGCCCTAGAGCGCTGCGGCGATCGCCTTTCCGACGTCGCCGGTCGAGGCCTTGCCTCCGATGTCGCGAGTGCGGGGGCCCTCGGCAAGCACGCGCTCGATCGCGCGGACGATGGCCTCGCCCGCGTCCTTGTGCCCGAGGTGCTCGAGCATCATCGCGCCCGACCAGATCTGTCCGATCGGATTGGCGATGTTCCTGCCCGCGATGTCCGGCGCCGAGCCGTGCACCGGCTCGAACACCGACGGGAATTTGCGCTCCGGATTGATGTTGCCCGAGGGCGCGATGCCGATGGTGCCGGTGCAGGCGGGGCCGAGGTCCGAGAGGATGTCGCCGAAGAGATTCGACCCGACCACGACATCGAACCAGTCCGGATGCTGCACGAAATGGGCGGTGAGGATGTCGATGTGGTACTGGTCGGTCTTCACGCCGGGGTATTGCGAGGCCATGGCGCGAACGCGTTCGTCCCAGTAGGGCATGGTGATCGAGATTCCGTTCGACTTGGTGGCAGAGGTGAGGTGCTTCTTCGGCCGGCTCTTGGCGAGCTCGAACGCGTACTTGAGTATGCGGTCGATACCCTGGCGGGTGAAGGTGCTCTGCTGCACCACGGTTTCCCGCTCCGTGCCCTCGAAGATGCGCCCGCCGATCGACGAGTATTCGCCTTCGGTGTTCTCGCGCACCACCCAGAAGTCGATGTCGCCCTGCTTGCGTCCTGCGAGCGGTGATTGAATCCCCGGCATCAGGCGCACCGGGCGAAGGTTGACGTACAAGTCGAAGCCCCGGCGCATCGGGATGAGCAGCTCCCACAGCGAGACGTGATCGGGCACGCCGGGAAACCCGCAAGCGCCGAAGAACACGGCGTCGTGACCGCGGATCGTCGCGAGGCCCTCCTCGGGCATCATGCGCCCGTGCTTCAGGCGGTACTCGCAGCTCCAGGGAAATTCGTCCCACTTGAATTCGATGCCGAATTTCCTGCCGGCGGCCTCGAGCACGCGCACGCCTTCCGGGACGACTTCCTTTCCGATTCCGTCGCCGGCGATAACGGCGATCCTGTAGCTCTTCATCGATCTTTCACCTTTAGAATGCGACGTTTCGTCCGCCCTTGAGCTTCAGCATCTCGCGCGCCTCGTCGGGCGTCGCGATCTGCAACCCGAGTTCCTCGAGTATGCGGCGTATCCTGCTCACTTGCTCCGCGTTGGTCCTGGCGAGAGTGCCGCGGCCGAGCCACAGGCTGTCCTCCAGGCCGACGCGGACGTTTCCGCCCATTACCGCCGACATCGCGGCGACGAACATCTGGTTGCGCCCGGCGCCGAGAACCGACCACAGATAGGCGTCGCCGAAGAGGCGGTCGGCGGTGCGCTTCATATGCATCACGTCCTCCGGATGCGGGCCGATGCCGCCGCGGATGCCGAACACCGACTGGATGAAAAGCGGCGGCTTGAGGAGCTTCCTGTCGAGAAAATGCGCCGCTGTATACAAGTGGCCGATGTCGTAGCACTCGATCTCGAAGCGGGTGTCGTTGCCGCTGCAGGACTCGAGGATGTGGGCGATGTCGCGAAACGTATTCTTGAAGATGCGCTCGTCGCTGCCGGCGAGATACGGCTTCTCCCAGTCGTGCTTCCAGTCCTTGTAGCGTCCGAGCATCTCGTACAGCCCGAAGTTCATCGAGCCCATGTTGAGCGAGGCGACTTCGGGTTTCAATTGCAGCGCCGGCTGAAGCCGCTCCTCGACCGTCATGGTCGGCGCGCCGCCGGTCGTGAGGTTGATGACGACGTTCGAGGCCGCTTTTATCTTCGGCAGGAAACGCATGAACATCTTCGGGTCCTGGGTCGGCCGGCCGTCGGCGGGCTCGCGCGCGTGCAGATGCACGATCGCGGCGCCGGCTTGCGCCGCGCCGATCGCGCCTTCGGCGATTTCCTCCGGCGTAACCGGAAGATGCGGCGACATCGTCGGCGTATGGATCGCGCCGGTGACGGCGCAGGTGATGATGACCTTGCCTTGTGCTGCTGCCATTGTCGTGCGCCTGACTACGTTCTACTTTTTATCTTCTACGCGACCGATCCGCATGACCGCATCGGCGAGTATCTTCGCGTCGTTGTCCCAGAATTTCTGGAAGTCGGGGGCATCGAGGTAATGGACCGGGGTTTCGATCTTCGCCATGGCGTTCTTGAAGTCAGGGTCGTTCACTGCGGATCGGGCGGCATTGCGCAGCGTCTGCAGTATGGTCGCGGGCGTTCCGGCCGGCGCGAACAATCCCGACCAGATATAGAACTGGGCGTTGTAGCCGAGCTCCTTGAATGTCGGCACCTCGGGAAGCGAGGCAAGCCGCTTGTCGCCCCATGAGGCGAGCGCGCGAAGCTTCCCCCCCTTGATCTGGCCGATCACCGCCGAAGGCCCGGATGCGAGAGCTTCGACCTGCCCGCCGAGCAGCGCCGTGACCGCGGGCCCGCCGCCGCTGTAGGGAACGTGCCACAGCTGGATGCCGGCGACGCCCGCGAAGATCTCCATCGCCACATGGAGCGTCCCGTAGATTCCCGAAGAGCTGTAGTTGATCTTGCCCGGCCGCCGCTTCGCGTCTTCGACGAACTCCTTCACCGTCTTCCAGGGCGAGTCGGAGCGCACGACGAGCACGGTCGGATCGGCCGAGATGAGCGCGATCGGGACGAGCTGGCTCATCTCGTAGGGCGGCTTGCGGTCGAACAGCTTTTCGGCCGGAGGAATGATCGAGATCGAAGACAGGGCCATCATGATCGTGTAGCCGTCGGGCTTCGAGTTGGCGGTTGCAGCCATGCCGATCGCGCCGCCCGCACCGGCCTTGTTCTCGATGATGATGCGTTGCTTCAGGAATTTCTCCATGGCAAAGGCGGTCGGCCGGCCCGTGAGGTCGGCAACGCCGCCCGGCGGAAACGGCACGACCATGGTGATGGGATGGGTCGGATAGGCGTCCTGCGCGAACACGGGAACAGGCAGGAGCGCCAGAGCAACCAGCGCGATCCGTCGACGCATGCTTTCCTCCGGGTGGATGTTCTATTTGTCGGCGCAATCATCGGGCGTGCAACGCCCGGCGTCAAGCGCCGCGGGCGGCTCTGCGATCCGTTAGAATTCTTCGGAGAATCCGCTCGCCGATGAATCTTCTCGCCATCGATACCTCCACCGATTTCTGCTCGGTAGCGGCAAGCCGCGGCGAGGCGCTGTTTTCGCGCCACGAGCCCGCCGGTCAGCGCCAGGCGGAGAGGATCCTCGACATGATCGATCAAGTGCTCATCGAGGCGCGGCTCGAGATCGCGCAGATCCAGGGAATTGCCTACGGCGCGGGTCCCGGGTCGTTTACCGGTCTTCGCATTGCAGCCGGCGTGACTCAGGGACTCGCGCTTGCGCGCGGCATAGGCGTGGTCGGGGTCGGAACTCTGCTCGCTCTCGTCGAAGAAGCGGCGGAAGAAGCCGCGCATGACCGCATCATCGCCTGCCTCGATGCGCACAAGGGCGAGGTGTATCATGCCGCGTACCGGAGGGCGGGTGCCGGATGGGAAGAAGTTTCCGCTCCCGGCCTGTACAAGCCCGATGCCGTGCCCCTTGCATCCGGGAGAGACTGGCTGGGCTGCGGCGACGGTTTCGCCGCCTATCGCGCTCGTCTCGGAGCCCGGCTCGGAGAAAGCGTTTCTTCGATCCGTCCCGATACGGCCCCGACTGCGCGGGCGGTGCTGAAACTCGCGGTCCCGCGTTTTGCCGCGGGGGAGGCGAGGGACGCTGCCGCGGCGGTTCCGGTGTATCTGCGCGACAAGGTCGCGCTCAAGACGAGCGAACGCTGATGAGCGCCGTACTCCGACCCGCACCGAGATTCGAGCCGATGAGCGAGGCCGATCTCCGCGCGGTGATCGACATCGAGGAAAGCCTCTATGAATTCCCCTGGACGCCGGTGAATTTCCGCGATTCGCTGCGCGCCGGATACGGTTGCTGGGTGTACCGCGACGGGAGACGTTTGATCGGTTACGCGGTGCTCATGCATGCCGCGGGCGAGGCCCATCTCCTGAACCTCAGCGTTGCCGCGCATGCGCAGCGCCGCGGCCATGGGCGCAGCCTCCTCGACCACGTGGTCGGTGTCGCGCGGGAGCACGAGGCGAAGGTCCTGTTCCTCGAAGTCCGGCCCACGAACGAGGTGGGACAGCGCCTCTATGCCGGCTACGGCTTCAAGCAGATCGGAGTGCGGCGCGGCTACTATCCGGCGCACCGAGACCGTGAGGACGCGCTGGTTTTGGCGCTCGACCTGTGACTCGATCCATGAATGCGCGGAGCGAGCGCTATCTGGAGGAGATGGGCCTGGGTCCGGTGTGGAAGCTGCGCGGGCCCAAGCAGGGTCGAGAACCCGAGACTGCGGATTCGGAAGCAAAGGCCCAGGCGGTGCTCCCGGCAAGCCCGGGCCCGGAGTCCGCAATCGACGACCGCGTCCGGCTCGAACCCTCGTGGAAGGCAAGGCTCCTTCCCGAGTTTTCCCAGGCGTACATGCAAGGTTTGCGCGAATTCCTGAACAAAGAGAAATCGGCGGGAAAAGTCATCTATCCCCGCGGCCCGGAATACTTTGCGGCGCTAGCCCACACTCCCTTCGACAAGGTCAAGGTGGTCATCCTCGGTCAGGATCCCTACCACGGACCGAAACAGGCGCACGGCCTTTGCTTTTCCGTGCGGCCTGGAGTGGAGATTCCACCCAGCCTGCAGAATATCTTCATCGAGCTGAAAAACGACCTGGGGATCGAGCCGCCGAATCACGGCCACCTTACTCATTGGGCCGAGCAGGGCGTGCTCCTGCTCAATGCAACGCTCAGCGTGGAGGCCGGGAAAGCCGGCAGCCATCAGAACAGGGGTTGGGAGAAGTTCACGGACGCCGTTATCGATGTTCTCAACAGGGAACGCGAGGGCCTGGTATTCGTCCTCTGGGGGAGCTACGCACAGAAAAAGGGCGCATTCATCGATACCGGGAAACACCTGGTGCTGAGCGGTCCGCATCCTTCCCCGCTCTCGGCGCATCGCGGATTTTTCGGCTGCAAGCATTTTTCGAAGATCAACGGCTACCTGAAGGCTCACGGTCGGGCGCCGATAGATTGGCGGCTGCCCGAATTCGCGGCCTTGTAATCCGGCGCCGAGCCCCCAATTGGGCGGCAGGCTCAATTCAGGAGGAATCCATGCGCAAATTCTGGGCGGCCGTCATGCTTGTTGCTGCAGCGACGCTGTCGGGTTGTGGCTACAACGACATCCAGCGAAACGACGAGCAGGTCAAGTCGGCCTGGTCGGAGGTCCTCAACCAGTATCAGCGGCGCGCCGACCTGATTCCCAACCTGGTCAACGCCGTCAAGGGATTTGCGGCCCAGGAACAGCAGGTGCTGATCCAGGTCACCGAGGCGCGATCGCGCGTCGGCAGTATCCAGGCGACCCCGGAGCTCCTGAACGACGAAGCGGCGTTCAGGCGCTTCCAGCAGGCGCAGGCGGGAATGAGCAGCGCGCTCTCGCGGCTCTTGCTCGTCGCCGAAAATTATCCCCAGCTCAAATCCGACGCGAATTTCCGCGACCTGCAGGCGCAGCTCGAAGGCACCGAAAACCGCATTGCGGTCGCGCGCAACCGCTACATCAAGGCGGTGCAGGAATACAACGTGCTCATACGCCAGTTTCCGGTCAACCTGACCGCGATGCTGTTCAGTTACCAGGTGAAGCCGAGCTTCAGCGTCGAAGACGAAAAAGCCATCTCCAAGCCGCCGACGGTCGATTTCGGCAAGCCGGGCGCGCCGGCTAAGCAGTAGTTACCATGCTCAAGCGCTGGCTCGGCCTTGTCGCGGCTGGCGTTCTCCTCGCGGGCCTCGCCTCGGCCCGCGCGGAGGTCGCGGTGCCGCCGCTCAAGGCGCGTGTCACCGACCTGACGGGAACGCTCTCGGCGTCCCAATCGCAGACGCTGGAGTCGCGGCTGCGCGATTTCGAACGCGGCAAAGGCAGCCAGATCGTGGTGCTGATGCTGCCTTCGACCGATCCCGAGACCATCGAGCAGTACTCGATCCGCGTCGCCGAAGCCTGGAAAATCGGCCGTGCGCGGGTCGACGACGGCGTCATCCTCATCGTCGCCAAGAACGACAGAAAACTTCGCGTCGAAGTCGGCCGTGGTCTCGAAGGTGCGATCCCCGATGCCGTCGCGAAGCGGGTGATAGCCGAAGTCATCACGCCGCATTTCAAGGCGAACGACTTCTACGGCGGTATCGCGGCCGGGAGCGATGCGCTGATGAAGCTGATCGAAGGCGAGCCGCTTCCGGCTCCCGGTCCGCAAGGCGGCTCGGACCGGAGCGGCGAAGGCTACGCCGAGCTGCTGGTGATATTCCTGGTCGTGTTCGTCGTTCTGGGCGGCTTGCTCGCCCGGCTGTTCGGGCGCCTGCTCGGCGCGACCGCAACAGCCGGGATCGTAG
>Ga0193745_1000119_pt1 | contig 13697 bp, 11 predicted proteins | sample L1a2metaG_FD_145899 | JGI IMG/M metagenome (GOLD analysis project Ga0193745, IMG submission 145899) | Soil microbial communities from a riparian zone of the East river system, Colorado, United States - L1a2 | ecosystem: Environmental > Terrestrial > Soil > Riparian zone | place: USA: East River... | reverse complement strand
CACAAGCAGGCCGGCCGCGCTGGAGCTGGCTCACGGGCTCAACGTGACCTATAGAGAGGGCTTTATCCGCAATCGCTATATCGGCCGCACTTTCATCATGCCCGGCCAGACGATTCGCAAGAAATCGGTGCGTCAGAAGCTGAGCGTCGTCGGCCTCGAATTCAAGGGCAAGAACGTCTTGATCGTCGACGACTCGATCGTGCGCGGAACGACGAGCCGGGAAATCGTCCAGATGGCGCGCGAGGCCGGCGCCAGCAAGGTGTTTTTCGCCTCGGCAGCGCCGCCGGTGCGATTTCCCAACGTGTATGGAATCGATATGCCGACGCGCACCGAGCTCATCGCCACCGGGCGGACTGACGAACAGATCGCGCGCGAGATCGGCGCAGACGCGGTCATCTATCAGGATCTGGACGCGCTCAAGGCCGCGGTGCGCGCGGTCAATCCGAAGCTCACTCAGTTCGAGACCTCGTGTTTCGACGGGGTGTACATCACCGGCGACGTCACCAGCGAGTACCTCGCTTCGATCGAGCGGCAGCGCGCCAGCCGCCAGGAAAGCGAAGAGGACGCCGAGAACAACCAGCTCGACCTCAACGCGGCCTAGCGGGCTCCGCACCACGCTTGGACCGAGAGGCGGGTTTGACATCGCCGCGGCGGAATAGTAATGTGCGGACTGCGCCGATTTGATCGACAGCTTGCGGGCGCTTAATAAATACGGCTAAAGCGTGGCCAAAACCCGTCTTAGCGAAAGCTGGACGGGTTTTTCCTTTTTCAGGATCGAGGATGCACGACTACGATATCGAAACGCTTGCGGTCCGTGCCGGAATCGCGCGCAGCCAGTTCAACGAGCACTCGGAGGCGCTCTACCTCACTTCGAGCTTCGTCTTCGAGAACGCCGCGCAGGCGGCCGCGCGGTTCCAGGGCAGCGAACCCGGGAATATCTATTCGCGCTTCACCAATCCAACCGTCACGGCGTTCCAGGACAGGCTGGCGGCGCTGGAGGGCGCGGAAGCATGCGTGGCGACGGCATCCGGCATGTCCGCCATCCTCGCAACAGCGATGGCGCTGCTCAAGTCGGGAGACCACGTGGTGTCGTCCTCCGGAGTTTTCGGTGCTACCGTTCAGCTGTTCGGCAGTATCCTTTCCAAATTCGGCATCGACACCGCCTATGTCGACGGATCCGACCCCAAAGCCTGGAAAGCGGCGTTGCGGCCGAATACCCGGCTGCTCTACCTGGAGACGCCGTCCAATCCGCTTACGGAAGTGTTCGACATCGAAGCGCTCGCCGGTCTGGCGCGGGGTGCGGGCGCTTTGCTCGTCGTCGACAACTGCTTTTGCACCCCCGCACTTCAGCGTCCGATCGATCTGGGCGCAGACCTCGTGATTCACTCCGCGACCAAATACCTGGACGGCCAGGGGAGGGTTCTCGGCGGGGCGATCCTTGGCAAGCGCGATCTGGTAATGGATGGCATTTACGGTTTTCTGCGGACCGCGGGTCCCTGCCTGTCACCTTTCAATGCATGGGTGCTGCTGAAGGGCCTGGAGACCCTCAGGATCAGGATGGAAGCACAATCGCAGAGTGCGCTGGAGTTGGCGCGATGGTTGCAAGCGCATCCGCGCGTTCAAAAGGTGTACTACCCGGGCTTGCCCTCGCACCCGCAATACGAACTTGCGGCCAGGCAGCAGCGTTCAGGAGGCGCGGTCGTGTCGTTCGAGATAAAGGGCGGGCGCGAAGCCGCCTGGAGCATCGTCGACTCGACCCGCATGATTTCGATCACCGCCAATCTCGGGGATACCAAGTCCACCATCACGCATCCCGCCACCACCACCCATGGCCGCATTTCGGAGGAAGCGCGCGCACGCGCCGGAATAACCCAGGGGCTGTTGCGCATCGCCGTCGGGCTCGAGTCCGTGAAGGACATCCGCGCCGACCTGGAGCGCGGATTGGGCCGATAGTTGCTTCAAGGGAGCTGTACGGGGGCGCAACCGCGCTCATCGCAGCGCAGGTAGCTGCCGGTGCGATACCAGTCGGCGAGAACCCAGCGCTCGCACGTCCTGCCGTCTACGCGATGCTCGTGCCGCGCGGGTCGGTGAGTGTGGCCGTGAATGAGCCGCGGATAGTCGTGCTCGCGAAGCACTGTCTCGACCGCCCCGCCGTTGACGTCCATGAGTTCCGGAGTCTTGAGTTTTTTCTCGGATTCGCTGCGGCGGCGCAGCTCCTCGATCTGTTCCTTGCGCCGCTCAAGCGGCAACGCGAGAAAGTCCTTCCTCCAGGCAGGAGCACGGACCTTGGCGCGAAATTCCTGGTAGTCCCGGTCGTCGGTACACAGGGTGTCTCCGTGCATCAGCAGCGTCGGAATCTTGAACAGATCGACGGGGAGCGGATCTCCGATCAGATTCGCCTCGCAGGCCTCGGCGAAGGTCGTGCCCAGAAGAAAGTCTCGATTTCCGTGCATGACGTACACCGCGGGGCCGGCGCGAGAGCATTCAGCGAGTGCTGAAACGACGGAGGCGTTGAACGGATCGTCGAGATCGTCGTCACCGGCCCAGTATTCGAACAGATCGCCGAGAATGTAAAGGGATTCCGCGTTGCGCGCCGGACCGCGGAGAAACTCGAAGAAAATACGGTTGATCTCCGGCCGTGATGCACACAGGTGCAGGTCGGAGATGAAGAAAACTGCCAAAGGAACCTACACCACTTCGGCCCGCTCGATGGTCACGTCCTCCACCGGCACGTCCGCGTGAGATCCACGCTTGCCGGTCTTGACCCGTTTGATCTTGTCGACCACGTCCTGGCCTTCGACGACCTTGCCGAACACGCAGTAGCCCCAACCCTGTGCGTCGGGCGCCGTGTGATTGAGAAAATCGTTGTCCTTGACGCTGATGAAAAACTGGCTCGAGGCCGAATGCGGCTCGGAAGTCCGCGCCATGGCGATCGTATAGCGGTCGTTCTTGAGGCCGTTGTCGGCCTCGTTCTTGATGGAATTTCGGGCAGGCTTCTGACGCAATCCCGGCTCGAACCCACCGCCCTGGATCATGAATCCGTCGATAACGCGGTGAAACACGGTATTGGAGTAGAAACCCGATTCGACATATTCCAGAAAATTCTTGACCGTCCCGGGCGCGCGCCCGGTATCGAGCTCGATCGCGATGATGCCGAAATTCGTATGAAGCTTGACCATGGCGCTCCGTTACTTGGCTGGGTTCAGTGACACCGACTCGATCAAGACGGGCGGCTGCGGAACGTTTTGGTGCTGTGCGATCGTCGTGGTCGGCGCCTTGGAAATTCGCAGCACAGTGTCCATCCCCTGGACGACGCGTCCAAACACCGCGTAACCGAATCCCTGCGGGGACGGGTCGCGGTAGTCGAGAAAACCGTTGTCCTTGACATTGATGAAGAATTGCGCGGTCGCCGAATGCGGGTTCGGCGTGCGCGCCATGGCAATAGTCCCCCGCTCGTTCTTCAGGCCCGCCTTGAGCGCGGCGCCGGCTTCGTTCTCGATCGGGGCGCGGGTCGTTTTCTCGCGCATGCCGGGATCGAAGCCGCCGCCCTGAATCATGAAACCGTCGATGACGCGGTGAAACATCGTGCCGTTGTAAAAACCGCTGTTGACGTATTCAATGAAATTGGCGACCGTCTTGGGGGCTTTGTCGGCATACAGCTCGAGCGCAAAACTGCCCATGCTGGTCTTGAATTCCACGCGCGGATTCTGCGCCCACGCGCCGGACATCGCCAGCAGCAGGAGGACGAGCGTCGAAATGCGATGCATGTTCATGTTTTCCTCGGAGTTGGATTCTGTTCGGCCGGAGGCGCAGTAAACGAGCTCGGTTCAGGCCGTTCCCTCGAAGACGATGCGCCAGCGCCCGTCTTCGTGCAACCAGTATTGGCGCTTCTTCACCGTATTCGACAGATTATTCGACCTGTACTCCTGATCGAAGGTCACCAGCACCAAGCCGTCCTTGCCGGGATCGCGAAACATGCCGACCTTGCTCACCCTGACTTTGATCCAGCTCTTGCCGCCGTTCACGAGCCGCTTGTGCCGGCTCCAGCTCTCGAAATCCTGGCCCGGCGCGGAGAATCTTTTCGAATAATGCGAAAGGTAGCGCTCGGTGTCGAGGCTTTCCCAATCGGCCTGCCACTGTTCCAGCTGGCTGCCGAACGCCTTGCGCTCGCTTGCCCAATCTTCGAGGCTGAGCCATTCCACGTCCTCGCTGATGATCACCGGCGTCAGTCCCACCTGGAGGTTGCGCGCGAGCGCTACAAGGTCGGAGTTGGCGAGAACAACACAGCCGTTGCTCGAGCGCGGAGGCCTGCTGTAGGTGTCCGACGGGGTCCCGTGCAGCCAAATGCCGTGTCCGTTGCGGCCCTGAATGCGGTCCCACTCGTTCGGGTAGTTGATGGGGAATGCGCCGCTGCCGTAGAAATCCGAAAGCTTTTGTGGCGGCAGGCTCGCCGTAACATGATAGACACCGACCGGCGTCTTCTCGTCGCCTTCGCGGAATTTCAGCGCGCCGTTCTTGCCCGAGCTCACGTAGTAGTCGGCGACGAAGCGCGGTTTCCCGCCGTCGTTCTCGTACAGATAAAGCCGCGACCGGCGCGTGTCGACGACGACTGCGTACTTTTGATCCTCGCGCAACTGCAGCAGGTACCGCGGCACCTGGTCAACCGGCGGGGGCTCTCTGTAGGCCCGCTGCCGGGCGAGCGCTTCGGCCCGCAGCCCCTCAATGTGGGCCTCGGGTGCATTGGTGGCCGCACCGATTGTGTTGATGGGCCGGGCGCGCGCGAGCAGCAGGTCGCCCTTGATCAGGTGAGCAAGGCGAAAGTTGGGTCTTACGCGGATCAGTCCTTCGATGTTCTGCAGCGCCACGTCGAGATGTCCCCGAACGACTTCTTCGTAGACAGCTGCGAGCAGGGCGTCTGTCGTCACATCGATGCGGGCGCCCTTTGCAGGTGACAGGGTCGAGGGTGCCCCAAAGGTGACTGCCGCGACGAGAACGCAGGTAATGGTCCGCCTCGACATCAGCCTCCCGCCCGCTCTTGTTGGATGACCCAGCGGCCCTCGTTCCGTACCATGATCAGCGTCTTGCCGCTCTTGATGTTCAGATTGTCCGAACGGTACGTCTGCCGGAAGCTGACCACGGCATGATCCTGGTCCTTGAGCGTGACCTTGGGGGATTCAACCACGACTTCGATCTTTTTGGGAGCGGAAATGCGCTGCTTGCGCGAAGCTTCCCATTCCGGGCGCGCCTCGCCTTTCGGGGTCTTGAAGTCTTGAGCGTAAAAGGCGAGATAGGTCTCCACGTTCTGCCTGGACCACGCGTTCGCCCACGCGAGCACCGTCTGCAGCACCAGTTCGGTGTTGGCGTCTTGAGCGCGCGCCTGTTTTTCCGCAGGCTTTGTTGCCGCAGATTTTGCTTGCGCGGCGGTCGGTTTGACGCCGGTAGCGGGCTTCTTCGGGGCGGCCGCCACCGCGGGCGGCCGCCCCGGTTCGGCGGTCTTTGCGGCAGAGGCGATCGCGACGGCCGGAGGACGGGTTTCGCTGGTGATCAACAAGTCGCGAATCAGCGAGAGCTTGTTTTTTGCAGCGGAGTTGGAGGAATCGAGCTGCAGCGCCTTATCGTATGCCTGGCTCGCGAGCTTGGTGTAGACATCACCCAGGTTTTCGTACGCAGTCGCAAAGCGCGGGTCCGTGCGGATGGACATCTCCAGTTGCTGCCGCGCTTTTTCGTATTGACCCTCGGAGGCATAGAGCACCGCGAGATTATTGTGAGGCTCAGGTAACTTGGGATAGTCCTGCGAAAGCTTGGTGAAAACCTCGATCGCCTCCGCAACTTTATTTTGCTCGGCGAGGATCAGTCCCTTCTTGAAGCGACCCTGAGCGTCGCTCGGATTGCGCGCGAGATACTGATTGACCCGTTCAAGCGCCTGCGCGTGCTGGCCCTGCTTCAAAAGGCGGTTGGCGTCCTCAAGCTCGTCGGCGCGGGCTTGCCATGTCGCCAGCGCGAGCGCGGAAAACAGCGCTGCGAGCGGCGCACTGAACCGAACGAACTGAATCATTGTGCTATACTTTTTTCGGGCCGGAGAGCAACACGACATTCTATCAAGAAGCTCGCAAAGTCCACAATAATCAGCCCCTTGCGGGAATTTCCTCGATTTTGTCACTTTTCCCTCCGGCAGTCGCACCGCGGTCCGACCTGACGCCGCCGGAAATCTCGATCTGCTCCGCGTTCATGACATCAGGGTCTGTGTCGCTCACACGATGAGGGACGGGCACGACTCGAATTCAATGGCATGCTGAAAATCTACAACAGTCTCGGTCGCAAACAGGACCCATTCGTGCCCCTCGATCCGCCGCGGGTGAGGATGTATGTGTGCGGGATCACGGTGTATGACTACTGCCATCTCGGGCATGCACGGATGATGATCGTTTTCGACCTGGTGCAACGCTGGTTGCGGGCGAGCGGCTATCAGCTCACCTATGCGCGCAATATTACCGACATCGACGACAAGATTATCCGCCGGGCGTCGGAAACCGGCGAATCCGTCGCCGCGCTCACCGAGCGCTTCATTCGCTACATGGATGAGGACTTCGCCCGTCTCGGGGTGCAGAAGCCCGACATCGAGCCGCGTGCAACCGGCCACGTGGCCGAGATGCTGGAGATGATCGAAAGGTTGGAGGAGCGCGGCTTCGCCTATCGGGCGGAAAGCGGCGACGTGAATTTCTCAGTCCGGAAGTTTCCGGGTTATGGGAAGCTCTCGGGGAAGTCGCTCGAGGATCTGCGTGCCGGGGAGCGGATCGAGGTCGACACTACCAAGCACGATCCGCTCGATTTCGTTCTGTGGAAGCGCGCCAAGGAAGGCGAGCCCTTCTGGCAGTCGCCCTGGGGCATCGGGCGTCCCGGCTGGCACATCGAGTGCTCGGCGATGAGCACGAAACTGCTGGGTGCGCATTTCGATATTCACGGCGGCGGACAGGACCTGCAGTTTCCGCATCACGAGAACGAAATCGCCCAGTCCGAAGGCGTCCTGGATCGAGATGACATGCGACCTTTCGTCAAATACTGGATGCACAACGGCTTTGTTCAGCTGCAGGACGAGAAGATGTCGAAATCGACGGGCAACTTCGCCACCATCCGCGAACTACTCGAACGCCACGATCCGGAAGTCGTGCGTTTCTTCGTCGTTCGTGCGCATTACCGAAGCCCTCTCAACTACTCCGACCGGCAACTGGAAGACGCGCGGCACGCGTTGGCGAGGCTCTACACCGCCCTGAAAGGAGTGCCCTCGGACGCAGCGTCGCCTGACTGGGACGAAATCCACGGCCGTCGCTTCCGGGAGGCCATGGACAACGATTTCAATACGCCCGAGGCCGTAGCCGTACTTTTCGACCTGGCCAACGAGATCAATCGCGCGCATTCGGCGAGGCTTGCGCGGCAACTGCGCGCGCTCGGCGGTCTGCTGGGTTTGCTGGAACGCGAAAGCGAGCAATTCCTGCGTGCCGAGGTGGGGCCGGGCGGCGGGATTTCAGACCCGCAGATTGCGGCGCTGATCACCGAGCGCGACGAGGCGCGCCGAGCAAAGAAATTTCGGCGCGCCGACGAGATCCGCGACGAATTGCTTCGGAAGGGAATCGGAATCGAGGACGGCCCTCAAGGCACAACCTGGCGGCGCGCCTGATCCAGAGCGAGATTTTTGCGGCGTGCGGGCCCGGTGAACTAGTAAGCAAACCTTCCCGCTTTGCTGATGGCGGTCAACTCCACGAACTTGGAGCCATTGTGATTCGTCGGGCTGAAATCCACCTGATATCCGCCGACATTGAAGTTCTGCAGCGAGTCGAGCGTCCTGAGAAGGCCCTCGCGCGTGGGGTTCGCTCCGGCGCGGCGAATCCCTTCGACGAGCACTTTTGCTCCGATGTACCCCTCCAGCGAAGTGAAGGAAAAATCCTTCTTGCCGAGCAATTTCTCAATCGCCGCCTGGTATTCCCTTACGACGGGGATCGAGTTCCTGGCGAAGGGCGGCACCACCTGAGCGACGACCACGCCCATGCCCTGGTCGCCGAGCTCGGTGGCCAGCGCGCTTGCCCCGACAAATGAGGTGCTGGCGAACTGGGCGCCCGATCCGGCCTTCTTTGCCGATTTGATGAAATCGCCGGTGGTCTTGTAGAGGGTGGTCGCTATGACGACGTCCGGGGCAGCCTTGACGACGTCGGAAACGGCGGCACCCAAGTCCGTCTGGTTGCGCTTCAAAGTCCCGATCGACGACGGTTTCAGTCCGCGCCGGTTCAGCGCGACTTCCACGGCGGCAAGATTTTCCTTCCCGACCGCGTCGTCGTAGTGGATGATGGAAAATTTCTTCATTCCGGTCGTCGTATAAAAATCGACGATCTTCTCAAGCTCGTCGGCGTAGCTTGCGCGAATGTTGTATACGTTGCGGCGAAACGTGCGCATCGGCTCCGCGCCGGTAAACGGCCCGACGAATGCGACCTTGCTCTTTTCGACGAATGGAAGCGCGGGGAGGCTCAGCGTGGCGCTGGCATAGCCGATCAGCGCGAGCACGCCCCTTTGTTCTATCAGGATCCTTGCGTTTTCGCCGGAGCGCTTGGCGTCGTTGCCGTCGTCCAGCGCGATGAGCTCGAGAGTGCGTCCGTTGACCCCGCCCGCGTCGTTGACCTGCTTGAAGTACGCTTGCAGACCTTCGCGAATGTCATCACCGAGCTCCTTGTTGGCCCCGGAAAACGGAGATGACTGGCCGATGAGGATGTTTGTCTTGGTTACGCCCTGGGCGTGAGCCAAGCCGCCCGCGAGCAGGCAGGCCAGCGCTCCAACCACCGCAGTCAACGTCGCACGAATCATGTGGCCTCCTTGTGAGGATGCGCCTGCACCACTGATTCTATACCCGGTACGTTGATGTGTGCTCGATCTGCTATTGAGCGAAGAATTCCTTGACCTTCTCCATCCAGGACTTGGCGCGGGGGTTGTGTCTGTCGCTGTCTGCCTGGCTGATCGCCTCGAACTCGCGCAGCAGCTCCCTCTGCCGATCGGTCAGGTTTACCGGCGTTTCGACGACGACGTGGCAGAGCAGATCGCCGTGTTCCCGGCTGCGCACACCGCGAATACCCTTGCCACGCAACCGAAAGACCTTTCCGGATTGAGTCTCGGAGGGGATTCTGATCTTCGCCGAACCGTCCAACGTGGGGATTTCGATCTCTCCGCCGAGCGCCGCGGTCGCGAAACTGACCGGCATTTCGCAGTGCAGGTCGTCGTGGTCGCGCTGAAAAACCGAGTGAGACTTGACCTGGATCTGCACGTAAAGATCGCCTGCCGGCCCGCCATTCACCCCGGGCTCGCCTTCGCCTGAAAGACGGATCCGATCGCCATTGTCTACGCCGGCGGGAATCTTGACCGAGAGCGTTTTTTGTTTTTTCACTCGCGCGGCCCCGTGGCAGCTGGGGCAGGGCTCGGTGATGACCTTTCCGGTTCCGTGGCATTTCGGGCACGCCTGCTGGATGGAGAAAAACCCCTGCTGCATGCGTACTTGGCCGTGCCCTTCACAGGTCGGGCAGGTTCGCGGTTTGGTCCCGGGTTTCGCCCCGGAACCCTTGCAGGTCTCGCAATCCTCGTAGGTCGGAATGCGAATGCGGGTTTCGGTGCCGCGCGCCGCCTGCTCGAGCGCGACCTCGAGGTTGTAGCGCAGGTCGGCTCCACGGTACACCGAGGACCGGCCGCTGCGCGCCTGGTTGAAGATATCGCCGAAGATATCGCCGAACGCGTCGGCGAAGCCCGAGAAGCCGGCAGCCCCGCCGCCGGCCATGCCTGCGCGCGGGTCGACTCCCGCGTGGCCGTAGCGGTCGTAGGCTGCACGCTTGTTGACGTCGGTCAGGACCTCGTACGCCTCTTTGCCCTCCTTGAAGAGCTCTTCCGCCTTGGGGTTATCCGGATTGCGATCCGGATGATGCTTCATGGCGAGGCGCCGGTAGGCCTTCTTGATGGCCTCCTCGTCGGCGTCGCGGTTGACGCCCAGCACTTCGTAGTAATCCCGCTTCGCCATTGCTTGGCTCTTCCCTTGCTAGACACGCAAAGGCCGAGTTGAGCTGCGCGCTTGCGCGTCAGCTCAACTCGGCCAGTTAAGGCCGCGCGATTTACGCGCGGCGCTTAACCTTTCTTGTCCTTCACCTCGGTAAACTCCGCGTCGACGACGTTGGCCTCGTCTTCCGGCTTCGACGCTTTTGCGTCGCCGCCGTCCTGTGCGCCTTGCGCTTTCTGCGCTTCGGCGTACATCTTTTCGCCGAGTTTCTGCGCCGCCTGCGAAAGCGCCTGCGCCTTGGCGTCGATTTTCTCCTTGTCGTCGGACTTCATTGCCTCTTCGGCATCCTTGAGCGCGGCCTCGATCTTCGCTTTTTCATCCGCTGCGAGTTTGTCGCCGTATTCCTTCAAGGACTTCTGAACCGAGTGCACCAGCGAATCCAGCTGGTTGCGCGACGTCACGATCTCGAGCTGCTTCTTGTCTTCGGCCGCGTGCGCTTCTGCGTCCTTTACCATGCGCTGGATCTCGGATTCATTGAGCCCGGAGTTTGCCTTGATGGTGATCTTGTTTTCCTTGCCCGTCGCCTTGTCCTTCGCCGACACGTGCAAGATGCCGTTGGCGTCGATGTCGAAGGTGACCTCGATCTGCGGCATTCCGCGCGGCGAGGGCGGAATGCCCTCGAGATTGAACTGGCCGAGGCTCTTGTTGCCCGAGGCCACGTCGCGCTCGCCCTGCAGCACATGGATCGTCACCGCCGACTGGTTGTCATCGGCGGTGGAGAAGACCTGCTGCGCCTTGGTCGGGATGGTGGTGTTTTTCTGGATGAGCTTGGTGAAGACACCCCCCAGCGTCTCGATTCCGAGGGACAACGGCGTGACGTCCAGAAGCAGGACATCCTTGACGTCCCCCTTCAACACGCCGCCCTGGATCCCGGCACCGACCGCGACTGCCTCGTCGGGATTGACGTCCTTGCGCGGTTCCTTGCCGAAGAAGTCCTTGACTGTCTCCTGGACCTTGGGCATGCGCGTCATTCCGCCGACCAGGATCACGTCCTCGATATCGGAAACCTTGAGTCCCGCGTCCTTCAACGCGATGCGGCAGGGCTCGACCGTCTTTTCGATCAGATCCTCGACCAGGCTCTCGAATTTGGCGCGCGTGACCTTGATGGCGAGGTGCTTGGGTCCGCTCTTGTCGGCGGTGATGTAGGGCAGGTTGATCTCGGTCTGCGCGCTCGAGGACAGCTCGACCTTCGCTTTTTCCGCAGCTTCCTTCAGCCGCTGCAGCGCGAGCACGTCATTTCGCAGGTCGATTCCCTGGTCCTTCTTGAATTCGTCGCAGAGGTAGTCGATCAGGCGTTGGTCGAAGTCCTCGCCGCCGAGGAACGTATCGCCGTTGGTGGAGAGCACCTCGAACTGGTGCTCGCCTTCGACTTCCGCGATTTCGATGATCGAGATGTCGAACGTGCCGCCACCGAGGTCATAGACCGCGATCTTGCGATCGCCTTCCTTTTTGTCCAGTCCGAAGGCGAGTGCGGCCGCCGTGGGTTCGTTGATGATGCGCTTGACGTCCAGTCCCGCGATGCGGCCGGCGTCCTTGGTGGCCTGGCGCTGGGAGTCGTTGAAATAGGCCGGAACCGTGATCACCGCTTCGGTGACATCCTCGCCGAGATAGTCCTCGGCGGTCTTTTTCATCTTCCGCAGGATCTGGGCCGAGACTTCCTGGGGCGCGATCTTCTTGCCGCGGATCTCGACCCAGGCGTCGCCGTTATCGGCCTTGACGATCTTGTAGGGCATCAGGGCGATATCCTTCTGCACCTCCTTCTCCTCGAACTTGCGGCCGATGAGGCGCTTGATCGCATAGAGAGTGTTCTTGGGATTGGTTACCGCCTGCCGCTTGGCCGGCGCGCCAACGAGGATTTCCCCGTCTTCCAGGTAGGCGACGATGGAGGGCGTGGTACGGGCGCCTTCCGAGTTCTCGATCACCTTGGGCTTGCCGCTCTCCATGATTGCGACGCAGGAGTTGGTCGTCCCGAGGTCGATTCCGATGATCTTTCCCATGGTCTTTCCTCTTGAATTTTCTGGCAAATAACCTTGAAGCCGATATGGGGATCAATCCCTCAACTTCAAGCTTGATCGTCTTTGGGTTTGGCCACGGTGACCAGTGCCGGCCGGATCACGCGGTCGTGCAGGCGGTAGCCCTTTTGCAGCACGTTGATTACCGTGTTCGGTTCCTTTTCCGAGGGAAGCATGCTGATCGCCTGGTGCTGGTGGGGATCGAACTTTTCCCCGATGGGATTGATCTCCCTGAGATTGGCTTTCGCGAAGACGGCATTCAGCTGCTTCAATGTCAGGTCGACTCCGCTCCTTAGCGTTTCAAGCGCAGCGGAATCGGCCGCGAGTGTCGCTTCCAGACTGTCCTTGACGGGAAGCAGCTCCGCGGCGACGGCCTCGATCGCGTACTTGTAGGCGTTTGCGAGTTCGATCGAGTTCCGTTTGCGGATATTTTCCGCCTCCGCCTTGGCCCGGAGCCAAGCCTCGTGGTGTTCCTGGGCCTTCAACTCCGCACGCCGCAACAGCTCCTCGGTATCCGGCAGGGGCGCGGCATCCGCCGGTTTGGCGGTTGGCGCGGCCGGATCGACTGAAGTATCGCCCGATGAAACCTGCGGGCTCTGTTGGTCCGGTTCAGGCATGGGTTCTCCGCACGATGTGCCTTTACGTTTAGAGGGCACGGGTGTGCCCCTTTTCGCTAACGATTCTAGCTGGGGTTCTCTGGGAGGATTTCAAGAGCTGTCGGCTCGGCTTGGGCTGTCTTCTGTGCGGTTCCTTTCGAGCTGCGGATCCCGGGATTCCATCACCCAGCCGGCGAGATGTTGCCCCGCAATGTCGGCCAAGGCACGAATCCAGTCTTCGCGCTCGTTGAGGCAGGGCAACAGGTTGAATTCCCTGCCTCCCGCGCCGAGGAAGATTTTTCGGCCTTCGATGCCGATTTCTTCGAGCGTCTCCAGGCAATCCGCGACGAAGCCCGGACAGATCACGTCCACGCGGCGCACGCCGCGCCGGCCGTAGTCAGCCAGGGTGGACGCGGTGTAGGGCTGGATCCATTCCATCCGGCCAAAGCGGGACTGGAAGGCGATTTGCCAGTGACTCTCGGCAAGTTCGAGTCTCTCAGCAAGGAGGCGCGCGGTCTCCTGGCACTCGAAATGGTAGGGATCCCCTCGGGCGAGCGTGTAATGCGGCAAGCCGTGGAAACTCATGAGCAGCATTTCCGGGCGTCCCGACTGCCGCCAGTGCTCGCGCACGAGATTTGCGAGTGCGGCGATGTATGAAGGGTGGTCGTGAAAGTGCTTCACCAGCCGGATTTCCGGCACGTTACGGACCCGCCGCAGAAACCCTCCCACCTCATCCAGGGTGCTTGCGGTTGTGCTGGCCGCGTATTGGGGATACATCGGCAGCACGAGGACGCGCTCGCAGCCCTCCGACTTCAGGTGAGCCAGGGCGCCCCGGATCGAGGGCTCGCCGTAGCGCATGGCGAAATCGACCGAGAGCGGCATGCGGCCCTGCGAACCGAAATAGCCGCGCAGCAATCGCGCCTGCTTCTCGGTATGCGCCTTCAGGGGGGAGCCTTCCGGGGACCAGATGCTGGCGTATTTCTGTGCCGATTTCCTCGGTCTCGTGTT
>Ga0193745_1000118_pt1 | contig 13794 bp, 12 predicted proteins | sample L1a2metaG_FD_145899 | JGI IMG/M metagenome (GOLD analysis project Ga0193745, IMG submission 145899) | Soil microbial communities from a riparian zone of the East river system, Colorado, United States - L1a2 | ecosystem: Environmental > Terrestrial > Soil > Riparian zone | place: USA: East River... | reverse complement strand
CATGTATACCTCCTCTGACGGTCGTGAGGGAGTTTCCCTCTTGCAGCAAGGGGTGGACACTGGCTGCCGATCTATGGAAAATCAACTCAGTTAGGTTTGTTACAATAGTGTCTATCGCAGCGAAAGTCAAAGCGCACATGGCGTCTTCGTCGTTTGACCCACTCCCTAGCCCTGTGGTACGGTCTGGGCCGTAATTTCCTCTGTTCGTCACCATCCAGTCCTATGGCCCACGCCGACATCCTTCCCAGACTGATTGCCCTGAGGGACGAAATCAGGCGCCACGATTATCTCTACTACGTCAAGGATCACCCAGAGATTTCTGATTCCCAGTACGACCGCCTTTTTCGAGAGCTGGTCGAACTGGAACAGGCCCACCCTGAGTTGGTGACGCCTGATTCTCCGTCGCAACGTGTCGGTGCACCACCGCTCCAGGAATTAGTCAAAGTTCCCCACGAACAACCGATGCTCAGTCTGGACTCAATCATAGAACAGAGCGAAGTCCAGGCATTCGACCTACGGATGAAACGCGAACTGGAAGCCCTTTCCGTTGAGTACAGCGCGGAACCAAAATTCGATGGGTTATCAGTCGAACTGATGTATGACCATGGAATTTTTACCCGCGGAGCGACCAGAGGTGACGGGACGATTGGAGAGGATGTGACCGTCAATCTTCGTACGATTCGTTCCCTGCCGCTGCAGTTACACGCGGGATCCAACCTGCCTGATCATCTTGTCGTGCGAGGCGAGGTGTATATGCGCCTCGACGATTTCCAAGCCTTGAATCGGCGCATAACGGAACGGGGCGACGACGCCTTTGCCAATCCACGCAATGCGGCCGCTGGTTCGCTCCGCCAATTGGATTCCACGATTACCGCAACCCGTCCGTTGGTCGTGACCTGTTACGAAATCATGGCCGTGTCCACGCCCGTCCCACCAACCCATTGGGATGAGCTGGAGACGTTGGCCCAGTGGGGTCTCCCGGTACCTGCGCTCCGGCGGCTCTGTGCTTCGATCGATGAGGTGATGGCGTTTCATCGTGAAACGGAATCAATGCGGGATCAGCTGCCCTATGAAATCGATGGCGTGGTCGTGAAGGTGAATCGCCGGGACTGGCAAGGCCGCCTCGGCATGAAGTCTCGCAGTCCCCGCTGGGCCATCGCCTACAAATTTACGCCGCGCAAGGAAATCACCATCGTCCAGGACATAGTCGTCTCTGTCGGAAGAACCGGGACCCTCACGCCCGTGGCGTTATTGAAACCGGTGGAGGTCGGTGGCGTCACCATCAGCCGAGCCACGTTGCATAATGCCGATGAAGTGGCGCGGAAAGACATTCGGATCGGCGATACCGTCAAAGTAGAACGGGCCGGCGATGTGATTCCCGCGATTGCCGAGCGTGTCCCAGTCCCTGGTGAGCAACGCAGCACCCCCTTTTGCATGCCTGATCACTGCCCGGTCTGTGGATCGAATGTCGGTCGCGAAGGTGCCTATTTCTACTGTACCGGACAATTGGTCTGCGGCGCTCAATTGAAGGGGGCTATCGAACATTTTGCTTCCAAACATGCGCTCAACATCGAAGGCTTAGGGAAGAAAACCGTGGCACAACTGGTTGATACGGGATTGGTACGATCACTCGCTGATCTCTATCGGCTAACCAACGCAGACCTCGTTCGACTTGAAGGATTTGCCGATCGGTCCGCTACGCTTCTCTTGGAATCGATTGCAGGCAGTAAAACCGTCTCCCTTGATCGCTTTCTGATGGGACTCGGAATCCGGCAAGTCGGACAACATATCGCCAAAGTCCTGGCCCGTGAGTTTGGGTCCCTCGATGAGATCATGTCGGCGGATCGGGAACGGTTTCAACAGATTCGTGAGATTGGTCCTGAGATTTCCCAGGGCTTGGTGCTCTACTGGTCTGAGCCGCGCAACCGGGAGGTCATCGCACAACTCCAGGAATCCGGCGTACAAGTTGCCCCAGGCATGGCAACGGGTGACCGGAGGAAATCCCCGCTCGCAGGGAAAACGTTCGTATTTACCGGTGGGCTGGATCACTTCACTCGAGACGGCGCGCGAGAGGCAGTGGAAACGGCAGGAGGGCGTGTGTCCTCAAGCGTGAGCAAAAAGACGTCCTATCTGGTGATGGGAAGAGATCCGGGCTCGAAACTGGACCAAGCTCGTACGCTGGGGGTGACGATACTGACGGAAGTGGAATTTGCCGATCTGATTGGGAAGGAAGAGAAAGGGCTTAGCTGACGAGGTCGAGGTTCGGAGCTTCAACGTGAGCGGGTAATTTTTCTTCACGAAAGATTTGGACACTACGGATGGATCGTGGCTCGGCTTCATGGATGACGATCCGGCAGTTGGCGATCCGCACTTCTTCTCCAACCTTGGGAATTCGACCAAGCTCCTGTTGAATAAGGCCGCCGATCGTCACTGCTTCATCGCCGAGGTCGACTTTCAGAAAATCGTTGACCTTGCGCACTTCGGTTCTACTGTGAACAAGGATATGGTTCTTCCCTAACCGTTTGATCAGTTCTTCCGTGATATCGGTTTCGTCCATGATCTCCCCGACCACTTCTTCGAGAAGATCTTCAAGGGTGACAATCCCCATCACGCCGCCGAACTCGTTGACCACGACGGCCATATGTCGTTTTTCCTGTTGAAACTGTTTCATGAGGTCGTCCGCCGTCTTGCCTGAGGGAACGAACAGCGGGGGATAGGCAATGTCCTTGAGTTTCGACTCATTCTGCCCCTTGGCGAGTTCGGTCAATGCCCTCGTCTTGTAGAGAATACCCGTGATGTTATCAAGCGTCGCATCATACACGGGGATCCGCGAGTATTTCGAGTTATAGAGAAGTTCCTGAGCCTCTTTCAGGCACAGGTTACCATCCAATGAAAAGACATAAAGGCGAGGGGTCATCGCGTCTTCAGCTGTGATGTCTTTGAGCTGGAAGACGTTCTTGATCATTTTTACCTTTTCGAACTCAATCGTCCCTGTCTTCCCCCCCTCATCCAGCATGATCTTCAGCTCTTCCTCAGTCACGAGGGGAAGCGTCAGACCTTTTCCTCCTGTCAGTTTGTATATCAGCGGCACTATCACAAACAATAAAGGTTTGAGAAGTAGCTGAACTCCATAGACGGGGTAGGCCATGTTCAGAGTGACCGGAACCGCAAACTTGGCGGCTAATGTTTTAGGGATCACATCGACGGCTACCAAGAGGACAAAGGTCAGCAGGCCGACCATGACGGCAATCGCCTCGTCAAAAGATGTTTGGCCTCCATAGATACTCAGAGTCAGAAAGGTGGCATACATTGGCGTCGCCACGCCGACCAGGCGATCGCCGACCAAAATAGTCGAGAGGAGCTTTTGGGGGTCACTACGGAGATGGAGGGCCAACTTCGCTCGAGTATTTCCAGTTTGGGCGAGCGCCCGCAGCTTCGTTGAGTTGACTGCAAAGAAACCGATCTCGGCCGTGGATATCACAGCTGAAAGAACAATAAGACCTAAGAGGATTAGAACATCCATGGATTGTAATGTATTAGAGGCGACCGACTATGTCGTTCGGCCTGGAATACCGGAGAACCCAGGGGCTGTCCCCTATCGCCTTGGACCGCCAATGTGAGATTTGGTAGAACAGCGTGACTTGGAAAGGGCCTATCTGAACTGTATCCATTGGACTGTACATGTACCATACGACGGAGTGCCGAGCAAGCATATGCTGTAAACACGCCACAATATCAAGTAGTTGCACCGCATATTCGCGGAAAAACTGAAGAATTGGAAGGACTGGCTCGATGAGTCTTGTATTATTATGAGTCATCTCGAAAGACAAAGGCCTGGAGCGCAAGGAAGGATTCGAGATGGGAGGCTGCCGCTTCTGCCTGGGTTTCCCTGGAAAACTGACCAATATGAACTCGATATCGCGTTCCTTCCGGTAGATCGACAACCTGGACTCTGCCGCCTGAGTAAAGATGTTTCGCACGCTCCAAGAGGTTGCGTGCATTCTGCTGATCGGAAAAGGACCCGATTTGCACTCGTAAAACCCCCATATCAGCAGTCCGCCCTTGATACCCAACCACTCGTAATTCAATCTGGTCGGTTCCATTCCCGGTCATCCCCAACGCGTGCGCCCCGGCGAGTGAGAGATCGAGCACACGTCCCCTCGCGAAGGGGCCGCGATCGTTAATGCGGACGGTCACCTGTCGACCAGTAGTCATTGATCGAACCACAGCAATTGAACCAAGTGGCAAGGTCCGATGAGCAGCAGTGAGCTGATGCATGTCATACCGCTCGCCACTTGCCGTCTTGTTCCCGTGAAATCCGGGGCCATACCATGAGGCGACACCACGCTCGACGAACCCAACAGGGTAGCCTGGAAAATAAATAGGTTTGGGGACGCTGCTGCAAGCGGCCAGGCTTGCGACAAGGATGGTTACGAAAAGAAGGACCAGACTGCGGGACCAGCAGGCGTGGAATCCGTTCAACATACCTTGCAGGTTGCGGGAAAACTATATTGGCATACGAAAACTTCGATGGTCCGCACGTGTGGGACAACAGGGGAACAGTTCTGCAGGACGCTCAAAAAGTCCAGCCTTTTCACCCGCCCAATTTCGGCAACTACTTCACCCTCCCGCCCTGAGTCTGCCGAGACAGCCTCTTCGCCCAAAGACACGCCTTTTCCCAAACAAGCCCGCAGCTCCGCGGCTGACCCTCGTTTCACGTTTCACGCCTCACGGTTCCTAAGAACGGTGCGAGAACGCTGCCCGGGAAAAGGCGCGCCTTGGCGCGCCGGGGTTGGGCGGGTGAGATGAGCGACTTCTTCAACATACTTTGCTAGAACTCGTCCAGCGATTGATCCTGAAGGATCGTGAGCGCTTTAGCTGTGTTCGAGACTGTCAGAACCACGATCGCACGTTTCCCTTCGCGGGATGGGGTGCAATAGCCGCATTTAATATTAATGCGAGCCTTAGTCAGCAGATCCGCCACTTCTTTTAAAGCCCCAGGCTTATTTTCGAGGCTCAACAGCAAGGCGGTTTCCTCCGTAAACTTGATCTTTGCGACCTTCAGTGCTGCCCGAGCTCCTTCCAGATCCGCGACCAACAGCCGCAGTTTCCCCGTTCCAGTGACTTCTGGAGCAGAAAAGGCCTTGATGTTGACCTTCGCCTCACCGAGGACCTGGGCCACTTGAGCCATGACGCCAGGCCTGCTCAGCCCGCTAATGACTAGTTGTGTCGTTGTGGGCATAGGAGTTACTCCGTGGCATGGTGGCACATGATGATGACGATCTCCTTACCGGACTTCAGAAATCACCACCCTCCTTTTAGCAGAATGCTGAAAAATCCTCCAGCTTCGTTCTCGCATCATTCAGACCCTCCATCGGGACCCGGCCGCCTCACCACTCGGCGGCGCGCGCAGACTTGGTGCTCCTTATTCGTCGCACCGCGCGCCCGAGGGTATACGCCTCGGGCCTTCACTCGCTGGGCCCTTGCTGGATGGCATTTTTGCGCACCCTGCGTGGATATTCTCTTCTTGTTCAAGACGTGCGGGCCGGTGACGTTCTGGCGTGCCGACAACGTTTTCCACAGCGCTGTTAGCGCAGGAGGGAATCGATTCTATTGAGACCAATCCCTGTATCAATGATTGATGAACCAGCAAGGTGCAGGCCATCCCGCCCCAATCCCCTGCCGTCATGTGTAACAAGTGCCGGATTGCATAGCCCGCAACTTCCACAGAAATTGATTGACCGGGGAGGAGAAACGCAACTAGGTCCGGTTGTTCATGCTCTGCATGGTCACGTTGTATCTCTCCAAGACATACTTTGGCCGATTGACAAACTGTTCGGCCAGACACAATTCGTCGAGGCCTTGGGCTCGCTCGGGGGAACGCTGATCTGGGGAAAAAACTTCAGGGAACTCATCTCATCTCCATCGCTGGATAAGCAGGACGAAGAAGCGTTTCGAATCATTGAACAGATACAGGCTAGAGCACCTGACATAAACCATTTACAAACGTGTACTCATAGATACCGCTAACGGAGACAGAGGCGTCCTCTGCCAGCTTTTGTGCCGACTCCTTGAGACCGTGCGGTACGAACAGATAGAAAGGGATCCCGCGCACGACCGCTTTCTTCCATTCTGAAACGGTTGCAACAGCCAGGATCGAATCATGGGTCTCCACTGCGCGACCAGACTGACGACCTGATCATGGACCGTGACAATCCCTTGCTCGCGAAGGACCGCACTCATTGAGTCCTCCCTCTTACGAACAGCCGCTCGTGGTGCCGCAGGTTTCACACTTGAGACAGGTCCCGTTTCGTACCATGGTGAACTGTTTGCATTCGGAACAAGGATCTCCCTCATAACCCTTTTGGCGTGCCATTTTGATGGCAGTCAAGGTCAACGTTTCACGCTTCAGTTCCACGGTATGGGCTACGTTACCATTTCCATGGCCATTGCCTTTATGACGCGGTATCGCCCCGCGTCGTGCAGGAAATAGGTCCGTGCTGATCGATGCCGAAGCCAACGTTTCAGGAGTGGCTTGCTCCTCGACACATTCAGGATCTTGCTGGTCCATTTTGACAGAGTCCATTCTAAGATCCTCTTCCTGGACCTGTGCCAAGTCATAGCGGTCAAGATAGGTCACGGCAAGCTCTCGGAAGATGTAATCGATGATCGACGTGGACATTTTGATACGGTCGTTCAATTTGACCGGCCCGTTCGGTTCGAAGCGGGTAAACACGAACGCTTCGACAAACTCCTCCAACGGGACGCCATGTTGGAGGCCCAATGAAATAGCAATGGCGAAACAGTTCATGAGGCTGCGGAATGCGGCCCCTTCTTTGTGCATATCGAGGAAGATTTCGCCGCAAGTGCCATCCTCATATTCACCCGTGCGCAGATAGAGCTTATGCCCCCCGACGACGGCTTTCTGCGTGTACCCATTACGTCTGGTCGGAAGTGGTCGGCGCTTCGCTAGGTACCGTACCATCACTCGTTCTGTGATCTTTTCCGCAATCGACAGTATTTCGGACGAGGCTTCGACGGTCTTGCCGCTGTCTGTTGAGGCCGATAACGGCTGGCTCAACTTCGAGCCGTCACGATACAGAGCCACGGCCTTGACCATGCTCTTCCAGGCAAACAAATAGGCCGATTTCACTTCTTCCAGCGTTGCATCGGCCGGCATGTTGATCGTTTTGCTGATGGCACCGCTGATGAATGGTTGTGCCGCCGCCATCATACGGATGTGCGCATCGACGGCGATATACCGCTGACCGATCCGGCCACAGCGGTTGGCACAATCAAAGATTGGAAGGTGCTCGACTTTGAGATGTGGGGCCCCTTCCACTGTCATGGTGCCGCAGCAATAATCATTGGCAGCGGCGATTTCTTCCTGTGTAAATCCCAGTGCTTTCAGCATGTTGAAGTTGGATTCATTCAATTGTGCGTCGGTCAATCCCAACTTCTCCCGGCAGAAATCCTCACCCAACGCGTACTTATTAAACGTAAATTGAATCTCAAAAGCCTGGGACAAACCGCCTTCCATTCGTGCGAGTGCGGCGTCATCGAACCCCTTCTGTCTCAGGGTCTCATGGTTAATGAATGGTGCGGTCTGCAAGGTTTGCCGGCCGACACAATAGTTCACGATGTCCTGAATCTGAGACTCTATATAACCCAAGGATCGGAGTGCAGCGGGTATGCTTTGATTGATGATCTTGAAATAACCTCCGCCGGCAAGTTTTTTGAATTTGACAAGCGCAAAATCCGGTTCGATGCCCGTCGTATCGCAATCCATCACGAGTCCGATCGTGCCCGTAGGAGCAATCACTGTGACCTGCGCATTGCGATACCCGTAGGCCGTTCCCAATTCGAGGGCACGGTCCCAAGCACGACGTGCAGCCACGAGCAACTCGGGAGAACAATGCTCCGGCTGGATCCCGATCGGTGTAATCGTCAAATCTTCATACTCTTCCGGAGCGACGTTGTACGAGGCTCGCCGGTGATTACGGATGACACGCAGCATGGCCTCGCGGTTATTGGCATAGCCCGGAAAGGGCCACAGCTCTGCGGCCATTTCAGCCGACGTGCCGTAGGCCTCGCCGGTCATGATGGCGGTCAGCGCGCCGCAGATGGCCAGCGCTTTGGGAGAATCGTAGGGAATGCCTTGCCGCATCAGCACCGTGCCCAAGTTGGCATAGCCGAGCCCCAGCGTTCGGAACTCAAAACTCTTCTCGGCGATAGAGCGGCTGGGAAACGAAGCCATGAGTACACTGATCTCTAGTACGATCGTCCAGAGGCGCACGGCATGGCGGAAATTCTCCAGCTCGAATCGGGCGTCTGCCGAGAAAAATTGGGCGAGGTTGAGCGAAGCCAAATTGCACGCCGTATCGTCGAGAAACATGTATTCGGAACAAGGATTGGAGGCATTGATACGGCCATTCTTTGGACAGGTGTGCCATTCGTTGATGGTGGTGTCATATTGCGTACCGGGATCCGCGCAAATCCAGGCGGCCCAAGCAATCTGATCCCAGAGGTCCCGCGCCTTGATGGTCTTGGAGACTTTGCCGTCGACCCGTCGCTTGAGTTGCCAATCGCCGTCCGCCTCCAACGTTGCGAAAAAATCGTTGGGAATGCGTACGCTATTGTTTGAGTTCTGGCCGGATACCGTTTGATAGGCCTTGCCGTCCCAATTCGTGTCGTACTCGTGAAATACAAAATGCGTGAACCCTTGCTGCGCATAGGAATACATCCGCTGGATATACGCCTCTGGAACCGCATCCCGCCGGGCGGCGGCAAGGGCTTCTTTGAGGATCGGATTCTGCTTGGCATCCATCTCGATCTTCATCTGACCGGCGTCATCGACGACGTGGCAGGCCTTGAGCACGGCATTGAGGCGCTGTGCGCAGATTTTTGAGCCTGTCACCATGGCGGCGACTTTTTGCTCTTCCACCACCTTCCAGTTGATAAATTCTTCGATGTCGGGGTGATCCAAATCGAGACAAACCATTTTGGCAGCCCGTCTGGTCGTCCCACCCGACTTAATGGCTCCTGCCGCTCGATCGCCGATGCGAAGGAAAGACATCAATCCGGACGAACGGCCACCGCCGGACAACGGTTCGCCATCGCCGCGAAGCTTGGAAAAGTTGGTCCCGGTCCCCGATCCGTATTTGAACAGGCGCGCTTCTCGCACCCAGAGATCCATGATACCGCCCTCGGTGACCAAGTCGTCCTCAATGGACTGAATGAAGCAAGCATGCGGCTGCGGATGTTCAAATGCGTTGGTGGCTTTGACGACTTCACGGGTCTTAGGATCGACATAAAAATGCCCTTGCGCAGGCCCTGAGAGCCCATAGGCATAATGAAGTCCCGTGTTAAACCACTGGGGAGAATTGGGTGCGGCCATCTGATGCGCGAGCATGTAACAGAGCTCATCATGGAAGGCATCGGTATCTTCCGGAGTTTTGAAATAGCCGAAGTTCTTCCCCCAGGAAGTCCAACAACCGGCGAGTCGTTCAAACACTTGTCGGGAGTCACGCTCTCCCCCCGACTGCGGCTTACCGTCTGGTCCAACAATCGGATTTCCTTGCTCATCCCGCTGCGGCACTTCGGCTTTCCGGAAATATTTCTGGGCGAGAATATCGATTGCGAGCTGGGACCAGGGCTCGGGAATGTCGATGTTTTCCAACTTAAACACGGTCGATCCGTCGGGATTACGAATCTCTGACGAACGTTTTACGAAAGGCAGGCCCTCATAGGGACTTTGCCCGCGACGTGTAAATCGGCGTTCTATTCTCACGATTTCCCCTCCCCAGTCTGCGTAGTTGGCGTGGGACTGCTTTCGATCCCAAACAGAAACGATCAGACTTCATTATCAATATGGCAATATCAATATGGCAATGTGCTTTTGAGCGCCCTAATTTTGCTGTCTCGACGATTGATCCACCCGAGGAACATCTCCATATATAGCCATCTGGATGAATGGCCAAAGTACCGTGTGGCCCATGTATGTCACTGCATGTCAAGAGGTAGCATCTACATATAGCGATCTGAATGAATTGTCAATACCAAATGTAGTGGGTTGGCTGGGGAAACAGAGGAAATCCTGTGAGTAACTGCAAATGATTGGAGAACGCCAACTCTTAGGAATTTAGACCGACTTATCCACAGTGTTTTGAGCGAAAATAGACCGCATTTTGACATCCAAGGGCCCCCCTCGGTGAAAAAAACTAAAATACACGGCGACCTAGGGTCAGAATGGCTTCATCCACTCCCTCAGCGGGAATGAACTGGTTGCCGATGCCGATAACCACTACCCGAGTACCCAGCACCCTTGTTTCAAACCGGCTGAGGATTCCCCAATTTTGACGCATGGTGTGAGGACGCACCACACTGTTGAGCAACTCCTGACTATGCCTGCGAAAAATATTTTTGACCACCGTTCCTTCCCGTTCAGGTGTTGACTGATCCATTCGATCCATAGCCTTGGTGAGTTCGGCTTGTATGAAGCCCAGATATTGATCCGTGGTGGGATTCGTCAGTGCCAACACGACACTCACGGCCAATGCCGTCACGGCTAGGCTCAAACGCAGGAGGCTCATAGAGGCCCTTAGGTTGATTGCTGTTGAATCGAAGCCGCAACAGGCTGAATGGAAACGGAGGCGCGCTACTCCCCTTTGACAAACAACAGCCGGATGATTAGCCTACGCTCGACAGGTCTGTTGCGGCAACCATGCTGCTCACATTGCTTGTATCAGGAGGATCATCATGTTTGTCTGGAGCAAACGCCTTGTCGCAACCTTGTTGGGATTATTTGTGCTCATGCTGGGAGTCTTTCTCTTCAACGCAGATCCGGACAGCACGAGCGGCCTCAAGATTCATACAACACGCTGGATGGCCCTCAACTATCTTGGCTTGGTTGCGTGGGTCTTTGTCTGGATGATCGATCAGGCTCGCATGCGAGGGAAAAATTTCTGGGTTTGGCTTGTCCCCTTCGTCCTGGCACCCCTTCCGACGTTAATGCTGTTCGTCTTGTTCCTCCAACGCCGCATACAGTCATAGATCGGCTGAGGCTGTGTTGGTACGCGCATCACGACCGGCTTCTTGATGCAACTGCGCTCGGAGACCCCACACCAACCAGACACCGGGTAGAGCGAACAGAAACGACCAGAAGAAAAATTGTGCCCAGCCCACCATTTCGACTAACTCGGCCGACGGACGACCGGAGAACACTCGTCCGAGCGCTTCCAGGGAAGAGAGCAACGCGAACTGGGTTGCCGTATAGCGATGGTCGCACAGCGACATAATCAGTGCGACAAACGCCGCGGTTCCCATGCCACCGGTCACATTCTCGACGAGAATCGATGTCGTGAGCGCCACGTAACTCTTGCCCATCCAGGCAAGCCACATAAATCCCAAGTTTGAGACCGCTTGCAAGAGCCCAAAGAGCAGTAACGACCGGACCATCCCGAGCTTGGCCATTGCGATGCCCCCGATCAATGCGCCGATAAGTGTGGCTCCAAGCCCAAGGCCCTTCACATACCCGACATCGCTGACGGAGAAACCCATCCCTCCAATGAGAAACGCAGTTTGAAGCGAGGCTGCGACGGCGTCTCCAGTTTTATAGAGGACGATAATGGCGAGAAGGCCGACCACCCCTGGTCGAGCAAAGAGTTCTTTCAGGGGTCCACCAACCGCGTCGGCCAGACTTGCAGGCGTGGCACTTGGCTCTGACGGTTCCGGGCTGACGAGGATCGTGACAGTTCCTGCCGCCATTAATGCGGCAAGCAGCAAGTAGGTATTTTGCCATCCAATATGATCAGCCAACAGGAGGGCGCCGGCGCTCGCAAACAACAGCGCGCATCGATAACCATTCACCCACACAGCTGCACCGAATCCTCGTTCCGGACGTAAGAGCAAATCGGTCCGATAGGCGTCGAAGACGATGTCGAGTGAGGCAGAGAGGAAGGCCACCACGAGGGCCAGAACCCCGAGTATCTCCGGACGCTCACCTGGACCAGTCACAGCCATGGCCGCCAAGCCGAGAGCGACACAGATCTGCATTACCAGCATCCAGCCGCGCCGGCGTCCCAGCCAGGGAGGGACCAGACGATCCATCAATGGAGCCCACAAGAATTTCAGTGTGTACGGGAGACCGACGAGCGTAAAAATGCCGATGGTCTTCAGGTCGACCCCGCCAACCGTCAGCCAGGCCTGGAGCGTCCCAGCCGTGAGGGCCAATGGCAATCCCGAGGCAAAACCCAAGGGCAACATGATGCCGATGCGCCGGTTCGCAAGGATCTGAATGAACGATGCGGTTTTCATCGAGCCGTTTCGGTACGCTAGGCCGGGGCTATCGCGTGGCCTTAGGCAAATTTGCCACACGCACGCTGATTGGCCGAGCACAATAGAGGAAGTAGCATAGCATCGGAATGGAGAGGAAGCTCAGGACATTCTCGAAATCTACTCTATCGAGAGCAAGGAGGAGTAGGTCGAACAGACGTTGAAGCATCACTCCCGCGCAGCAGCGCCTCGAAACTCAGCAGGGTTGTCCATTGAAGGTACAGGGCTTGTAGCGTGTAATATCAAACTCCACATTTTCTTGGTAGACCCGTTCGTTGCCATTCACACCATCCTGCTCTGGATCGTTATACATAGTATGGTTCCACCAGTAGAACAAAGGGTAGGCCTCCGTCTGGTATACAGGATTGCCATAATCGCTCCTGGAATATTCCTGGACCAGACGACCGGTCACATAGTCGACTTTGCCAGTACCATTGAGTGAATACAACATCAAGAAGAGCCGAGCCTCGTGATCGTAGTGTTCGTCAATTCTCGTCGCGAGGTCAGGTTCAAGAGGAAGCATCTCCTTCGTCCATCCACCGGACAGAGGGAGCATGATGAAAAGAAGAGATGCCGCGAAGATGGTGGCCGCCAACTGCGAAGGTGTCACAACAGGCTCGCGCTAAAGGTGCTGGCACGGTCGGCAGATACTACCATGGCCTTCCAAGGCCTTCAACCGAGGACAGTGAGCAACGAGAAGAACTCGTTGCAGCGCCTTGCTCCCATCGCAAGGATCTTCCTATAATGGGCCGACCATGATGAAACGTGCATCTCTCCATACGCTCGGCTGCCGACTGAATCAAGCAGAGACAGCGGTGCTCGCAGCTCGCTTGCGAGGCGATGGCTACAGCGTCGTCGAGCTCGGCGAGCCGACGGACTTGCTCGTCGTCAACACCTGCTCTGTGACAGAAGAAGCAGAACGGACCTGCCGATACGTCATCCGCAAGACGTTGAGACATTCTCCCCATGCCTTTGTGGCGGTGACCGGTTGTTACGCCCAAACCGGCGTTCACGAGCTGCGCACCATTCCGGGAATCGATCTCATCGTCGGCAATCAATTCAAATTGGACTTGCCGTCATTTCTTCCAGCCCCACAGGTCATGAAGAAACAGCCGAACCCGGAAGTCCTCCATACTCGCACAATCAGCCGAGAGGATTTCACCCTACCGGAGTATGGCGAACCAGACTCCACCAGAGCGCTGCTCAAGGTCCAAGATGGTTGCAACGTTATGTGCAGCTTCTGTCTCATCCCCTTCGCGCGCGGGCATGAGCGGAGTCGCCTCCGGGATGACGTGATTCGAGAGGCCGAGATGCTTGTGGAAAGAGGCTACAGGGAGATTGTGCTGACCGGCGTCAACATCGGGCAGTATCGTCAGGGCGAGCTCGATCTGGTCGGGTTGATCGCGCAATTGGAGGCGGTTGAAGGACTCGAGCGAATCAGGATTTCGTCCATTGAGCCGA
>Ga0193745_1000117_pt1 | contig 13962 bp, 4 predicted proteins | sample L1a2metaG_FD_145899 | JGI IMG/M metagenome (GOLD analysis project Ga0193745, IMG submission 145899) | Soil microbial communities from a riparian zone of the East river system, Colorado, United States - L1a2 | ecosystem: Environmental > Terrestrial > Soil > Riparian zone | place: USA: East River... | reverse complement strand
GGTGCCGGCCCCGCCGTTGACCAGGTCCGAGCCGTTGAATCCGCCCGGACCGAAGTAGAAGCCGTCATTGCCGGCCCCGCCGGTCATGCTGTCATTGCCCTGGCCGCCATAGACGACGAGGCTGCCGTCCGTCTCGGCCGAGCCGTTGAAAATCAGGTTCTGGCCGGCGCCGAGCTGGGTCGCCTGGACCTTGAGCAGGCCGCCCGCCGCGACGTTGCCGTCGACGGTGGTGATGTCGTAGCTGAACCCCGGCAGCACCACGATCGCTTCGATATTGACGATCGTGTTCGGCCCGAGCACCAGCGCGTTGGCGCCGGTATAATCCCCCTGCAGGCCGATCTGGTCGTTGTTGCCCGCGCCGCCGTCGACGCGATCGGCCCCGGTGAAGGCGCCGCCGAAAAAGAAGGCGTCGTTGCCGCCGCCGCCATTGGCGACGTCGTTGCCGCCTTGGCTCAGGTCGAAGAAGTCGCCGTTGCCGGTGCCGGTAACAATGTTGTTGCCGGCATCGCCCTCGAGATGGTCCTGCGCCGAGGCGACGCCGTTTACCGTCATGCTCACCGTCGCCGTGCCGCCGCCGGCCAAAGTATAGGTGAAGCTGTCGAGCCTTGAGGTGTTGGCTGCCCCCGTCCCGGCCGAGGTCAGAGCGTTGAACTGGCCGTTGGGATCGTAGGTCAGCGTGCCGTCACTGTTGAGCGAGACCTTCGCGCCCGATGCCAGCGTGACCGGTGCGCCGACAGCGATCACATTGCCGTCGACCTTCGCCACCGCGGGCGCCGGGCCGTCGACGTCGTTGTCATTGGCCAGCACCGCGATGTTCACCGTCGTATTCTCGTTCACCGCATTGCCTGGATCGTTCACGGCCACGCTGGGATCGTCGGCCGCCGTGAGCGTGATCGTCGCATTGGCCGTGCCGATGCTGACACCGCCATTGGCAGTGCCGTCGCCGTCGTTGAGCGTGAAGGTCACGCTCCGCGCCGGCGAGATCGTCGGATCGTCCGAGCTGTTGCTGTAGCCGATCGCGCGCAACAGCGCCTGCACCGCCGCAGGCGTGATCGTGCCGGACCTGAAGGCGATGTCGAGGATCGGGTGCGCCGGGAAGGGGAAGGGCAGCAGATCGGCGATCGCGACACCCTCATAGGTAATGGTGCCGCTCGCATAGCCGATCTGGCCGGTGCCCGCGCCCTGGTTGACGATCTGCAAGAAATCTTCGCCGTTGATCCCGTTGGTGATCTCCACCTGCAGACGGGCGCCGTTGAAGTCGGTCGTGTCGACGTCGGTGAGTGTCGCGCCCGCCGCGATAGGCGTCACGGGGTCGTTCTCGGCATAGCTCAGGGTCGCCGACGTGCCGGAGCCGGCACCGTTCAGGTCGACGGCCGGCGCATCGTTCACCGGGGCCAGGTTGAACGTGATCCTATTGGGAAGTTGATCATTGTTCTGGCCGCCATTGGCGCTGCTGCCGTCGTCGCGCACGGCGAAGTCGAAGCTCGCATAAGGGCTGCCATTGCCGTTGGCGTTCGCCAGAAAGGTGAGGCCGCCGTTCGCGAGCTGGGCCGCGGAGATGAACTGGCCCGGATTGGCGAGCACGCCGGGGAGCATGCCGGGCCCGTCGGGATCGAAGACCAGGACGCCCGCAGTCACCGCCGAGCTGATCACGACGCCCGCGAAGCCATTGCCGTCGCTATCGCTGAAGCCGAAATCGGCGGCGGTAAAGCCGTAGCCGCCGGCATCCTCGTTGCGGGCGATGATCTTGTCGGTGCCGCTGGGCGCGTCGTTCACGGACGTGACGGTGATCGCCACCGTGTCGCTGTCCTGAAGCGTACCGCCCGAGCCGCTATTGCCGTTGTCCGTCGTGACGATGGCAATGGCGTCGGCGCCGTTGTAATTGGCAGTGGACCGGTAGACGAGGCCGTTGAGCGCGGCGTTGATCGCCAACGCCGTGCCTGAAAAGGTCATCGCAGCATCGGCGGTACCGTCGCCGGCGCTGAAGGCGAGGCCGGCGATGCCGTTCAACGTCAGCGCCCCATGGGCCGCCGACAAGGTGACGGTGAGATTGCTCCCGCCGGCGTCCGCGTCGCTGACCAAGATCGCATTGCCGCCGCTGAGGCTCAGCGCCCCGTCTTCGTCGACCACCTGGCTGCCCGGTACGGTGTTGGCCGGCGCATCGTTCACCGGGTCGATGATCAGGTCGAAAATATCGGATGCGCTGAGCGAACCGTCGCTGGCGGCGACCTTGAGCGACAGCGTGCCGGTGAAATCCTGAGGCGGCGTGCCCGAGAAAGTGCGCGAATTGCCATCGAAGCTCAGCCAGGCCGGCAGCGGGTCGCCATTGGCGAGCGTCGCCGCGTAGCTCAGCGTGTCGACGTCGACGTCGGCGAAGGCGTCGGCCGGCACCTGGTAGAAGACCGCCGCATCCTCGTTGCCGTGCTGGTCCTGAACTGCGTGCGCCAGAGTCGGGGCGTCGTTGACTGGATCGATGACCAGGTCGAACGTGTCCGAGGCGCCGAGCGTGCCGTCACTGGCGGTGACCTTCAGGGCGATCGTGCCGTTGAAATCCTGCGGCGGCGTGCCGGAGAAGGTGCGCGTATTGGCATCGAAGCTCAGCCAGCCGGGCAGCGGGTCGCCACTGGCGAGCGTGGCGCTGTAGCTCAGCGCAGCGCTGTCCACGTCAGAGAAGCTGTCGGCGGGCACCTGGTAAGAGACCGCAACATCCTCGTTGCTATGCTGATCGGGGATCGCGTGGGCAAGCACAGGCGCGTCGTTGATCGGGTCGATGATCAGGTCGAAAATATCGGAGGTGCTGACCGATCCGTCTATGGCGGTGACCTTGAGCGAGATCGTGCCGTTGAAATCCTGGGGCGGCGTACCGGAAAAGGTGCGGCTATTGGCATCGAAGCTCAGCCAGGCCGGCAGCGGATCGCCATTGGCGAATGTCGCCGCGTAGAGGATCATACCGCCTTCGACGTCGGTGAAGGTCTCGGCCGGCACGTGGTAACTGACCGCGACATCCTCGTCGCCGTGCTGATCGGGAATCGCCTGCGCGACCACCGGCGCGTCGTTGACCGGGTCGATGATCAGGAAGAAAGAATCGGACGCGGTGAACGAGCCGTCGCTGGCGGTCACCTTGAGCGAAATTATCCCGTTGAAGTCCTGCGGCGGCGTCCCCGAAAAGGTGCGGGTCGCTCCATCGAAGCTCAGCCAGCCGGGCAACGGATCGCCATTCAAGAGCGTCGCCGTGAAGACCAGCGTGTCGCCGTCGACATCGGCGAAGGTGTCGGCGGGCACCTGGTAATTGACCGCGACATCCTCGCTCCTGTGCTGGTCCGCGATCGGATTCGCCAGTGTCGGCGCGTCGTCGACCGGATCGATGATGAGGTCGAACGTATCGGCCGCGCTGAGCGTGCCGTCGCTGGCGGTCACCTTGAGCGAGAGCGTACCGTTGAAGTCCTGCGGCGGCGATCCCGAAAAAGTCCGCGTGGCGGCGGTGAAGGTGAGCCAGCCCGGCAGCGGATCGGCATTGGCGAGGGTCGCGCTGTAGACAAGCGTTGCGGTTTCGACATCGGCAAAGGTGGCGGCGGGAATCTGGTAGGTGATCGCGTCGTCCTCGGCCCGATGCTGGTCCGGAATCGGCTGCGCCAGAGTGGGCGTGTCGTTTACCGGATCGATGACGAGGTCGAAAATATCGGAAACGGACAGCGATCCGTCGCTGGCGGTGACCTTGAGCGATAGCGCGCCGTTGAAATCCTGGGGCGGCGTGCCCGAAAAGCTGCGCGTCGCGGCGTCGAAGCCGAGCCAGCTCGGCAGCGGGTTGCCATTGGCCAATGTCGCGCTGAAGCCCAGCGTGTCGCCGTCGACGTCGGAGAAGGCGTCGGCGGGGACCTGGTAGGTCAAGGCACCATCCTCCGTCCGATGCTGGTCGGGGATTGCGTGCGCCAGGGCCGGCGCGTCGTTCACAGGCGTGACGTTGATCCTCACCGTCGCCGTGCCGGTGGCGCCGTGGCCGTCGGTCACGACATAGTCGAACGAGGCCGCGCCGTTGAAATCGGCGTTCGGGGTGAAGGTCGACCGGCCGACGGCGCCGAGCGTGACCGTGCCGCCGATCGCGTTGGAGACGGCGGTGACGGTCAGCGATTCCCCTTCGCCGTCGGTATCGTTGCCGGTCAGCTGTGACTGATTGAAGGCGATCGCCTGGTCCTCGGCCGTCGTGCCGGCATCGTCATGCGCGATCGGCGCGTCGTTGACAGGCGTGACCGAGACGTGGGTGACCAAAATGGCCGGCGTGCTGCCGCTGCTGTTGTCGCTGACCGAGAAGGTGATCTGCCGGTCGCCGGAACTGGGATTTTGCGAGGCAGTATCGTAGCTGACCGCGCGCAACGCGTTCTGCCACTGCGCGGCGGTGCCGGACCCTGAAAGGACGAGCTGGAGCTGGGACGCGATCCAGCTGCTGGTGATCGCGCCGTACAGATTGGCATCGTTGTTGACGAAGGTCAGGAGATCGAGAGGCCCTATGCCTCCCTGGCTGATGCGCACCGTCGCGCTGAAGTTGGTGCTGTCGGGGTCGGTGAAGCTGAGGCCGGGATCGATCGGAGTCGGGCCCGCGTCCTCGGTGAAGCTCGCGTTCACGCCGGAGCCGGTCAGCACCGGCAGATCGTTCACCGGCGTGACGTTGAACGTCATGATATTCGGCGTCGGATCCAGGTCGATGCCGCCATTGGCGGTGCCGCCATCGTCCTGCAGCTGGAAGTAGAGGCGGTCATAGCCGGGCAGGCTGACGCCGTTGCCGTTGAGCGGCGGCACGTAGGTGACGCGGCCGGCGACGATATCGGCGATCGCGACGATCTGCCCAGCCTGCAGCGCGACCGGGTCCGCGCCGCCGGCGCCGTCGGCGTCGAAATATATATTGCCGTGCACCGGCATCGTAATCAGGGTCACGTTGAGCGCGGCATTGCCGTCGACGTCGCTGAAGCCGAAATCGGCCAGCTTGAGGACGTAGGTCGTGTCCTCGTTGATCGTGCGCGTGCGCTCGCCGCCTGACGGCGCGTCGTTCACCTGGGTGAGATTGAAGGTCAGCTTGTTCGTGGTCGGGTCTGTGTTCTGGTGCAGCGCGCCGGTCGGGCCGTCATCGACGACCGCGAAGCGGATGCTGGCGGCGCCAGTCCCGTTGAGGTTGGCGGTGGGGGTGAAGGTCAGCTTCCCGGCGGCGACGTCGGCGATCGAGAAGACCGTGCTCGAGGGCAGGCTGGAGAGCGCGACCGGCGCCGCGCCGCCCGGGCCGTCCGAATCGTAATAGAGCATGCCGCCGGCCGGCGAGCTGAACTTCACGCCGGAGAAGGCGTTGCCGTCGAGATCGCTATAGCCGAAATCCGCCTGGACGAGCGTGTAGCTGCCGTCCTCGAGAAAGGTGCGCGTCGCGTCGGCGCCCGCCGGGGCGTCGTTGATCGCCCGGATGTCGATCGTCGCCGTGGCATGAGCCGTCAGCGAACCGCCGCTGCCGCTGTTGCCGAGGTCGTTCACGGTGACGCTGAGCTCCGCGCTCGCGGGCGGCGTGTCGCTGTCGTTCTGGTAGAGGATGAAGCTGGTCGCGTTCGTGTTGAGCAGCGCGTTCACCTGCGCGAGCGTGCCGGTGATCGTCACGCTCGCGCTGCCGCCGCCGCCCGAGACGCTTGCGCCGCTCGACCCCGCCGAGACGGCGAGCAGGCCGCTGGTCACCGCGAGGGTCACGCTGATCGTGCCGGTGCCGGCATCGGCGTCGCTCAGCAGGATGCTCTGCTTCAAATTGGTCGCGAACTGCTCGATCGCATAATAGCCGAAGCCGTAGCGCTGGGCTTCGATCCCATGTGGCTGCGGGCCGCCGTCCACCAGCGTGTTCCAGGTAATGAGATAGTCGCCGCCGGCAAGCGCGGCGACGGAGGGATCGTGCTGGTTCCCGGCGGTGGCGCTGTTGACCAGGGTCGTCGGGTTCAGCGCGGCTCCGCTCGCATCGTAGCGCCGGGCATAGATGTCGCCGGCGGAGGTCCAGGTCACGACGAAGCCGCCGCCGGTTAGGCCGACGATCGTCGGGTCGGTCGGCCCGCTCGCCGGCGCGACGTCGATTTCGCTGCCCTGGCGCACGTTGGCGGCGTCGAAGCGCTGCGCATGGACATGCACGGCGCCGCCGTAAACGTCCGAGGATTGCCAGGCGACCACGAAGCCGCCGCCGGTCAGGGCGGTGACCGACGGCATTTGCTGGTGCCCGGCATTGGTCGTGTTGACCAGGAACTCAATTCCCTGCGCGACACCGGCCGCGCTGTAATGCCGGGCATAGATGCCGGCCCCCGGCCCATTCGTCTGGTAGGAGGTCCAGGTGACGACGTAGGAGCCGTCCGAAAGCCCAGTGACCGACGGCGCGTACTGGTCGTTGGAGGTGAAGCTGTTGACCTGGACCTGGCCGCCCAGCGCGCCGCCGGCGGCGTCGTAGCGCTGGGCGATGATCGCCGTGCCGCTGCCGTCCTTGTTGGAGACCTGCCAGGTGACGACGAAGCCGCCGCCCGAAAGGCCGGCCACGTCGGCGTCCAGCAGTTCGTTGCCGAAGCTGGTGAGGACGCGGATCTCGTTGCCCTGCGCCGTGCCCGATGCGTCGAAGCGCCGGGCGTAGACGCCCTGATAGGAGTCCCAGACGACCACATAGCCGCCGTCCGAGAGCACCGAAACCGAAGGATTGAACAGATTGTCGACCGAGCTGGCGTTGACGCGCACGTCGGCGCCCTGGGCGACGCCGGCCGCGTCGAAGCGCCGGGCGTAGATGTCGGCGTTCATGCCGCCCTGCGTCGGCCCTCCCCACCAGGTGACGACATAGCCGCCGTCGGGCAGCGCCGTGATCGAGCTATTGCCCTCGTCGCCCGTCGCGCCGGAGTTGATCTTGACCTCGCCACCCATCGGGGCGCCGCCGGGCAGCGTGATCGTGATCCCAGGCGCGTCGTTGACCGCGGCGACGTCGACGGTGACGCCGCCGGCGGTCGCCCCGCCGTCGCCGTCATTGAGCAGATAGGTGATCGAGCGGCTTCCGGCGGTCGGGTTGTCGCCGGCCAGATTGCGGTAGGCGATGAAGTCGACCAGCTCGGCGACCAGGTCCGGCGTCGCATCCTCGTTGAACGAGACGGTGAGCAGCTGGCCCGGGCCCTGGCTGGTGATCGTGCCGATCAAAGTGCCTTCGACATAGACGTCGTTGCCGATGGTCCCGACCGGCCCGAGGTTCAATATGTAGAGCTCGTCTTCGGCGCTCGGGTTGATCTGCACGCCGATGCTGAAGCTGCCGCCGGCGAAATTCTGGTTGTCCGAATCGGCGATCGCCGCCGGCAAATTCTGGTCGAGCAGGACATAGGCGTCGCCCTCGGTGAAGGTGACCGTATCGCCGCTGAAGCCGGTCAGCACGGGATCGTCGTCGACCGCATGGATCGCGATCGTCGCGATCGCCGCTTCGCTGCTGTTGATCCCGTCGTCGACCGTGACGCTGATGGTCCGCGCCGTGTCGGTCCCATACGTGTCCGGATTGTCGCTCGCGCTCGAAAAAAGGACCAGCGCCAGCGCCGCTTCCCAGTCGGCCGTCGACGCGCCGGCGCCGACCAGGACGAGGTTCGCCGTTCCCGCGCCGCTGAAGATGGTGATCGTGGTGGGGAGCGTCCCGGAGACGTCGAGCGCGTCGCCGGCCAGGGCGTCGGCGATGGTGATCATCGCCTGGATGATCGGCGCGGTGGGCGCGGTGACGATGATCGCGTCGCCGATGGCCGCGCCGTCGCCGCCCTCGGTGTAGGTACCGTCGGGGAAATCCGCGCCGTCTGCCGGGCCGTTCAGGTCAACACTTGGGGGTGCGGTAATCGGAATGTCGAAGACTCCAGATTCGGATTGCGGTCAGGTGCGAACATGGGGGTGCGATTGCTGTCATGGTGCGGCGGGACACTTACCGCCGCGCGACTCTGCCGAAAAAAGGCGTTGCCCCCGAATCCCCGCCCGCTAGCCAAAGATGCGGGCACGGGCTATTCGTCGCGGCCGCCTAGCTTGGTCGCGAGACAAAGTCCAGCACAAAACGTAGCTTTGATAAGATGTTACGGCGTCGAAACAGGTTCAGGCGACGATAACGACCCATGGTTGCGAAGCTCTTAGGAGGGCCGGGAAATGGCGGCGGCGGGGATGCCGTGTTCGTCGCAGGCAGTGATCGCGGTCACCGCGCCGGCGCCGTCGGAGAACGCGACGATCAAGCCCTGCTGGTCGGCGAACGGTTGCGCAAAGTGCCATGTCCGGGCAGACGAGGGCCGCAACGGGGATTAAGTAAACTGTCACCGTAATGGAAATGAGGTTGCCGCGGCTGTCGTAGGTCGGCGTGATCGAGCCGGTGGCGGTATATTGGTTGAGCCCGTTCGCGGAATAGCTCCGGTTCACCGCATGATGGCCGCCCCAGGCATAGGCGTCGTTCGAGCTGGTATGGCTGACGATGCCGCCGGCGGGATCGTAGCTGTCGCCGAGCGTCAGGTCGTAGCTGGTGCCGGACAAATCGTGGACGATCTGGGTCAGCCGGTCGACATTGTCGTAGCTGTAGCTGGTGGTGGCGCCGTTGCCGCGGGTGAGGGTCGCGCTGCCGGCGGCGGCTCGGAAATGGCGTGGTTGCCGAGGCGTGTGCGAAGCGAGAAAGAAGGCGCGGCCTCCTCAAATTAGTGCGTTGTCACCGTAATCGGAATCGAAGCCCCGCAGAATTGTTCTTGCTGCTTTCGTCCCCGGCAGATGCGAAATGCCTGCCCTTCGATGGTTACTGAAACGCCCGTATGCTCCAGCTCAATATGCCTTATCGCGGATAGGTCTCTGTCGCCCACGGTAAACATGAAGGGCTGAATTCCATGCCATGGGTGGCCATCGTACATCTGGTTGATATCCGGCGTTCGGCATGCGCTGCAGTTCATCTCGATGACGAACTGCGAGACTGCTCCATTTAAATCACGTTCACTCCGCAGCCAAAGCCGATATTCCTGCGGACCATGCGCCGTAAGCAACTCCACGTGCGCTGAGCTGCTTCGTCCGTCACTGAACGTTAGTACGGCGTGCTGCTCTCTGCCGGCTGCGGTCAAGGGCGCGCCAACGAGCGTAGACAAAAGAATCGCCGTGCTGGCGACGGCGCTTTTCTTCATCGACATATCTCTACGTCCAGCGTCGGGTTTCCCCACTTCTGGGCCTGCTGATGGGTTGGAAACCAAATATCGATATGAGCGCCCCTAATCGCTCCCCCTCTGTCCACGATCTTACCAATTCCATAGCCGGGAACATATATCATCGTGCCCCATGGATAATTGGGAGGCCCCGCGATGGTTCCGTAATTGGTACGGGTTTGATGGGCCGTTACGCCATAGAGTGGGTCACCTGGACGTCTGCCAGTGCTTTGAAAGGAATCATCGTAAGCAGTGACGAGCATTCGTCGTGTCATGCCGCCATTGGGGCATCCTTGGATCGCTATAGTTGCGCTGGCTCCTGCCACGCCTCTCCCCCGCGTGGCGCTTCGGGATATTCTCCTGAGCGCCGTCACGACGATGTCGGGCTCATCTCCAGTCAACTCCTGTATGAATCGAAGAAGTTCGTTCATGGCGATAGTGAAGTTGGGGTTCGGGGTCGGAGACGAATCCTGACGTTTGGGCCGGCTGCCGGTAATCGTGATATCTTTCTGAGGGGTAAGGCCACTGGGATCCGTCAGATTCACCGGATCATTCCACACATAGCCGTAGAGGTTCATCCCTGCCTCATAGCCGATCGGATCGGTCTGCAGGAACCGCCCCAGCGTCGGCGAGTACATCCGGGCGCGGTAATAATACATGCCGATCTCCGGGATCCATGCCTGGCCGGTATACTGGAACCTGCCGGCGTTGGCAGCGCCGGGGATGCCGTGCTCGTCATAGCTGTTGATCGCGAACATGGCGCCCGCGCTGTCGCTGACCGCGACGATGGAGCCGCGCTCGTCGGCGTGCAGCCAGCGGCGGGTCGAGGTGCCGCTGCCGTGATACCAGACGATCGGCTCGTCGAGCGAGGGTCCCGGAACATAGCGGTCCGACACCGTCCACGCCGAATTGAGTTCGGTGATCAGCTGCGCGCCGGCATGGTCGAGCAACGCGATCGAACCGGCGCTGCCGCTGTAGATCTCCCACAGCCGCCCGTCCGCCTGGTAGGGCAGATAGATGTTGCCGGCGGTCGCCAGCCGGTTCTCGGACGTATAGGCATAGCTCGTGCTTCCGGCCGAAATGAGGTTGCCGCGGCTGTCGTAGGTCGGCGTGATCGAGCCGGTGGCGGTATATTGGTTGAGCCCGTTCGCGGTGTAGCTCCGGTTCACTGCGTAGTGGCCGCCCCAGGCGTAGGCGTCGTTCGAGCTGGTATGGCTGACGATGCCGCCGGCGGGATCGTAGCTGTCGCCGCAACGAGGGGCGCGAGAACTTCTCGCGCAGCGCGCGGGCCAGCGCTGCCAGCGCCTGCTGCATGTCGGGCGGCAGCGCGAGATAGGACGTCAGCAGATCGGTCGCCTCCGGCCCGAGCCGCCCGCCCTCGCCGCGCCGGCCGGTCAGGACGTAAACGACATCGACGCCGGCTTCGACCAGCCGGGCAAGATAATCAGCGCGCAATTCGCGCCGGTCGTTTTCATAGAGGCTCTGCTTGGGAACGTCGGTGCCGGCCAATTTCACGAACTCGGCCTGCTTGAGGCCGAGCCGCCTGCGCTCGTCGGCGAGGCGGGTGCCGAAACTTTGTCTTGGGTGGATCATGCTGATCACCTAGGCGTGTGCGAAGCGACAATGAAGGCGCGGCCTCCTCGAATCAGTACTCTGTCACCGAGTCCCGGCTGGGCGATGATCTCGGCTGTCGATTAGCACAATCTAAAAAAAACTTTTAGTCTTTCCGGGGTGACTCGATAGTGATCCGCAATCCTCTGCAGCACGTCTATCATGCTAAAGATATTCTCGATGGTTTCTGACGTGATAGGGCGGCTAATTTTATATTCTATTAGACAGTTATTTTTTCTCTCCATGCATTTCTCTACTGTCTCAATGAAGCGTAATTTGCTTCTCTGCTTATCCTTTCCATCCTGCCGTAGAGTTACGCCGCTTCCAGAATAAGACATAACCTGCAGATGCATCGAAAATTTGGTAGCAAGAGCATCAAATAGGTCATCCATCTCCCCGTCTTCAAGGTCATTTATAAAATGAACGAGGCCTATAAGGTAAAGGTCAGTATTCACGCTTTACCTACCCCTTTCTTGCGGCGTGTACATGAGGCGTATCCACCCGTCCGATATTTCTATAGTTGGTTCACCATGATAAGGGCCTAAAAAGATAAACAGGCTTCCGGGTTCCCAAGCTACCCGGGCTCCGGAAAACAGGCCAGGTATCCTCCCGAGACCCGGAATCTCATAGCGTTGGTAGAATGTCCGTGAGCCGCCGGGAAGCCCTGCCTCGCGAGCGTTTAGGGTCGTTCGTGTCCCGGGGATCAAGCCCGTGACGATAGCTTCCAAATAATGTTCAATATAGCGGCTCAGGTGACCGCCGTCGTGGCTGTCGAGCCTGGCCCACCATGCTGGAGCCGCCGCGTAGTTCGCATCAATTGGTGCATGACGAAGGCTACCAAACGAGACGGATGAAGAGGCCGCCACGAGAGCGGCATATTGGCCGAATCCATATGTGAAGGTGGCGCCGCGTAGGATGCCCCCATAGGTGACCGTGCCGCTGAACGTGGAGCCGGTTGCCTGTCCAACGAAGCTCCACGGGATTAGTGGATTGTTGAGCCGTATGGCGGCGATGTTGGGGCCCATGCCGCCTATCGAGTAACCACTACACCCTCCGCACAAATTACCGAGTGGAAAAGTTCCCCCGTAGCCGCCGTTTTGGCCGTGCGTACAAATATTGCTCCCCGTGACATCCTGACAGGCTGCGCCCGACGGATCCGTCGAGTTCACCGAATCGTTGCCGACATAGGCGTACATGTTCATGCCGTCGCCATAGCCGATCGGGTCGGTCTGCATGAACCGGCCCAGGCTCGGCGAGTAGATGCGGGCGCGGTAATAATACATGCCGATCTCCGGGATCCAGGCCTGGCCGGTATACTGGAACCGGCCCGCGTTGGCAGCGCCGGGGATGCCGTGCTCGTCATAGCTGTTGATCGCGAACATGGCGCCCGAGCCGTCGCTGACCGCCACGATCGAGCCGCGCTCGTCGGCGTGCAGCCAGCGGCGGATCGAGGTGCCGCTGCCGTGATACCAGACGATCGGCTCGTCGAGCGAGGGTCCCGGAACATAGCGGTCCGCGATCGTGCCCGCCGCATTGAGCTCGAAGATCTCCTGCTGGCCGACATAGTCGAGCCGCGCGATCGAACCGGCGCTGCCGCTGTAGATCTCCCACAGCCGCCCGTCCGCCTGGTAGGGCAGATAGATGTTGCCGGCGGTCGCCAGCCGGTTCTCGGACGTATAGGCATAGCTCGTGCTTCCGGCCGAAATGAGGTTGCCGCGGCTGTCGTAGGTCGGCGTGATCGAGCCGGTGGCGGTATATTGGTTGAGCCCGTTCGCGGTGTAGCTCCGGTTCACCGCATAATGGCCGCCCCAGGCGTAGGCGTCGTTCGAGCTCGTGTGGCTGACGATGCCGCCGGCGGGATCGTAGCTGTCGCCGAGCGTCAGGTCGTAGCTGCTGGCGACTTTCGAACAGGAATAAAGGGGTTAAGTAAACTGTCACCGTAATTCAAAGGGGTTATTGCACGTGTCACCGTAATTGGGGGTTAAGTAAACTGTCACCGCAATGCCCGGAAGGACGATGCGAGCAAGCCTTGCCATTCTCCCAGGCTAACGACTCTCGAACAGAGATAAAGGGGTTATTGCACGTGTCACCGTAACTCCAACCGTCACCGTAATCCCACCAAAACTGGATCCTCCGGCCCCAGTCAAAGGCGTTCTCATTTAAACAATAAGGACCATTACAGCAGCTATCACAGACAAGATGGTTCGGATGATTGCGGCGATCGGGAGGCCGGTCCCGCCCTTTGCTCTGAGATACGCTATACCCGCAATGTGCGACCACCACAGCGCCAGAAAGAGGAGGAAGAGTTGGATAGCCAGTTTCATTGACAAATACCTGTCACCCTCCCAATGGCGTTGGAAACGGCGCCATTGGTTCGCACGTCAGCAACATAGACGACCGCACCCGCAACGACGGCAATTCCGACAATCCTTATCGTCACAGCGGCGGTGGAGGAGGCAATGATCGCGTCGCCGAGCGCAGCTAACGAGCCACTGCGCAAGGCATGCCATGCAATCGATCCCAACTCAACCGCTCCAGCAACCACGATTCCGGTTACAGCGGCCCTGCATTCCTGTCGGGTCAGCGTCGGCCCTTGTCTTGGCGGCGAAGCGGGGGGCGTTTCCCCCGAGGCCAGAATTAGCTGTCCGTTCTGGTTGCCGCCGCCGTCCGTTCCTGAGTTTGAACCGGACCAGCCTATCGCCCCGCTTCCGTAGCTGTCTCCCGTGCACTCCACGACCGAGTATTTCTTACCGTTTGGATCTTCGCCCAAGTCCGTGCCGTTGCTCCAGATATGAATCGTATAAGTGTTAAGAGCGCACGATGTCCCCGAAGGATCGATGTGGTTGACGGGGTCGCCGCCGACATAGGCATAGACGTTCATCCCCCCCCCGAACCCGATCGGGTCGGTCTGCATGAACCGCCCCAGGCTCGGCGAGTAGATGCGGTTGCGGTAGTAATACATGCCGATCTCCGGGATCCAGGCCTGGCCGGTATACTGGAACCGGCCCGCGTTGGCAGCGCCGGGGATGCCGTGCTCGTCATAGGTGTTGATCGCGAACATGGCGCCCGAGCTGTCGCTGACCGCCACGATCGAGCCGCGCTCGTCGGCGTGCAGCCAGCGCCGGGTCGAGGTGCCGCTGCCGTGATACCAGACGATCGGCTCGTCGAGCGAGGGTCCCGG
>Ga0193745_1000116_pt1 | contig 14004 bp, 12 predicted proteins | sample L1a2metaG_FD_145899 | JGI IMG/M metagenome (GOLD analysis project Ga0193745, IMG submission 145899) | Soil microbial communities from a riparian zone of the East river system, Colorado, United States - L1a2 | ecosystem: Environmental > Terrestrial > Soil > Riparian zone | place: USA: East River... | reverse complement strand
GGACCAGGCTCCCGTCGTCGCCGTCGGCGGGCTGGGATTGGCGACGATGCCGTTTATCGTGGCGACCGAGATGTTCTTCACCGTGATCACGATGCGGAAGGATACCCCGGCCGCGATGGCGGAGACGGCCGCGCCCGAGGTGTCGGTGGTCTGAAAGCCGGTGATCTGCAACGACTGCAGGATCCACGACCCCGGGGTGTTGATGGTGACGCTTCCCGCATTGCTGATGCCGTTGCTGAAAACCGTGTCGGTGGTGAAGCTCGCACGCGCATCGCGAAGCGTTTCGGTGCGGTCCTGCGTGCTCTTTCCCGCCGTCACCACCACGCTGAAGCTGAGGGAGGATCCGCTGGGTATGGAGTCCGCCCACGTGTTCGCGGTGTAGGTCACCGAAGTCGTGCTGAAGCCGCTGCGCGTCCAGTTTGCCGGCGCGGCGGAAGCCGTCGTGAACAGCGTCGCCGTGCAGCCCGTTCCGGTGCAGCTGCCGCTCAGCCGGAAACGCATGCGATAGATGCGCTCGCCGGCGTTTCCTCCGGAAGCGGTGTTGGTGACGGTGTACGTCAGGGTCTGGGTCGCGCCCATGTCGACATCGCCCGGCGCGGCCGGCGCCGTCTGCGCGATGGTGAACGTCCTCGCCGCTTGTGCCGGAATGCTGACGGCGGCTAGAGCGATAAGCAGAGCCAGAAAGCCAAAGCGTTTCATACTGCCCTCCCGGGTCCAAGCCACGCAATTTTCGCGCCTAGACCGTTCTCGGGGGAGGAATTTTCCGGCATTCTCAGCGCTGAAGAACCCTGTTTATCGTGCGCTGCGTACTTCCGGCATTCCCCACCGCCGACGCCTGTGCCTCGTAATCGTTCCCGCTGCCGCCGGTGCTGTTCGCAAGTTGCGGCCGTACCGGCGCCCCGGCGGCCCAGGCAGGGCAGCCTGCCCCGAGTAAGCGGGTCAATCCTTTCAGCGTCATCATGCCCCCGGCGCGGCTGGAGGTCGCATAGGCAATGTCCTCGGAATTCAAGGCGCCGTCATCCAGGCTGATCGTTCCGCTGCTGAGGAACTTGGTGTTGTCGTTGATGCGCAACTGGGCCGGCGCGACGCAGGTCGCCGAAACCGCAACAGGGTCGACAAGGGTCGTGACCGGATAGACGATATCGTCGCGCGAATGGTTCTGCGTTGGCGGCGTGATACCCCCGACCGTGGCGGGGCGCCCAATGCCCGTAAACGCCGGCAGATTGCCGCACGCGGCGGAGCTCGCCGTGGTCCCGGTGTACGACACGAATTCGGCTCCAGCACTGATATCGTCGTCGATTTGAATGTAGTTGGTGCCGATGTTCGGAAAACGATCAACCGTATACGCGCAGATCACAGCCGATGCTGCCACGACGCGCCGGCGCAGCTTGGTCGCCGGCAGATTGGAAGACGTGGTGAACGTTCCCGCTCCAAGAGCCTGGGGCCCCGACGTCGCGGTCGGGTCCGTGGTGCTGCGATACCAATCGAGATTCTGCGCCATGCGCCGCGCCTCGAATTCCAGGCCGCTGTCGGCAAGGAAGAGCGCCTGGCCGGACTGCAGGTTGTCTGTGGCCGAGCTTCCCGAGGTCGCCGTGACGAACGCAATGGACGCGACCAGCGCCGACACGACCACGAGCAGGATGACCGCCGCGATCAGCAGCATTCCGCGCTGGCGCCTGCGACGATTCATGGGAAGTTCCTCGGGTGTATCGTTGCCCGCAAGGTGTCGCTCACGTTGTTATCCAGAACGTCCGCGCGAACGGTGACGTAGTACACCGCGGCAGGCACGGCAGTCGTGGTTCTGCCGTCGTTCAGGTAGTACGCGAAAAGCAGCCCCGCGACGAAGTCGGACAGGGGCTGGGGACTCGTCGTACCGCAGGCGGTCGCGGGCCCGTCGGCGCTGCGCATGAGGCGGTTCGCCGCAGCATCGCGGTAGAAGCACACGCCGTTGCCATCCATGTCGATGAAGCGGACCTGCGCCGTCGAGGCGACGTCGAGGTCGGTCGCCGTCGCCGACCGGATCTGCCGCAGCTCACGCGTCATGCGCTCGAAACCCACGCGCGCCTGCGCGTCGGAACTCGTGATATCGCGGGCGAGAAAGTAAGACCGGAACATGCCGGACATCATAGTCGCCCCGATAGTCGCAACTATTCCAAAGACGACGAGGACCATCACCATCTCGATCAGGGTCCAGCCGCGCTCACGCCGGCGCCGAGCCCCAGGGGAACGCAGGCGTGCGCGAAAGCGGGCCGCGCGGATCCGAGCGGAATGCTGTTTCATCAATAGTTCGCCACCATGGCCTCGAGTTCCGCGACCGTGGTCCCCTGCGGCCCGGTTACGCGCACGCGCACGCATTTGTAGTTGACGTCTCCCCCCCGGCAGGTGTTCGCCGCGCCGAATCCGCATGTCCCGGCGCCCGTATAGAAACACGGCGCAACGACCGTGAACGCCGCGGGAGCAAGGCAGGCCTCCTGTGCTCCGCCGGGCGGCGCACAGGGATCGAAGGTGGCGCTGGTAAACCCCGCAAAATCGAGACGAGTTCTCTGCGCGAGGATGAGTTCCATCCTCCCTTGAGCGAGCTGCAAGCCCTGATGCATCGCCTTCGGCACGGGCGCCGTGCGAACCGCGCCGGACATGCCAGCCACGAGCCCGACCACCACGACCGCCGTAATGACGATAAAAACAATCAGCTCGACCAAGCTGACTCCGCGACAATCATGCGAAGCGACGACGCAGACGCGGCGATTTCGGAGTGCAGGCGCATTCATTGCACCGTCGCCTTTCCGGTTACAGGGCTGACGACCACCACGCGCGGCCCGCCGGTGGCGTTCAACGTGACCGTAGCATTGGTAGCGGGAGCAGTAAAGTTAGTCGGCTGCCCTTTGGTGTCGAATTCGATATAGCTCCCGGTCAAGTTCGCGGTAACCACGGCTGCACCGCTCAAGACGATCGCGGCTGTCGAGCCGGTTGCGGGGTGATTGACCGCTGTCGTGCACGGCGTCGCGTAACTGTTGTTGTTGTGGCGATACTGGTATCCCGTGGCCGTAAAAAAAATACAGTACCGCCCCTGGCTTCCGAGCGCTGCGCCGCGTGTCATGGAGAGTGCCTGCGCGTAGCGAACATCGGTGGCCACCTGTTCCGCCTGACTCGACAGTTCGAGCGTGTTTTGCGACAAACGGGGCAACACAACAAACGCAAGGATGGCGACCACCATCAGCACCACAATAAGCTCGAGCAAGGTAAATCCGCGGTTCATGGACTTGGAATCACCTCCATGTGCTCGGCCTGTGTGGGAACCAGGATTGGGGCATTTCCAAACAAAAAGGGCGGGCGCCTTGCGGCTGCCCGCCCCTGCTCCCTCTCGGGAATCTGTCAGCTGCGGCGGCCGATCAGCAGCCGGTAATTGTCGAGGCGCTGACCACGGCGGGGTTCGCAGTGTTGGTATACGTGAACGAGCAAGTCGCCGGGGCGGTCGCCGCCGTGGCTGAAAAGGTCACCACGTTAGCGGCAGCCGAGGAAGTGAATATGCCCGCATCCGTCCGGAGTGTGCCGAGAATCCCTGTCGCCGACACGTCAGCCACGGGATACCGGTTCGCCATGCTGATTTGAACTCCCTCGACGGTAACCGAGGAGCCTGCGCCCAGGTTTGCCGCGAGCTGCAGCGCATTCGCCAGGGTTGCAGAAGAGCTGACCGCAGCGCGCAATCCGTTCAGGGACGCCGCGCGGGCTTGGGATGTTATGTCGATGAATTTGGGCGCCGCGATGGCCGCCAGGATGCCGAGAATCAGGATCACCACGATCAACTCGATCAGCGTAAAGCCACGCGTTTGCTTATTCATCTTGGTTGCCCCTCGCAAATTAGGTAACTTACTTAATAGCTTACAGCCTCAATCTAACGCCCGATTCATTATACACAACCTTTGCGGCGTTTCCACCCCTTTAGAACCAGGCATATGCGGTTACGGGTTCCACCCACATCCCGGCGATCACCCTGCGCTCGGAATCCGGCTCTGCCGGCTCGAAGCTGATCTGCACCCGAAATCGAAGCCGCTTGCTTCCGTCCGCCAGGCGCGCAAGATGCCCGTCGAGATTGGGGGCGTACACCAGCTCCTTCCTGGTCGCATCGAAGTACCAGCTCCCCTTCGGCACATCGGGATGCGGAGCGCGGAACTCTCCGCGGTATCCCGGCGGCGGCTCCATCAGCCACTCGACCGGATTGCTGCGCGCAAGCGATCCGATATTTTTTCCTTCGCCCCGCAGGAGCATCGCCGCGACCCGCAGCTGCAGCGCGCTTTTCACAGCGCCAACGGTATATTCCATCGCCGCTTTTTCAGCGGCCTCCTGGTAAAAGCGCAGGCGGTCGAGCAGCAGCGCGGCGCACACCGCGATGATGCACACGACAACGATCAGCTCGATCAGGGTGAGTCCCGAGACGGCACGCAGCCGCGCGCGAGACCCGGACGCGAGTACGAGAACTCTAACGGTTCCCGCCGGCAAGTGCCGCTTGCCCCAGATTCCACATGGGGAGGAATACCCCAAGTGCGAGTATCAGCACCATCACGCCGAGCACGACGATCAGGATGGGCTCGATCTGCGAGGACATCGTCTTCAGCTCGTATTCGACTTCGCGCTGATACATTTCGGCGACTTCGCGCAGCAGTTCGTCCAATTCTCCCGCTTCCTCGCCCACCGAGATCATCTGCAGCACCACGGGCGTGAACACCCCGGTGGTCACCGCGGTCCGCAGCAGGCTTTCGCCGCGCTCGACCCCTTCACGGATCTGCCCGATTCGCTGCCCCACATACGCGTTGTCCACTACCTGCTCAACCACCGACAGGGCCTGCACGATGGGCACGCCGCTTTTCAAGGCGATCGACAGCGAGCGCGCAAACCGGGCCAGCGTCGCCTTGAGTATGATTTTGCCCGCGATCGGCATGCGAAGCTTCATCCGGTCCCAGCTGTAGCGGCCCGCGGGACTGCCGACCCAGACGCGGAACATCACGTAGGCGACGGCAGCAAGTCCCAATATCGCCAGCCAGTAATTCACCATGAAGTCGGAAAAGCCGAGCAACACCCGTGTCATCAGCGGCAACTCGGCTTTGAAACCCGCAAAAATCCTGGCAAAGGCGGGAATGACGAAAATATTGATGATGACGACCGCGACACCCATCACGACCATGACGAAAATCGGATAGCGCAGCGCCGTGGCGACCTGGCTCTTGATCTCCCTTTCGAACTCGAGGTGGTTGAAGAGCCTGAGGAAGATCTCTTCCAGGCCGCCGGTCAGCTCGCCCACGCGCACCATGCTGATGTAGAACGGCTCGAACACCTTGGGATGCCTTCGCATCGCGGTCGACAGGTCCCTGCCGCTGTCCAGGCTCGTGCGCAGGTCCTGCAGCATGTTCGCGAACCCGATCCGGGTCGCCGATTCCTGCAGCGCGGCAAGGGATTTGAGTATGGGAACCCCGGCCTTGAGCAAGGTGTACATCTGCCGGCTGAAAAGCACCATGTCCTCGATCGTCACTTTCTCGGCCGTCAGCCGGGACCACCATCCTCCTCCGGCGGACGCCGGCGGGCCGGACGCGGCACTGATGTCTATCGGGGATACACCGCTTGTGAGGAGCTGATCGGCGACCGCGCCCGAATCGGAGTTCTCGAGCACGCCGCGCACCAGCTCCCCTCTTGCGTTGCGGCCTGTGTAGGCGAAGAACGGCACGCGAGCGGCGCTAGTCTTCGAGCTGCGCGGTGACGCGCATGGCTTCGGACACCGTGGTCTTGCCGGTCATCGCAAGCCGGGCCGCGCCGTCCCTCAGCAGGTGGCCTGCCATCCGCTGCTCGGCTGCCGCGATGAAGCGGCCCGGGTCGTCGGAATTGGCGAGCGCCGCGAGCTCGTTGTCCATCTCCAGCATTTCGTAGATGCCGATTCGCCCCGCATAGCCGCTGCTGTTGCAATGCTGGCAGCCGCTCCCGGCCATGATCTTGCCGGCAGCCGGATCGCAACCGACGCTGCGCAGCCACTCCATTTCCTGCGGCTCGGGTTGGCGCGGCTTGTTGCAGGATTCGCAGTTGACGCGGAGGAGGCGCTGCGCCACCACGGCCTGGAGCGAATAGGCGATCATGTAACGCGGGACCCCCATGTCGGCCAGCCGCAACGGCGCGCTCGCCGCGTCGCGGGTGTGCAGGGTCGACAGCACCATGTGGCCCGTGATGGCGGCGCGCAATCCGATCTCCGCCGTCTCGAGGGCGCGCATCTCCCCGATCAGGATCACGTCCGGGTCCTGGCGCAGAGCCGAACGCAGCACGCGGCCGAATGTGAGCTCGATCTTGTCGTTGACCTGGACCTGGTTCAAGCCGTCGAGGCGGTATTCAACCGGATCTTCCACCGTAATGATCTTGCAGTCCGGCTTGTTCAGTTCGTTCAGCGCCGCGTACAAGGTGGTCGTCTTGCCGCTGCCGGTGGGACCGGTCACGAGCACCATCCCCGTGTAACGGTGGATGGCGGCGCTGAAACGCTCGAGCATTTCCGGCGGCATGCCGAGATCGGTGAGTTGTTGCACGCCTCCGGCGCGGTGAAGCAGGCGCATGACGATTGCCTCGCCGTACTGCGTCGGCATGGAGGAAATGCGCACATCGATCTGGTGATCCCGGACTTTGACGTTGAACCGGCCGTCCTGCGGCAGGCGCCGCTCGGAGATATCGAGCCCCGACATCAGCTTCAGCCGCTGCGCCACCGCCGAGGATATCTTGGTGTCGGTCTCGGTCTGCGGCTGCAGAAGGCCGTCGATCCGGAAGCGGATGTGCAGTCCGAGCTCGTGCGGTTCGATGTGGATATCGGACGCTCGTGCCTGGACCGCGTCCTCGAACATCGTCTGGAGCAGTTTGACGACCGGGGCATCCTCGGCGCCGAGGGTCAGGGTTCCGAAGTCCACGACGTCGCCCAGATCCTCGCCCAGCTCCTTGGCGAGCGAGCTGATCTGATCGGTGCGCCGGTAGATCCGATCGATGGTCTGCAGCAGCGTCGTCTCGGACACTACCGCGATGTTGACTTCCTTGCGGATGAGCCGCGAGATCTCGTCGAAGGCGAACAAGTCGGTGGGATCGACCATCGCAACCAGCACCATGTCGTCCTGCTCTTCGAGCAGAAGCGCGCGGAAGCGCCGGGCCTGGGCTTCGGGCAGTTTGCGGGTGACTACGGAATTGAAGTTGTAGTATTTCAGGTTGATGAACGGAACACCGAGCTGGCGGGCGAGTGCCTCGCCGATCTGGTCTTCGGAAAGATACCCGCTTTCGATCAGCACCTTGCCCAGCTTCCGGCCCGAGCGGCTCTGATCCTCCAGGGCCGCCTTGAGCTGTTCCTGCGAGATCAGCTTCTGCTGCAGGAGCAGATCGCCGAGCCGTATCCGCTCGGGACGCTTGTGTTTGATTGCCTCGGCCACGATTCTTCGCTCCCGTCACCGCCCAGGGCGACTTCAGGTTGCTGTCGCGGGCAACGTTACCGCTTTCCCGGCAACTGCGCAAACGCTTGTCAGCGCCCTCCCTCGCCGAGTTGCGCGCGCGCCAGGTCGAGCAATCCGGAAAATCGGGCGGGCCGGTCTCTCGCCAACTTCTCCAGCGCAGGCAGCCATTTCCGGGTCCACTCCGGGTACAACTTCACCGCGGCGCGCAGCGTGCGCTCGGCATCGGCGTCGCGCCCGGAAAGCGCGAGCAGCGCGACCTGGCGCAGAACCACCGAGGGCATCGGATAGGCGCGCATCACCTGGGTATTGAGCGCGAGCTTGTCGCCCAGGCCCTCCTCATCGAGCGAGATCGCCTCGCTTGCGATCCGCTCGAAATACGGGCCGAAGAGCGAGCCCTCGCGCAACTTCATCAGGCCTTCGAGATCGCCGCTGCCCGGGCTCTCGCCGCGCGCAGCCTTCGCCTCGACGGCCACATACCAGCGCTCGAATGCCCGGTAGTCGGACCACACTCCGCGCGCGGTCAGGCTCCCGGCCAGAACGACAGCGAGGACCATCCCCCGGCGCAGGCGTGTCGGTGCGATCGCCGCGGCGCCGGGTGACGCTGCGCCGAAGAGCAACGCGAACATCCCCAGAAAATTGGCATGCCAGAGCGGAAACTCGACCATGCTGTGCAATCCGATGACGGCGAGGACTCCGATCGTCCAGCATCGCTCGGGAGCCAGGCTGCGCCACGGCATCCGCCAGAACCAGGAGGCGAGAGGTACAGCGATACACAACAAGCCCAGAATGCCGGTCTCGGCGAGCAATTGCAGGAACAGGTTATGGCTGTGACGGTCCAGACCCGGAGGTCCGGCGCCCGTCAACCCGGCCGCCAACTCGAACGCGCGCCAGGCATACTCTCCGAACCCGATGCCGAGAAGAGGGTTCGAAAGAAACATCAGCCACGCGTACAGGAAGAGCTGGACGCGTATCGGGCGCTCCCCCGTGCCTCCGCCGATCTCCAGGTAGCGCATCAGACGGTCCCCGGAGGAATCCGGTCTGCCTTCGGGTCCGACAAAGATCCCCGTATACAGATTCAGAATCTGAACCAGCAGGAACACCGCCAACGCGAATGACGCCAGATGGAGGACTCTTCTTGCCTCTCGTGAATGGCCGCCGAGGCGAAGAAGCGGAACGAGCGCAAGCGCGATGACGAAGTAACCCCAGGAGCCGCGCGAGCCTGACAGCGCCATGCCCGCGGCCAGGGGGAGCGCAATCGACAGCGCGGGAAGCAGGCTCAGCGCATTCCGCGCGTGCAGAAAGGCGGCGGAAATCACCGCGCAGCCGAGATAATCCGCGAAATTGTTGTATTGGTTCACCGTGCCGAACATCGCGTTGAGCGGTTGCGCGGCCATGTAGACACCGCCGGCGGGCAGCGGAACGTGGTAATACTGAACGAATCCGCTTGCAGCAACGAGCAGGCCCGCTGCGGCGACCCACCACTGCAGCGCACGCGACACCGCAGCTTCTCCGAGCTCGCTCCGCAGCCAGGCTCCCAGCATCACGAGCAGTCCCGCCCACATCGTGTAGAGCGCTCCGGTCGCGCTGCGCAGCGGATACGCCACCTGTCCCAGCGCTGCCTGCAGGACGAGCAACGCCGTCAGGAGGAAAAGCCCGACGCACAGTCCCGGAACCGGCACCGCGTTGCCCGAAGGAGCCATTGCGATCGCCGCGAGGGCAGCGAGCCCGATCGCGAAGGCCAGCCACTCCGTGTAGAAAGTGAGCAGCGGGTAGGAGTGGTAGGGGTTCAGGAAGGGAACCGAGACCAGCAGCCCGCACGAGACGAGGCTGAAGCGGAGAAACAAGGAAACGCGCGCGCCGTTCGTCACTGCGGCCTATCTTTCGTACGCGCGCTTTGCCTCGGCGGCAAACGCTGCAAACCCGGCAGGATCGTCGCGCGCCATCCGTTCGAGGCGCCGCAGACGATCGTGCAGCGTATCCGGATACATGGTCGCAAGACGGGAAAGCTCACTCCGCGCTTTTTCGTGCTCGCCCTTCAAGCTCAGCAGGACCGCCTGCCGGAACACGGCATCGGGAATCGGGGCGAAGCGCAGCGCATAGGTGTTCAACTCGAGCTTCGCATCCAGATCCTCGCGGCTCAGGACCAGCATCTCCGAGGCGAGGAGATCGTAGTAACCGACGAATAGCGAGGTCGCGCGCTGGTCCGCGAAGACTTTCAGCTGCGCTTCGGAGAGCGGCTCATTTTTCCGCTGCGAGCCGTCTGCCTGCCGGTACCAGCGCTCGAAGTTCCGGTAGTCGGAAAACACCATGACCAGCGCCGCAATGCCCGCCGCGAGAACCAGCCCGAGCGCACCTTGCCTGAAGCGGCTGAAGCGCAAGCCGACCAACGGCTGTGGAGCAGCGCCCAGCAGGACCGCCGCGAGCCCGAGAAAGTTGGCGTGCCAGAGCGGATACTCCACCATGCTGTGCACCGCCTGAATCGCGATCAGCGCCACCATCCAGCCGGTGTCCAGGTCCGGCTTGGACCAGGGAAACGTCCTTGTCCACAGGGCGAGCGGCACGATCACGCAGAGCGCCCCGAGCAGCCCGGTTTCGGCAAGCAGATCCAGCAGCGCATTGTGCGCGTGGCTCGTCATCGCCGAACTGCTTCCGTCGAAACCCGCGCCGTGCTCCAGCAGGTTCCACGCGAATTCCCCGAATCCGATCCCGAGAAAGGGGTGTCCCGCGAACATCGCCCACGCCTCCTTGAGAAGGTAGATCCGGACCTGCGCGCCGAGCTGGGTTTCGCCGGATGCGACAGTCTGCATCCAGCGCCCGCCGAGGGTCGGCGTCTGCGCGCCCGCTGCGGCAAGCCACGGGAACTGGACAACGACGACGTTCAGGCCGGCGAACAGAATCAGCACGCCCAGCGAGAAGACCACGAGAGGCTTGAGCCGTTCGCGGTCGCCGAGCCAGAACGTCCAGCAGGCCGAGATGAATACGAGCAAAACGTAGATCCAGGCGCTGCGGGAAATCGAAAGTACCAGGCCCAGCACGAGCGGAGCGGCCAGCAGCGTCGCGAGCGGCAGGCTCAGCCAGCGGCGTGCGAAAAGGAAAACCACCGACGCGAGCGCGCAGCCCAGATAGTTGGCGAAGTGGTTGCGTTGCGCGAGGGATCCGAACATCCCGTCCGATCCCTCGCCGGAGACCAGCCGGACGCCGAGCCAATCGATCTGGTAGTGCACGAGGAAACCGGTGATCGCCACCAGGAATCCGCCGAACGCGACGAATACCTGCAGGACGAGTCCGACGCGCCCGGGCCCGCAGTGTTCGCGCAGATGCGCTCCGAGCCAGACGAGCAAAGCCGCCCACAGCAAGTACAGCGCGCCCAGAAGGCTGCGCTCGGCGTAGGCGACCGTTCCGAGCGCAACTTGCACCAGGAGGACGAGCATCAGGCCGAACAGTCCGAGCGAAAGAAGCGGGAGCCCGGTGCCCCGGGCGAAAGCGAGCGCGAGCAGCGCCGCGGTCCCGAAGGCAAAAGCCGTCCACTCGGTGTAGAACGTGGGCAGCGGAAGACTGTGGTGGAAATTCAGGAACGGAAGCGAAACCATCAGCCCCAACAGCGCCAGGCTTGTTCGCGAGGCGGGCGCGATCTTCGACGCAGGAAGGCCCGCTGTCATCGTGACGGCGTAGGGCGGTTGCACGGGCGCGAGTATACTCGGGTCGTCGCCGCGGCCCCGGTATCCTAGACGCGAAGCATGCCTTTCCCTCCGATGAATTTCTGCTCGAACTGCGGCGCCAGGGTGGCGCTGCGCGTGCCGCCCGGTGATTCGCTTCCGCGTCATGTCTGCGACAACTGCAGCACGATCCACTACCGCAATCCGCTGGTGGTGGTCGGGACGATCCCCGAATGGGAAGACCGGATCCTGCTGTGCAAGCGCGCGATCGAGCCGCGTTACGGGCTGTGGACGCTTCCCGCGGGATTCATGGAGCTCGGCGAGACCACCGCGCAGGCGGCGCTGCGTGAAACCCTGGAGGAAGCAAAGGCGCGCGTCGAGCTGGGCGAGGTGTTCTCGCTTCTGTCGGTGCCGCACGTGGACCAGGTCCACGTCTTCTACCGCGCCCGCCTGCTCGACTACGACTTCGCCCCGGGCGAGGAAACCCTGGAAGTCGGGCTATTCCGCGAAGGCGAGATTCCCTGGAAGGAAGTCGCCTTCCGCACGATCTCCACCACGCTGCGTCACTTCTACGCCGACCGCAAGGCGGGAGCGTTCGGGTTTCACGCCGGGGAAATATTGCCCCCGAAGTGACTTCGCCGCAGGCGAAGTCATCCCGCGAAAGCGGGGATCCAGTGACTTCCACGACCCTGGATTCCCGCTTCCGCGGGAATGACGCTGCCTAGCAGCGCAGCGCCCGGTTTTACGAAAGGTTGTAGCCCTTCTCGTTGTGCAGCACCGTGTCGAGGCCTTCGTTTTCTTCCTCCGGCTGCACGCGCATTCCGGCCACCGCGTCGCTCAGCTTGAGCAGGATCCAGGTGACCACTCCGGACCACGCCGCAACCGCGAGCACCCCGATGAGCTGCACCAGCACCTGACCGCCCATCGTCACTTTCTCCGGATAGCCCACGCCGCCGAAGTAGGTCGCGGCGAACACGCCGGTGAGCAGCGTTCCGAGCAGGCCCCCGACCCCGTGTACCGGGAAGACGTCGAGCGAGTCGTCCACCTTGAGCGAGCGCTTCATGAAATTGGTGGCGAAGAAGCATGCAAGGCCGGCGGCGGTGCCGATGATGAGCGCGCCGATCGGCCCGACGAAGCCCGAGGCCGGCGTGATCGTGCCCAGGCCCGCGACCATCCCGGTCACGATGCCGAGCACCGAGGGCTTGCCGAAGCGCACCCATTCGCAGACCATCCAGGCGAACGCACCCGTCGCCGCGCCGATGTGCGTCACCAGCATCGCCATGCCCGCGGCGCCGTCGGCTGCGAGCGCGCTGCCCGCATTGAACCCGAACCAGCCCACCCACAGCATGCAAGCGCCCGTCACTGTCATGGCGAGATTGTGCGGCGCCATCTGCGTTTCGGGAAAACCCCTGCGCGGGCCGAGCACCAGCGCGCAGACCAGCGCCGCCATGCCGGCGTTCAGGTGCACGACGGTGCCGCCCGCGAAATCCATGATCCCCATTTTCGCGAGCCAGCCGTCGCCCCACACCCAGTGCGCGACCGGCGCGTATACGAAGACGAGCCAGAGCAGGCTGAACAGCAGCATCCCGGAGAACTTCACGCGCTCGGCATACGCGCCAAGGATGAGTGCCGGTGTGATGATCGCGAAGGTGAGCTGGAACATCGAGAACACGGTCTCCGGAATGCTTCCCTTGAGCGTGCTTACGCCGACCCCGGACATGAAGGACTTGGCGAAGCCGCCGTACCAGGCGTTGTTCGCGCCGCCATCGCCGAAGGCGACGCTGTATACAAAGACCACCCATGCAACGGTCACCACGCAGGTGATCGCGAAGCATTGCATCAGAACGGAGAGAACGTTGCGCGAGCGCACCAGGCCTGCATAGAAGAGTGCGAGCCCTGGCAGCGTCATGAACAGGACGAGCACCGATGCGGTGAGCATCCATGCGGTGTTCGCCGCGTCCAGCTTCGGCGGCTCGCCCGCCGCGGCGAACGGCGCGTGAAACAGCAACGAGGCCAGCAGGAAAACAGCGAGGGAAAAACGGCAGCGAACTTTCTTCATAGCGTCCTCCTCCTAATGCAGTCTTATGTTTTTGAATGCACTTCCAGACTTGCCTTGCCCGCTAACGCGCATTTTGCCCTAAATTGGTGCTTTGCCCAAATCCGGTGCGTTCCCAGGTTGACACGATCGGCAGTCACCGCTTAGCGTTGCAGCCAAGGTCATGCACAGACGCAATTTCATGTTCGCCTGCGCCGCCTCGGCGCTCGCCGCTTCTCTGCCGGCGACGCCCGCCGACGCGAGCCCGCGGTTCTATGCCCGCGCACGGCTCGTCGACCCGGCGGGCCGGCCTCTGCGGGCGAGTGCGCTGCCCGCGAACCGGAATTTCATCTTTCACTACCCGTTTGCCGGGACACCCTGCTTCCTGCTGAACCTGGGCAAGCCGACCAAGCCCTCTGCGCAACTGAAAACCGCGAACGAACAAACCTATGAATGGCCCGGCGGCGTGGGCGCGGAACACAGCATCGTCGCCTATTCCGCGATCTGCGCGCATCGGCTCACCTACCCCACCCGCGAGATCAGCTTCATCAGCTACCGCGGCGAGAAATCGGCCGGGAGCAGGTTCGCCCAGGTGATCCATTGCTGCTCCGAGCACAGCCAGTACGATCCCGCCGAGGGCGCGAAGGTATTGGCAGGCCCTGCACCTCAGCCGCTCGCTGCGATTCTTCTCGAGCACGACCGGAAGGATGACGGCCTGTACGCGGCCGGAACCCTGGGTGGAGAGCTTTTCAACGAATTTTTCAGCAAATACGAATTCCGCCTCGCCCTGGATCACGGCGGGCATGCCCACACGGCCGTCGAGAGCCGCTGCACAGTGAGCGAGCTGACGCAGTAC
>Ga0193745_1000115_pt1 | contig 14070 bp, 14 predicted proteins | sample L1a2metaG_FD_145899 | JGI IMG/M metagenome (GOLD analysis project Ga0193745, IMG submission 145899) | Soil microbial communities from a riparian zone of the East river system, Colorado, United States - L1a2 | ecosystem: Environmental > Terrestrial > Soil > Riparian zone | place: USA: East River... | reverse complement strand
CGCGTTTTTTGAGATCGCTCTGATCTCAAAATTCTTGCGGACAACTTGCAACCTTCGCTTCGATTCGGCGAAGGCGAAGCAAGCGAGCGAGATGCTGCCGCGACCTGCTTGACGTGGCGGGCCGTCACCATGATAGTCTGTGCGGTCATGAATCTAACGGGACAACCGCATAACAGCGCCAACGCGTTCGGTTCCCGCTATTTCTTTAGTGTGCTGTAGATCGCGGCTGCTCGCGCCGCTCGATCTCAGCGATTCCTTTTCGCGTTCCGATGTCCGATTCTCTTAAATCACTTCGCAATCGTCTCGACGATGTCGACCGGCGTTTGGTCGAAGCGCTCGCCGAACGTCAGCGGCTCGTGACGGAGGTTGCCGCGCTCAAAGCGGACCCGGCGCTTCCGTTAAAAGACGCGGAGCGCGAACACGAGTTGCTAGCGCGAGTTTCACAGCTCGCCGGTGCGAAGGGACTCGACAGTTATTTCGTCGAGTCGCTTTATCGCCGTATTCTGGAACATTCGATTCGCTTTCAAGCTGCGCGGCAAAGTGACGCCAGATCGAACGCAACGCTCGTCGTTGCGTATCAAGGTGTCGAAGGTTCCTACAGTCACACGGCGGCGCGAAGTCATTTCGCCGCAGGCTCGCGCGAAGTTCAGTTTCACGGCTATCGATCATTTGCGGCGGCCGTTGACGCAGTGGTGCGTCGCGAAGCCGACGTCGCGTTTCTGCCGATCGAAAACTCGCTCACTGGTTCGATCACCGAGACATACGATCTTCTCAGCGGGGCGAATCTGCACCTGATCGGCGAAGAGGTGCATCGGGTGGAGCATTGTCTACTGGCATTGAAGCCGGTGCCACTCGGATTGATTCGACGAATCGGCTCGCATCCGCAGGCGCTTGCGCAATGCAGTTCCTTTCTCGACGCGCTACAAGATTGTCGCGTCGAAATTGAGGAAGACACCGCGAGCGCGGCCATGCTCGTAGCGGAATCGGGCGACCTGTCGCGCGCCGCAATCGCGAGTGAAGAAGCGGCTGCGCGTTACGGGTTGCAGGTGATCAAGCGAAACGTCACCAATCAGAAAGAGAATTACACCCGCTTCGTCGCTATCGCCCGCGAGCCGATGCAAGCCGACACCCGCCTCCCACATAAAACTTCCCTCTGGCTGACGACCGCGCATAAAAAGGGCGCGCTGGCACGTTGTCTCGATGCGCTAGCGCAACACGGCGTCAATCTCACGAAGTTGGAATCGCGGCCGAGTGCCGAGCGACCGTGGCAGTATCTCTTTTACCTGGATCACGAAGGCGGGTTGCACGAGCAACATGTCGATCTTGCGCTGTGCGAATTGAGGAAACACGCGGAAGCTGTGCGAATTCTCGGCACATATCCCCGAAGTGGCGCGACATCGCGTGGGCCAAAGGAACAAGAGATCGCGCTCGTCTCCGAGACTGTCGCGCCTTCCCAGTTGAAAGCGCCGACGCCCGTGCCCGTCGCAAAAGAAAGCCCGTCCTACCGTCTTGCGTCGCGCGCGCAACGCGCAGAGGACACCGTGATCGAGATGAACGGCCTTTGCATCGGCGGTAATGCGCCGTTTGCGGTGATCGCTGGCCCGTGCTCCGTCGAATCGCGCGAGCAGATCACGGCCTGTGCACGGGCGCTTCACGACGCTGGCTGTCGACTACTGCGCGGCGGTTGCTTCAAGCCGCGCACCTCGACCTACGACTTTCAGGGACTCGGCTTCGACGGTTTAACGCTGATGCACGAAGCGGCCCGCGCGTACGGATTGTCGATTGTCACCGAGGTGCTTCATCCAGCCGATGTCGACGCAGTCGCGCGTGAAGCTGACGTGCTGCAAATCGGCACGCGCAACATGCAAAACTTCGCGCTGCTGAAAGCAGTCGGTAAAACGCGCCTGCCGATTCTGCTGAAACGCGGCCTGATGGCATCGATCGATGAATGGCTGGCTGCAGCCGAGTACGTCATGGCCGAAGGCAATGCCCGCGTGATTCTGTGCGAGCGTGGCATTCGCACATTCGAGACTGCGACGCGCAACACGCTCGATCTCTCCGCTGTGCCGGTTCTGCGCGAACGCACGCATCTGCCGGTGATTGTCGATCCAAGTCACGCCGTCGGGCGACGCGAGTGGGTCGCGCCACTTGCGCGAGCGGCGCGCGCAGTGGGCGCACACGGCGTCATGATCGAAATTCATCCGGAGCCGGATCGCGCTCTCTCAGATGGTCCGCAGTCACTCGATCTCGACCATTTCGAAGCGCTCGCGCGCGAACTAATAGCGACCGCGCGCGGTGATTGTCGGTCTTAACAGTTATCAATGTTTCGCGTCGCAGTCGCGATTACGATAACGTCCCGGTAGCGTATTCGTGCACAACGAAGCGCTTTCTGTCGTCGCGGTGAGCGTCCACAATCCAGATCGTTCGCCCTTCGCAATCCAACGCTGATACCCAGCCCAAACTCCAACCAGCTTTGCTGAGATTGTCAGCGATGATCTCCCAATACTTCATGTTGTCATTGCTTCCTCATCGTCTGGGCCCGCAAAAGCCAGAGCGGCAGATCGCGCATTAATCGTGGGTTCGACGCGCCGAATTCGTCCGTGGCTGCGTCTTTTCCGTTTTCCATCACAGAGGCTGCAACGATTCCGATGGCGTTACCGGTTTCTGAAACGATCGGCGAGCCGGACATGCCGCCTTCAATCGGTTGCGCGGGCTTTGAGACCCAGAGCGGACCATCAACCCTTTTCATCCACTGGACCTGGCATCCAAACCATTCTCCTTCCAGGCTAAGAAGAAAGCCGCGGGCCTTCTCCGGTGCCTCAGTAATTCGGAACGGTGTAGCGCATTCCAGAAGCGCACGGCAAGGGTCTGCTTCATCGGAAAAGGTCTGCGTATCGGGAACGCCAACCACGGCCACGTCGGCGATGGGATTTATGAACAGACACTCGCAAGCAACAGTCGGAGCGGAGCCGAGCGGTCCGAGCATGTTCCGGTAAACGTGTTCTTCGGAGTAAGCAATGCCGAACCCCGAAGGAAGCCAGGGCAGGCAGTGGCTGGCAGTAACAACAAGGTGTTCACCGCGGTGCTCGACGACAAATCCGCGTCCCTCGCCAACGGTAATCACTGTGCCTTTGGGCTTTATCGCTCTGATCCGCATCTCTGGCGAATGCTCTTGCGCTGCTTCTCGCATTTTCGGCCGGAACCATTCACGGATGTCGTTGCCGTACTTTGTCTGTGCTGGTTGTTCGCGTTGTTGTTCCTGCCGTTGGCGAGCGTCGGCGAGAATCGGTTTGTGAAAATCGGCGAGTATCTTCGTCTCTTCGGGTTTCATCACTTGGCGATGATAGTGATGAACATGGACTCAAACATCAAGGGATAACGTGGAGCCGGTCACCTGGCCCACTATCGAAACCCAGCTCGCCTACTGGTCATTCGCGGCGTCGATCTGATTTCCGATGCGCTGCCCTTTGGTCGCGCCTTAGAATCGTTTTTGATTGCCGGATGGTGAATGATCCGGCCATCATGTCATCCGCAATTCCCTGCACACGTGTATGGCTCTCGTTCAATGTCCTGAATGCCAGAATGCAGTCTCAACAACTGCTCCGACATGCCCGAAATGCGGTGCGCCAATTGAAAAGCGGCGAGCGCTGATCGCATGTTTCATTTACGACACACAAATGTTACCCAACGTTTCTTGCGCCTCGTCGTAACAAGCGCAAAACAACAGCATGCAAAATATGGCAGCCGAGCGTCACAAGCATTCAGGACCGAATGGGCGGTAACGATCCCGACCAAAAAATGCACACCTACGAAGTCCGTCCCCGCGAAGATCATCACGGCGTTGATCTAATCAGCCACATGCTGCCATTCGGGCGGCTGTTGTATCTAGAAGTTCGCGAAGCCGTGGCTTACGCAAAGTTCTACAGCCGCTCGCAAAATGCAGTGATCCGCGTTTACGATGATGCTGGCAACGTGATCGAAGCGCACCAGCACAAGGGCGATTTCAAAGAGTCATGAAGCTGATTCAAGTCCCAATCTCACGCTAGCGCGTCGGTGACGGCGCAGGACGATTCATATACGCGTGTGGCCCGCTAGCGGGTTCTTCCGTAACGGTCGTTCCCTCCTGCTGACAAGAAGCGATAAACGCCATCGCAACGAAGATACCTAGTAAAGACAGTATGTATTTCTTCATAGGTTCGGAGTTTTCGGCTCGAGTGCCACAGAATGTCAAGCTCCCACAAGCACAACGGCGATTTCAGAGATTGGTGAAGTTTTACGAGATCAAATCGACCGCGAATTCGTGAATCGCCCTTTCCAGTTCCAAAAACGCAGTCAGTATTTCTTCGGCGCGGACAATGAAACGCTTTCCGTAGCCATGCGCGTCCACAATCCAGATTGTTTGCTGTCTGCGATGATTTCCCAATACTTCCCGCGCTGCCATTAGACGCGTTTACCATGAAGCGTGCAACGTGATCGAAACACACGAGCACGCGGGCGATTTCAAAGAGCCGTGAGTAGCCGGGCCGCGTTATCGCGGCGCGATCACAAAGGTCGATGCAGGCTGTGGGGCGTAGCTTTCGGGGTAATGCAAGTCACACCCGAAGCGGATGTCCAGGACCGCCGCGTTGGTAGGCGTGTTCGGAACAGTCCAGAGGAAAGATGTATTCCTCGGGTCGAGAAACGTAAGCCACAAGGTAAAACTCCTGCCGCCATCCAGCGACAGCCAAGCCTCGCTCTCACACCCCGACAAGGGGATGTTAGGAAGCATGTGCTTCCACTCGATCATGATCTTCTGCCCCGCGTAGAGAACCTGTCCCGCTACTGGCGAAGTTAGCTTGACGGCGTAATTGCCTTGAGCATTCAACTTCGCAGGAGCGAAAGCAAATGCCACCGCGACCACGATTAAAACAAGTCCACGAATTTTCATTTTTGATTCCTCCGTTTGATTAAGAAAATTGGGAACCCGAATCAGACTATGTCAACTTACGATGTTGTAATGATTGAAGGCACTGATTGTTTCCAGAAACGCAGTCAGCTTATCATCCGCGTGCACAACGAAGCGCTTTCCGTCGTCGCGGTGTGCATCAGCAACGAAGGTCGTTTACGAGGTACGAGGTACGAGGTAGCCCTAACGTTTGCCTTCGCCGTAGTCGAAGAATCCATCGAGCATGCGATCGAGGAACGGTTTGGACTTCGCGAAAGAGATTCCGGGATCGAAGACTGCGCCTTGGAGGTAGAAGTTTGGCGCGCTGAAAGTCAAGTTAACACCGCCCTTTTTCTCGCTCGAATCCTCAAACCTCATCACCAGCCAGATTACCTGTTCTGTAGTCAAGCCATGTGCCTCGCGAAATTTGGCCGGCGGCGTATCGTTATCGACCGATACGAGCAGCTTCTCGCGAGCCGCGTGGCGGTTTACCTCGTTGAGCAAGTACTTTCGCGCTTCCCTCGTCCATTCCGTATTCAGTGAAGAGACGCATATCGCATAAATGGCGCGGTAGTTATCAAACGGACGCCTATGTTGCTCATCGGCTGCGGCAACGCCTGATCGGCAGATGAATGTGATCAGCAGTAGCAGGTTTGCGCGCAACCGACTGTTCCTCCTCGGTTAATTTGACGATGGGCCGGGTTTGATTGGTAACGCTCAGTGTGAGCCACAAAGACCTGCTTAAGGAACTTAGTGTTTTCTTCGTATTGAATGGCGACGTTATGGTCACCGAACGTCATCATATCATGCCGGTCGGTTTTGAATTGCGGATTCGAGTTCGAGAAAGGCAGCCAACTCTTGATCTGCATGGACAATAAAGCCTCCAGCGTCGCTACGCTCTGCGGCCACAACCCAAATTGGTCGGCCTTTGCCATCCGTAGTCGCCATAGAGCCGCAATTCCATCCAGCGTTGTGGAGATTTTCGATGATGATTTGCCAATACTTCACGTGCCCATGCATTCTGCCTCCTTTGCTCTCCACAGAGCAACGACAAAAATCTCGTCAGCGCACGAGCAAGCCGGGTTCAAAGAGTGGTGAGACTCGACAACTTTACTGGTCGTTCAGAACCATTTGCGGCGCGGCTTTGCTCGCTTCAAGCTGGACGCTCGCCTTCCGTAGGCCCCTCAGTAAGCGCTTCATGATTCGCGTTTACGATGATGCTGGCAACGTGATCGGCGCACGAGCACGCGGCGAGTTCAAAGAACCGTAGCGCACTTGTGAAGTTGCCGACACGATTCCGCTTCCTAAATGCCGAACAATTCGGCACAATTCTCGCCGTGCAGTCTTTTAATCGGCTTCTCCTCCGAAGGGCAGGAAATAGATTGCAGGTTAGGCGCTTAGAACGGTATGGAATCAACTGTCGAACACAGTTCACCAAAAGCGGTTAACACCCAGAGCCCCATGCTGCCGCAACGAATGCGGCCTGACCTATTCATATCAATGGAGATGGATATATGGCATATGTAATAAGTGAGCTTAATCTCGAACGCCAAAAGCTATTAGCTAAGGTGTTAGCTCCGGTGACCGACAGGTTATTGAGCGTCCTTCAACTTCCATCCGGCGCTAGAGGTCTGGACTTAGGTTGTGGAATGGGCGAAACGACTCGCCACCTTGCTCGAACGTTAGATAAGCCCAACGAAATCGTTGGCCTAGAGCTAAACCCAGATTTGGTCGAGACGGCGAAGAAATTATCCTCCGGTGAGCAGGACGATGTTTCTTTTGAGCAAGGAGATGTGTCCGCCTTGGAATTTGCTGACAACAGTTTCGATTTTGTTTTCGCACGTTATTTGCTGATGCATCTAGCCGAGCCAGAAGCAGTTCTTAAAGAGATGCTGCGCGTTTGTAAGTCCGGCGGGGCGGTCGCGGTCCAAGAGCCGGATTTTTCATTTCAACGCTGTTATCCGGACAGTTGGGCATATGAGCGCCTTCCAGACTTGTTCCGCAGGCTTTTCCCTGACGCATTTCTAGGGCCAAAGCTATGGTCGTTGTTTCAAAAGCTTGGTTATAGCTCATCCAACGTGTTGATTGACTGTATGGTTGAGGTGAATCAAAACGATTTAAGGCGATGCTATCGCTTATCCATAGAAGCGATGGAGAAGGCTATGATTGAGAAAGGCATTTATAGTGAGCCGGAATTCGAGCGGCTGCGTGCAGAGCTGGAGCGTGTAGAGAAAGAAGAAAATATCTTGTGCGTATCGAATTACATTTTCTCTGCGTGGGTGGTGAAAAGGTAAAGGTAGGATACGCGACACCTAGCAACCTCTTCAAGCGGACGCGCCTCAATGTTGTTTTTTGTTTTCGCAGGTCTTGCAGCCGCTCACATCATGCCGTGATCCGCGTTTAGGATGAATCAGCCAACGTTGATCGAGACGCACGAGCACGCGGGCGAGTTCAAAGAATGGTAAGATTCAGGTTTCATTATCGCTGAGAATTTTCTTGTGGCGGCAGAATTTCTGTCATCAAATTCGGCACTTTCAAATTTTTCGAATGATGCCACTCCGAAAAATCACAAACATTCGCAGACTCACTTGCGTCGCTCTGCTCGCGTTCGCAGTGACATGGAGCCTTCCCAATGCGAATGCAGGTTTCACATTTACTCCAGGGCATATCTACAGCACTTGGACATTTGGCAATACGACCAATGTCATTGAATACAGTGTCGACGGAACCTTTCTGGGCTCGCTCACAATTCCGTCCCTAGTTCAAGACGACGAGCTTCGCGGAATTGCATTCGGCCCTGATGGGCTGCTTTACGCTGTAATGGTTCATTTTGCCGATTCGGGTTTTCAGGTACTAGTGCTGGATAGTTCGGGGATCGTTCATCAAACATACAGAATGGAGGGAGTTTACGTCTGGGGAAACGAGGGCTCCGGAAAAATCGCTCTCGATCAGCAATACATCTATGTGGGCGGCGGCGATGATTTAGTCCGTTTTACGATGGGCGATCCCACTTCCGGAGAGTCGATCTACACGAATAATCAAGTTTTCGATGTAAACATTTTACCAAGCGGCCATCTGTTCGTGTGTTCGGCATACCAGGTTGATGAGATAACAAACAGCGGGAGTTTCGTGCGCACAGTCGTGTTCACTAACGGCATCGATTTTGTTGATATAAGGGGAATCGAATATAATCCGGCGACAAATAAACTTTTTGTGACTCAGTTGGGAACCACTGGGTCGAAGTATTCAATCTTGCGAGTCAATGCGTCGACTGGAGAAATTGAAACCGGCACGCTTTTTAACTACGCAAACGATCTATTTCTCACCGCTTCCGGCAACTTGGCTGTAGGTAGCTGGACGGAAACGGCACGAATTTACAATCAGGACCTGATTTTCGTTAGCCCGCTTGGCACCGACCAGCGGCAGTTCGTCACACAGTACCTCTCGGGTCAGGGAACTCCCACGCCAACCCCAACGACGACACCGAGCGGTACGCCTACCCCCACAGCGACGCCGACGTCGACACCGAGGCCCATCCCAACACCGAGACCTCGTCCAACACCGCCGCCTCGTCCCGGCTTCGCAGGGTAATCCAGCGCTGCGGCGTTGATTCCAGTTCCACAAACGCAGTCAGCTTTTCATCAGCGCGCACAACGTAGCGCTTTCCGTCACCGCGATGCGCGGCAGCAACAAAGATTGTTTGTCCGTTGGAGTTAATCGTCGCGACACAACCCCAACTCCAACCAGCCGCGCTGAGTCTGGCTGCGATGATCTCCCAGGACTTCACTCGGACGGATTCTGCCGCTTTTGCGCTCCACAAAACAATGATTTTTTCTCGCTGCGTGTTCCATAGTTCCCACTTAAACTAAATTGCCATGCCTCAATCACAAAGCGGGACTCCTTCTGTCGGCTGGATCAAGTTCCTTGCGATAGTGACTGCTTGGCTGACTATCATCTTAGTGGCTTTGATAATCGTCTTAGGGATGTTCGTTTGGCGATTGGAAGTGTTAACAGACTCGCTGGTCGCTTCGCGGAGATCTGCTCAGCTTTCAAGTCCGACAGCAGAACAATCTCCAACTCCCACTCCCACAACTGAGCCTGTACTAAAAGCAATACCCATAGCTACGCCGACAATGACGCCATCGCCAAGTCCTCATCCTACGCAAGTGCCTCATCGGACTCATCGCCGCCGACACCGATAGCATCGCCTCTTTTGTTCTCCACACACCAACGACAAAGTGATATGAATGACGCGATGAGGCGGGCCACAACGTTTGCGATTGGCGCTGCTGCTCTACGCAACGGCCCCCGGCGGTGACCCCTACCCCCACGCCAGCACCTACTCCCACCGCGACGCCAAGGAGTGGCCCAACACCGAGACCTCGCCCAACGCCGACCCGGTGAATCGAACGATAATCGTTGCACTTGCGCTTCTTTGCAGCGCCAAAGGCGCTTTGAGAATTCAACGCAGCCGCATAAAATCATCCGATGCGCGCCTTCAAATATGCGATTGTAGCTGTCCTCACGCTCACGTCGATCGCGAGAACCGCTCCGCTTTCCGAGACTGATCTCAAGAATCTCCTGGCAGCGATTCGGCAAAACCGGACGACCCAGGCTGATTTTCAAGAAGAACGAGTAATTCGGCTAATGAAAAAGCCGGTGGTGAGTTCGGGTACAGTTTGGTTCCAACCGCCTAACAAGTTCCGCCGCGAAGTGAAAGGCAATTCGCCCAGCGTTACGGTGAGCGATGGCCGCGAGCTGTGGATTTATTATCCGAACTTCAAATCAGCGGAGCGTTACCCGTTAGGCAAAGGATCACCGCTGGATGCAACAGTGGCGGCGATCAATTCCGCGCTCAATCTGGAAAATATCGAAACCAGCTTCAACATCTCCGCCACCAAGAGCGACACTGGACATGAGCTTGCACTGCTCCCTCGCACCGGGGCAATGAAACGAGTGTTTCAAAAGCTTGATCTGCGAATCAACAACGAGTTCCGAGTCGAACGCACCGACATGCTGTTGCCGAACGGTGACCGGATCGTCACCACATATTCGAAGCAGACGCGTGCGCCGATTCCTCCGTCCACATTCGAATTCAAGCCGCCGCCCGGCACGGAAGTGACTACGCCACTGGGACAATAGTTGCAGGCGATGTGGCTAACTACATCGCGTAGTTAGGCAGTTTGTATCTGGTTTTCGCGAAAGTTCGAGCAAAAACATTCACTCCTCCCTCGCTGTCGTGCTGCAAAGACACGAGCTTCTCTAGGCTGCAGAAAGGACGAATCGCACAAACTGAAAGACGCAGGTAAGTTTGCGCGAAGCTCGTCGGGATCTTCAATCCACCGTAACGTCAATCGGAGCAGAAGGGATTCCGTTAGCGACGACAACAAGTCGGCTAGGGCCGTGCTCTTGGGTTGCCGGCACATCGAAATGAGTAGACACCAAATCGCTCGAAGCAACGGCCATGCTGCTGTGGTCATGCGTCCGGCTATAAAACACGTGCCCGGTTCTATTATTTTTTATGCGCACCAAGGGAAAGTTGGTTGCGGCTTGCTGATCGTCTCCGTAAGCAGCTCCTTCCGACATGCCGTTGAAAAGATAGCCCGAGATCACGTACGACCCGCCGGGCGCGACGTGGCTAGGAACAGATTGAATCCTCGGCGCCCATGCCGGGTTGTAGGTTCCCGAAGGGTTGTAAACTGAGACGAAGAAAAAGTCGGTGAAGAGAATCTGGCCGGTGGGGAGGACGACGAAGTTGCCGTAGAACGATGAGTCGTTAGATGCGTTAGGCGCCGGGGAAACCTCCGTTAGGCTCGACCCATCCCACTCAAAGAACCTGGCTCCAGTCCTAAAGATTCCCGGGCTAGCCATCATCAGAACTTTTCCGTTAGGCTCCAGCGCGGCGGGACCATCGGCGATGTCTAATGAGTCCGGAAAATCTGGACCCGGTGTCCAGACTCCGCTGTTCGAGTTATAAATTGCGGTGTGACCCGCACCGCAACGATTTGCTCCCGTGTAGAAAACAGTCCCGTCCGGTCGTAGGACTCCGGGCCCCACTTCGAAGGAAGCATGATTTTTGCCGCCGCAATGTCTAGCAGAGTCCCAGAGTTGGACCATTGTACTGCCGGCGCTGGACCACGCGCCCGTGGCGGGGCCGTATATTTCGGAGTTCATGCCATTGGCGTCGTACTGAAAAACGTACGCATCGACCGTGAGTACCTTCCTGTTAGGCAATAGTGTCCAACCTTCCTCATCATTCACATCGAATTTTCCAGAGCCCGTCGCTGTCCACGTCAAGGTCGTCGAGTTCAGCAGGGCTGCTTCAGTCGTGCAGCAATTGGCCTGCATGAACGTGCCATTGGCAAGAACGACGCCTTGGGCATCACCAATCGTGGACCAACCAGCTGGAGGATTTACCATCGTCCAAGTATCAGTTAGGGGACTGTAGATGGCGCCCAAATTCGTCCATACCGGCTGCAGAAAGTTGTATTCCCCACCTTCAATGATAACTCGGCCATCAGGGAGTACCGCTGACGAGTGGTAAAGGGGACTATATCCCGATGGGGTTGAGGCCAGCTGGGTCCAAGTCCCATTCACGTAGCTGCCGAACTGATCAGGGGTCAGTTTCCACCAATCTTGGCAGCCGTCATCTTGCAGCATAACAGTGCCATCGGTGAGTAAAATCGGGTTGCCGGGGCCGCAATCAGTATAGTCAAGAACCGGAGGTTGGTTTGTCAGTAATTGCCACGGCGAGTTGGGAGCGAGAACGGGAGTTGCGGCGAGGGTATGCGCGCCCTTTTTTGGCGGAATTGGCGGGAAGGGCATCGGTTTGGGTGAGATCTGCGCCTCGGCAACGCCGGCCGTCGGCACAAACGCCGCGAAGAGAGCCATTGCCGCGGCGAAGATTAGTACCACCGTAGCCGCGATACGCAGATGTGAGAGGATGCCATTTCGACTAAACCAAAGACGAGTTTTCATATATTTTCGAAAAACAGTTGAATTGCAGTGAATTTGGGAGTTCGCAGATCCCGCAATAATCGAAACGAAAATGTCGATGACTTTGGTCGCATTTTTTATCGGGGCGAAAAGAGCGGCGATGTTCTGAAAAGCTTGGCGAATGGATAAATAAGCCGACGAAAGTTTAACTCAACCAAAAAGAAACCCATTACTCTGGACTATAATTGTCATCCCGGTCATCCTCTGGCTTCTTCGCTTCATCGGCCACATTGGCGACGGTTTTGATCCATCTTCTCCTCGTAATTGCCGTCGTCATCCTGATCATTAACCTGATTCAAGGCAGACGCTCTAGGACTACGTAGGCGGAAATAAACTGTCCAACGGTTCGTTGATCACGCCGGGAAATGGTCAATGAAACCTTGTTGGCTTGAAAGAAAAGTGGACGGCGTTGTCGGAGTAGCGTCCACGGCTACAGCGAATCGAGTTTAAGCCGCCGCCCGGCGCGGAAGTGACTACGCCACTGGGACAATAGAGCTGGCACTAATCAGAAAAGCAGGAACGCAGGAAAATCTAGAGGTGGATCGGCTTGTCCCCAAGCCGATGGCAGCGGACCCAACTCAACGCGTTGGGGAACAACGCGTTCCACCTTCCCGTCTTCGTGATTCAAAATCTCTCCAGGGAGGATCCGAACGTTAAAACGCTGCATCTATTCTCGACGGAACAGTACTCGTTCTCTAAAAGGGACAGGGTGCAGCGGACGTTGCTGATCATTTGCATTTCAACTGCCCTTGTCGTTGCAGCGTGGGCAGAGCCGTCGCCGACACCAAGCCACATCACCTCGCGGATCCCACGGCAATCGGTCCAATCGAGCGCGATCGCAAAGGTTGGCTACAGCAAACGCCGTCACATTCTCGAAATCGAATTCGTTAACGGCGCAGTTTACCGCTATTTCGACATTCCGCTTTCGGTGTATCGCGAACTGATGTCGGCGGAATCAAAAGCGCGCTTCTACGATTCCAAAATCAGGAAACACTATCGTTCGGTTCTGGTTCGGCAGCGGCAAAAGCAAGAACCGTCAGAAAAATCACCCGCCTCCGCGACAGGTTACGGCGCGGCAGCGCACCATTAGAAGCAGAAAACACTTCGCAAAAGTCTTCGTGGTTAAAAAGAGCCGGCGTTTCAAATTCGATGAAGTGAGGCAAAGATTCCGCCTCACGCCGACTGAGAGACGAGTAGTCGTATTCGTTGCCGCGGCGTTCGTGCTCGGGTTGATCACGAAATGTTATCGCAACGCGCATCCGTCCCCTACCCCTGTCCAAACTCAAGCGACCTCCTCACGGGCTAGGGCTGACCAACCGCGCGCACTGAACACCGGCCAGGCAGCGAGACGACCGCCAAAATCCGAAGAAAAACTTGATTTATCCGATTCAGCGACGAAACAAGAGCACCAGCAAAAGTAACAAGCTGGAAACTCATTTCCCCCCAGACCATGTTTGCGAAAGGCATTGTTCCCACAGATCATTGCGGAGTGACCGATCACGTTGAGGCTTTCACGAAGCAGGTTTGTGAAGTCATTGTAGGCAAGAACCAGGCGGTAAAGCTCTCTGTCGCCTGTTTGCTCGCTCGCGGTCACCTCTTAATTGAAGATATTCCGGGCGTCGGCAAAACAACGCTATCCCAAGCGCTGGCACGATCGCTGGCGCTCGCATTCCAGCGAATTCAATTTACGAGTGATCTGTTGCCGGCTGATATTCTCGGCAATTCCATCTTCGATCGCGCCGAACAACGGTTCGTGTTTCATCGCGGCCCGCTGTTTTCGCAGGTAGTACTGATCGACGAGGTCAATCGCGCGACAGCGAAGACGCAAAGCGCTCTGCTTGAAGCAATGGAAGAACAACGCATCTCCGTCGATGGCATGACCTACGATTTGCCCGAACCGTTTTTTGTGGTCGCGACACAGAATCCGCAACACTCGGTCGGTACCTTTCCGTTGCCAGAATCGCAGCTTGACCGTTTTCTCATGCGGATCGAGCTGGGCGTGCCGGATCGCACCAGCGAGCGCGCAATGCTGCTGGGAATGGATCGCCGGGAAATGCTCAAGGAGTTAAAGCCGGTGATGAGTCTGCGAACATTGATCGAGATTCAAGATAACGTGCGAAAGGTGCACGCCTCACCCGCGTTACTCGATT
>Ga0193745_1000114_pt1 | contig 14078 bp, 14 predicted proteins | sample L1a2metaG_FD_145899 | JGI IMG/M metagenome (GOLD analysis project Ga0193745, IMG submission 145899) | Soil microbial communities from a riparian zone of the East river system, Colorado, United States - L1a2 | ecosystem: Environmental > Terrestrial > Soil > Riparian zone | place: USA: East River... | reverse complement strand
GAGAGAACCAGCGGCCTCGAAATCCTCGGTGTGAATAATGCCGTTCTCGACGGTGAATTCGGCGTTTGCTTTGCGGGCGATGCTGTATCCGCTGCCGGGCACGATGTGGTTCAAAATTCCTGACAGTGGCCCAAAAATCGGTATCGCGAAAACGTCCCCGTTGCTTACTTCAATTTTCCCTTTGCCTCGCATCGTTCGCCAATTATTGCCCAGGCCGGTGAACTCATACGTGCCGCGTAACAGGCCCTGCGCAGTTTTGTAATTGAAGTACAAGGCAGTCAGGCTCGGGAAATTGATTTCGCTCACGGATAGAGTGGCGTGGTGACGCGGATCGTTTCGTGCCAGCGAGATGTCAGCATTCCCGCTCAGCGTGCCGGCGAGGAGATCCGCGCGAACATCGCTAATTTGCAAGCGTTCGTAAGTGAAGAGTAATCTCGCCGAGATACGATCGAACGGCAGCGTTTTGGCAAGAAAGACATAGTCCATTCCGCTTGCGCCATCGACCTTGATCTCCAGCCGTGTGTTCTTGCCGCCGCCGAACTGGTAAAGACCGCTGGCGACGACATTCGGTGGACGCCGGAACTTGTAAGGAACAATAGTTTTCGAAGTCTTCGGATCGATCCAGAAAATTACTTCTGCCGGAAACAACGAACTGCGGACGTTCTGGATCCGCACCTCGTGTTTTTTGAAATCGTACGTGAAACTGCCGGAACCGGTGCCTTCGTCCCGAGTAACCTGAATATCTTCCCAAGTGACCGCGCCGTCGGCGAAATGAATCCGAGCGTTGGCGCCGTTCATCCATGTTCCGCGAAACCGGGTGCGCCCCAGTGCAACTGTGCCGTCGCCCTGCCAACTCTCGGGATTGCGATCTGTGCCCCGAATTGCCATCCGAATTGCAGGCGAACGTTGCCACTGCCATTCCCGCAGAAACTCGTTTGACTTCGGCGGAACGAGCGGGCGCACTGCCTCTGGCGACATGGTGCTCTCAAGGTTTAGCCGAAAATCGTTGGGTGCGTCGAAGAGATCCGCTCTGAGTTGGCCGGTCTGATGGCGCACGCGCAGCTCCTTAACCAAAGTGCGCTCGCCGTCCCATGAAAAATCCGCGCTCAGCTCAGAAAACGGCACCTTCTTATAAGTGAACTGTCCAAAAGCGGCATGTCCGATCATGTGCGGTTGGAATTGCTCGGCGCCCATGTTTATCGAGCCGGTGATTTCGAGCAGAGGCGGCGAGTTAAATTCTACGTCTGCCATCGGTGCACCAACGCCGAAAGCATCGAGGAATGCTTTCAAATTCAGGGTGCTGTGAATCTGGAATTTGGCGGTGTTGCTTTCTCGATTCCAATCGCCGCGACCGGCGAAGGCGCCTTTCCCGTCGCTCCATTCACAATGCGCGATATCCAACCGATGATTGTTCCATTCAACCGCGGCGGAGAGATTATTAATTTCGTAGCTGCCCCGTTGTAATCGTTCCCCGCGCAGGGTCGCCTCGACCCTGGCGCTTTCGAGCTCTGCGATGTCTCCGCTGAACTTCAACTGCAAAGAAGGAGGCCCTGCGGGGAAACTGAACTTTTGCAGTTCAGTCACAACACGCTGGGCAAGCGACAATCGCTTTTGCCATTCTTCCGGTGTGATTGATGCCGACGGCTGGTAATCGGCGCGCTTGATTAATTGTCCTCTCGCTGACAGTCGAATCCCACAAAAAATTCCTTCCGCCTGACTGACGTAAATCTGTTCCGGCGGAAAATAAATGTGCGCGCGGAGGTTAGTCAGTTGCGCGCGACTGGCTTTTCCTTCGGCGGTCTTGATTGGAAATGTGATCTGCGCGTCGCGCACATCCAGCGCGTTAAGAAACGGTTCGTGATGGATGAGCGCTGCGTAATTAATATCGAGAGAGACTTCGCTGATCCGGGCTAATGTGTTTTCGCGGTTTCTGTAATCGAAAATCCTTACGTTTTTCGCGACCAGACCGCGGAACGGGTCCAGCGTTAGCCGTCCGATTTGAGCTTCGACACCGCGTTTGTGTAGCTCTTCCACGACGCGGTACCGCCATTCACGACCAAATCCCCGTCGCGCGAGATAATAACCGCCGCTAAAGATTGCAACGATGGCGGCGAGAATTGTCAGCCGAATTGCAAATGCAACAATGCGGCGCGCCCCGCGCGATCGTGGCGTTTGCGCGGAATGATGAACCTGAGGTTGTTCCAAAGCGACAGGCATGCGTAATGAGGCGTTAAACCATTGAAGCGTCGGAGGGATAGGGCAATTTAACGGCTTAACGGTTCAGCCGCTTCAACGTGATTTCAACCTCCGACCTGCCCGCCCTCAACGCCACGTTCAATCTCGTGAGCACCATTTTTATTTCCACGGGTTGGTACTTCATTCGTCGCGGCGCGTGGCGCCGTCACATGGTGTGCATGATTATAGCCCTCCTCTCGTCTGTCTGTTTTCTGATTGGTTACATCACTTATCACGCGCGCGTTGGCGAGAAATCTTCCGGATATACCGGCTGGATCGCAGGGGTTTACTTTCCGATGCTAGCCTCGCACGTTCTGCTGGCGTTTGTGACGCTGCCGTTGGTCATTTTGACGCTTGTTCCGGTTTTTCGTCGCCGATGGGACCGGCACAAGCGGATCGCTCGTTGGACGATCCCAATCTGGCTTTACGTTTCGGTTACCGGAGTTCTCGTTTACTTAATGCTCTACAAATGGTTCCCTCCACCGGCGCATTAGGCGCCGTATCGTCCGCTGAACCGGCAAATCACTCCGACGTCAAAATCTTGCGCTCGACGGCGATTTGATGTTTGATCAAAGCGATGTGCCGCCGCGTATAGAGGAGATTTTATGGTGACCATTGCCACGTTTAATGAGCCTGCCAAAGCGCGTCAGCTTAAACGGCGTTTTCAGGATTCGGGGATCAAGGCCGACGTTCACAATGAGGCCCCGATGCAGCAGTTCGGCTTCATGTCCAAGCCGCAAGCGAACGCCAAAGTCATGGTGGAGGACAACGATTTCGAGAAGGCGCAAAGTCTGATGATCGAATGGGAATCGACTGATCCAGACATCTCCGCTGCGCTGATTCGCTGCCCGCAATGCAATTCTTCAAATATCGAGTACCCGCAGATGACCCGGAAATTCTTGACGCCTGCACTCGTCGGCGTGCTTTGTGCGCTTAAAATTATTCCGAAAGAATTTTACTGTCAGGATTGCCACTTTACCTGGACAAACCGGGAAGAGCCTACAATTGGACGCCTTTGGCATCGGTTCTTTCCTGGAAGCGAAGCCGGACAGGGCTGAACGCTTCCTCATCCGTTACCAACGGCAGACACTCCTTTGCTAACGGCAACTTGTCATTTTGAGCGAAGCGAAGAGTCTCGGATTATCAATTTGGATTAACGAACAGCGATGATCCGAGATGTTTCGCTCCGCTCAACATGACAGGCTAAGCACAAAATAATGAAATGGCTTTTCGTCCTACTGCTGGCGCTGGCGATCTTCGGCGGGGCCGCCTGGTTCGGTTACAACACCTTCGTCAAAGAAGAAATCGAAGTGAAAAAGGAACAGCGCGGGGAAGTCACTCCGCCCCCTGCGGTGGACGTCAGCCTGCCGGATTTTGAAGCGGCGGTTAAGCTGCGCGAGGATGGAAAACTCACCGAAACGCGTGATGCGCTTGTCGCTTTTATCCAAAAATATCCCAATGGGAAACACCTCGATGAAGCCCGGGATATCCTCGGGGACGTGAACACCGCAATTTTGTTGTCGCGTCATCCATCTCCCGAAAAGATCGAATACATTGTGAAACCCGGCGACGTGCTGGCGAAGATTGCGCGCAAGCTGCAGACGACTCCGGAGATGATCATGCGCATGAACAATATGAGCGGCACCATGCTGCGGATTGGCGACCGGCTGCTTATCTCGCATCCCGATTTCTCCATGGTGATCCAGCGCAAGGCGAACCTGATTGTGCTGTTGAACCACGGCGCGTTTTTCAAGCAATATCACGTGCGCGAGGCAAAGCTGCCGCAGAAACAACCGGCTAAAATCACGGCGAAAGTTGCCGAAACGATGGCTTGGAAAGGTGGCAAACGCGTTGGCCTCGGCACCAAGGAGTATCTGGCCAGCACAAAGTGGATCAGGCTGGCCGGCGCGCCAGCTTATACGTTGTACGCAGTGCCGGATGCAACGCACCCAAATCTCGACCAACCGGCCCCGCCGACCGGTCTCGGTCTCGCCGCGATGGATCTCGAGGAGTTAAGCACGCTTGTAAACAATCGCACCTCTGTGACGATTATTGACTGAGCTAAAAAGTTGAAAGAGTTACAATGTTACAAAACAGCCCAAACGAACCTGACCCGCGAGGCACTTAACATTGTAACTTTTTACGTTGTGACCTTTTAACCTCACCATGGAATGGCAACCGCTCGATTTTGAAAAGCCGATCTTTGAATTGGAACGGCGGCTGCAGGATTTAAAGAGTCATTCCACAAAGCACGACGTCGATCTCGGCTCGGCGGTGAAAGAACTTGAGGTAAAGCTTCGGGAAACGCGCCGTCACGTTTACGACAATTTGACGGCCTGGCAGCGGGTCCAAATCGCGCGGCACACTCAAAGGCCGTTCGCGCTCGATTACATTCAACGTTGTTTTACGAACTGGGTTGAATTGCACGGTGACCGCCGCTTTGCCGACGATCGCGCAATGCCGTGCGGAATGGCGATGCTCGGTAGCCAGCGTTGCGTCGTTATCACTCACCAAAAGGGGCGCAATACCAAGGAGAACGTGATGCGCAACTTCGGGTGCGCGCATCCAGAGGGCTATCGCAAGGCCCTGCGCTTGATGCGTCTCGGCGAAAAATTCGGGATGCCGGTGATTTCTCTGATCGATACGCCAGGCGCTTTTCCAGGTATCGGATCGGAGGAGCGCCACATTTCTGAGGCAATTGCTGTGAATCTTCGCGAGATGATGAAGCTGCGCGTCCCCGTCATTGCCGCGGTGATCGGCGAGGGTGGCTCGGGAGGCGCGCTTGGCATTGGGGTCGCGGATCGCGTTTTGATTTTCGAGAACGCGTACTATTCAGTAATTAGTCCGGAAGCCTGCTCCGCCATTTTGTGGAGAGACCGGCGACATGCTGCTGAAGCCGCTGAGGCGCTCAAATTAACTGCGCAGAATCTTTTGAAACTCGAGGTGGTTGACGAAATCATTGCCGAGCCGCAGGGCGGCGCGCACCGCGATTATGATTTTGCCGCTGCGAATCTTGGAGTAGCGCTGCGCCGGAGCCTGGAGCAAATCTCTCAGATTCCGGTCGCGGAATTGTTAGAGAATCGATATCGGAAATTTCGACGTCTGGGTGTGTTTTCGGAAGGAAAAACCGTCACGACCCCCGTTCGCGTTTGATGTGATGTTCGGGACCTGGGGCAAATCGGTGGGGGTTTGGTGGCTCGGTGCTTTTGCCGCTGTCACGTTCGCGCGCGCCGACGGCACCGCGTCGGGGTTCCGGTTTGATCGCGACACATTCGCTTTCGCTAATCAAACGGTGTTCGAGTATCACGAGGGACACGCTTCTTTGCGAAAATCGTCACCGACGAAGCAAGACGCGTATAATCGTCACAGCTTCGTGATGTCTCGCACCGCGTTGCAATTCAAAAAGTTTGCACGTTTCGAGCCGCGAAGTACGCCCCTGGATGATGCGTCGCTTGCGACTCGCATTCGTGCCGTGACGCGCCAGGCCGCTTGGGCGGAGCCGTTGCCGGCAAATCAACGAATTGTCTTTCCGGGATACAAGGACCTGAAGGAAATGAGTAAGGCCAATCGCGAACTCGTGCAATTAAGCATCGGACATGGTTGGCCGAGTTACTTCCGAGTCAGCAATGCTCGGATGATGTTTCAAGACGGTAAGGGCTACCAGGAACGGACTCACGCTCAACTGAATACAGCTTTGGCGCGCGGCGAGTTGTTCGTCGCATTTCTTACCACTTATCCCCGGTTCAGCATCAATCACTCGGTTTTGATTTATAAGCTGAAATCTTCATCGCCGAATCCCGGGGATCACTATCTCGTGTACGATCCCAATCATTCAGAGTCGCCGCGCGATCTCACCTGGTCTGCGCGCGATCGCGCTTTTTCTTATCAAAAGGATTGGGATTTTATCGGCGGCTTCGTTCGCGTCTATCGAGTTTACGGCAAACCGCTGCAGTAAAAGCGATTCTTTAACGAGGGCTCCATGCCAGAGAATCCATCTCCACCTACACCAGCTCCGCCGTGCCCTGTGCCTCCACCTGAACCGTTGCCGCCGAATCCACCGCCGGTACCTCCAGTAGCGAAACTGTAGCCGTCGCCCTGTGGGCGACGCAACATATACGTCATATCAGCCTCACGCTTCCCACAGGGAAGCGGCTACAGTTTTATTTCCCCACTGGAAACAAAAAGCGCAGCGCTGGTTCGACCCTCGCTGCCCAGGCCGCTTCGCTGTGATCGCCATGGTCGGCTTCCATGTATTGGATCTCCCTGCCCGGTTCCCAGCCTTTCTCGACCAGTCGCTTACATAGCTCACGTGTTTGTTCCCAGCCGGGCTCGGCTGTGCCGGTATCGAGCCAAATTTTTACTGCTGGTTTTTGCTCAATAGAATCGACCAGCCGGTAAATCGCGAAGTTATCCCACCAGACGGACGGCGACATCACCATCAGCCGGCGGAATTTTTCTGGGTACAAAATGCCAATCGCCAGCGTAACGAGACCGCCCAGAGATGAGCCGCCTAAGCCCGTGAATGTCGGGCCGCGCCGAGTCCGGTAATTCCGATCGATAAAAGGTTTCAGTTCGTCCACCAGAAAACGGCCATACAATCGCGCCAAACCGCGGCTGCGTTTCTTCCGTCTGCCTTTTGCTTCAATCACTCCGGGTGTGGGCGTATATTCGTGGACCCGGTCCTCGCCCATGTTCGCCACTGCGACAATGATGAGGGGGTCGATAACTTTGGTGCGAATGAGGCGTTCCGCTGTCTCGTCGACACCCCATTCGACGCCACCAAAGGAAGTTGCGGCATCAAATACATTTTGTCCGTCGTGCAAATAGAGCACTGAATGCCGCCGCCATGAGAATCGCCGGTAACCGGGCGGCAGATACACCAGAATGTCCCGCCGGTTACCGAGAAACTTCGATGGAAAAGCGCGATGCACTTTGATGTTTCCAGTCAGCGTATGTTTGCGCATCGAATCGAAACGCTTCGTTGAAGAAGAAACGCAGCGCAAGCGGCTTGATTCGCAGCCGGACGAATCCGTGTGCCGGACTTGCGATTTTGTGGCGGCGCAACCAAGATGGTCGCGCTACTTCCAATGAATGAACGTTACATCAGATGGTACACGCCGTGGCTGAGTCGCGAGTTTGAGATGCTCGCCTTCGGAAACGGCGGCGGACTTCCCCTGATCATCTTTCCCACTTCCTTTGGCAGTTACTATCAAAACAAGGATTTCGGACTCGTTGGCTCAGTGAGCGAGTTCGTCGATGCGGGGAGAGTTACAGTGTACTGCCCGGACGCCATCGATCTGGAAAGTTTTTACAACAAATCAATCCACCCAGCCGATCGCATGCGCACCCATAACGCGTATGAAAATGTGATTATTCATGACGTGTTCGATCTTGCGCGGCGGGAGTACGGTTGCCACCGCGTCGCAGTTTGCGGAGCCGGTCTCGGCGCTTATCACGCGGGCAACATTGCCTTTCGTCATCCCGACGCCGTCAGTCTTCTCGTCAGTTTGAGCGGGTCTTTCGATATCAGCTCGTTCTTCGACGGTTATCGCGACGACAACATTTACTTCAACAGCCCATATGAATATCTGCCAAATGTGCCCGATCCGTGGAAATACAATCACATGGGCATCATCATCGGCACCGGCGAATGGGACAACACGCGGGATGAATCCTATCGGCTCTCGGGAATCTTAAATTCCAAGGGAATTAACTACTGGCTCGACGACGGAAAATGGCGCGGCCACGATTGGAATTACTGGCGGGACATGCTGCCGTATTATTTATCGCGCTTATGAAACTTGTAATCGCGGCGACCGGTGCCAGCGGTGCGATCTATCTACAGCGCTTGCTTGAGCAAATCGATTGCGCGGCGCACGAGGTGCATCTCGTTATGAGCGCGTACGCGAGGGAGGTTGCGAAACAGGAACTCGATAGTTTCAAAATTCCTGCGGAAATTTCCCACCATTCTGAAAGTGACATGAACGTGCCGTTTGTGAGCGGCTCGGCGCGTTTCGACGCGATGGTGATCGTCCCTTGCTCGATGGCCACGCTGGGGCGAATCGCTTCCGGTTCCAGCGACAGCGTCCTCTTGCGCGCGGCCGATGTCTTCTTGAAGGAACGACGGAAACTGATTCTCGTCCCCCGGGAAACACCGTGGAATTTGATTCACGCCCGCAACGTCGTGACTTTGCTTGAAGCTGGCGCGATTGTTCTCCCGGCGATTCCATCCTTCTACAGTCGTCCCAACTCCCTCGCCGCCGTCGTCGACACTGTGGTTTGGCGCATCCTGGACCAAATCGGGTTGCCCAGCCAGGGTGCATATCGTTGGGGTGAACAAACGGGGTCGGCGAAAACGTCGCACAAGAAAAGTTGAAGATCGAAGGCAGGCTTGCGCGATGGCTGATCGCGTTCGGAGTTTGTTTATTACGGGTCTGGGAGCGTACGCTGCGTTACGAGGTTGATGATCGGGCCGGCATCCTCGGGAAACCGGTGACGGAGAATTACATCGGCGCGCTCTGGCATAATCGGTTGTTAATTTTCCCCTTGGTTTTGCAACGCTTTTTTCCAAATCGTCCTGGCGCGGCGCTAATCAGCGCTAGCCGCGATGGCGATTTGCTCGCGGATGCTATTCACCGTTTTCGCTATGATGTGGTTCGCGGTTCGAGTTCGCGCCTGGGCGCGAGCGCAATTCTTCAACTTACCGAAACGGTCGCGTCCGGACGCGACGTGGTCATCACACCCGACGGTCCACGCGGCCCGGCTTACGAACTCGGGCCAGGCATCGTCTTCCTCGCGCAGAAATCCGATGCACTGGTGTTACCAATGAATCTGGAATATTCGCGCTGCTGGCGGCTGGGAAGCTGGGACCGCTTCATCATCCCGCAACCATTTTCGAAAGTGCGCGTTCTGATCAGCCGACCGCTTCGTGTCAAACCGACCAGTACACCCGAGGAATTCGAGGCTGAACGCCGCCGCGTGCAGGACGCGCTGATGTCGCTGGTTGAAATGCGCTGACTCTTTGTCATCCTGAGCACACGCTCGGAATGATAAACACAACCATGGCGAAATTGATCGATGGCCGCGCTGTTGCGGAAAAGGTTTACGGTGATCTTCGCATTGATATTGCAGAACTGAAAACAAGAGGGGTGACGCCCGGCCTTGCTGTGATCCTCGTTGGAGACAATCCGGCTTCGCGCGCTTATGTGCGTTCGAAAGACAAAATGTGCCGCGAGCTTGGCTTGCACTCCGTGAAACTGGAGCTGCCTGCTTCAACCTCGCAGAGTGAACTGCTTACGCGCGTTGAAGAATTCAACCGCGATTCGACCATTCACGGCATTCTTGTTCAGTCGCCGCCACCCGAGCATATCGACGAAACAGCAATCGTGCGCGCGCTGGACCCGCGGAAGGACGTGGACGGATTTCACCCGGAAAATGTCGCCAAACTTGTACTCGAGGACGCGAGCGGTTTTGTGCCGTGCACGCCACTTGGCGTGCAACGTTTGCTTCTGGAAAGCGACATCGAGGTCAATGGCGCCCACGTTGTGGTCCTCGGCCGCAGCATGATCGTCGGCAAACCTCTGGCACTACTGCTGATGCAGAAAAACAAAAACGGCAACGCGACGGTGACCATCGTGCATTCGCGCAGCCGCAATCTCGCGCAGATTACCCGTTCGGCTGACATTGTCGTTGCTGCTATTGGACGAGCAGAATTTCTGAAAGCCGATCACATCCGCGAAGGCGCTGTCGTTATTGACGTGGGAATTAATCGGGTCGAAGACGCGGCAAGCGAGCGCGGCTACCGGCTCGTGGGCGACGTTGCATTCACCGAAGTGTCAAAAAAGGCGAGGGCGATTACACCCGTGCCAGGCGGAGTTGGGCCAATGACGATCGCGATGCTGATGGCGAACACAGTAAAAGCGGCAAGGCAATCGCGCGCGTGAGTCCTCAAACGGCAAAGAGTTCAACCGGCGGACGCCCGTTAGCGTGGCGACACAATTTTTGCGGTCAGCAGTTTCAATATCGCCGGATTAACCCGCGCGGCGTGAACGAAGAGCGAGCCGAGTTGCGGCCGCAAGACCGCCTCGCGCGCGAGACGATTGATCCACAAACGTCCGCGATACATGCCGGAGTATGCGCAAGTGAAATTACGCAGCGCTAACTGCCGATTCTCGCCGCGAACAATCTTTGCGGCCGCCTTTGCGGCCAGCTCGCCCGAGCGCAGCGCGTAATAAATTCCTTCCCCTGTAAACGGTTCGACCACGCGCGCAGCGTCGCCGACGAAGAAAAGATTTTCATGAGCGGAGGGAATTGGCGAACGCGTTAGCGGCGTGATCGTGCGCCAGCCTTGATCGGCCGGCAGTTGAAATTGGCTTTCCGCCCACCGACGCAATTTCGAAATTGTCGGTGGTGTGCCGACGAGGCAGAGATTCAACTGAGTCTCATTTACTGAAGCCTGGCCCGAATAACCTTCGCGCAGAAATTGTAGAACGATGCGGTTCCCAAAGTCTCGCGGCAGCGGGATATGCGCCTGTAACGCCACACGTTCGCGCGCAGGACGCGGCAACAAATTGCACAAATGCGCCACCGTAGAGTTGCGTCCATCCGCACCGATTAATATCCGAGCCTGAAAAAATTCGCCGGAAGCAGTTTCAATGTTCCAGTGGTCATTTCGGCTTAACCCAGTCACAGTGGTTTGCTGGTGGACGTTCGCGCCGAGCTCGCGAGCGCGCCTTAAGAGCAAGTCGTCAAAAAGGCTGCGTTTCACCGAAATCTCGCAATTGGCGCCCGATGGAAGATCGACAATCACTTCGCGCCCATCGATCGCAATGAGCGCGACCGAACATAGTTTCGAATGCGGCAAATCCTGCACTCGGTCCGCGAGTTCCAGCCGTTCCAAGACGGGCCAGCACGAAGGATTCAAACAGTCACCGCACACTTTCTCGCGCGGAAATTTTTCCCGGTCGAGTACCAGGGATTGCAAACCGGCCATAGCGCAAAACGCGCCGCAGCTCGATCCGGCTGGTCCGCCGCCGACGATTGCAACGTCAAAAAACTGCATGGAGTTAATTGAACTGTAAAACAGCGCTAGCGCGCGATTTAATCAGAGAGGACACTAATTCGCATGGGCTGGTCGATTCCCATCTTTCGTGTTGTCGGGATTCAATTGCGGATTCACATCACGTTTCTGCTGCTGATCGCGTGGATCGCATTTGCCTATTATACCCAGGGCGGCTCGTCCGCAGCAGTCGACGGGGTCTTGTTCATTTTGTTGTTGTTCGCATGCGTGGTGTTGCACGAGTTCGGGCACGCTTTGGCGGGGAAAGCTTTCGGAATCAACACGCCTGACATCACGCTGTTGCCCATCGGCGGTGTGGCGCGATTGGAACGTATTCCGGACGAGCCGGTTCAGGAACTAGTCATTGCGGTAGCAGGTCCGGCTGTGACGGCGCTGATCGCGCTCGGCGCGTTCATCGGCGGTGGTTCATGGGATTATCCGCCAACCACGAAAAGCAGCATTCCGGACCTGTTGTTCACAATGAACGTCATGTTGCTTCTTTTTAACTTGCTGCCGGCATTCCCAATGGACGGCGGCCGGGTTCTGCGCGCTCTGCTTGCGACGCATTTGAGTTATGCGCGCGCCACTCAGATCGCCGCCACCGTTGGCCAAGGGTTCGCGTTCGTGTTCGGTTTTTTCGGTCTACTTTTTAATCCCTTTCTAATTTTCATCGCGCTGTTCGTCTACATCGGGGCGTCGCAAGAAGCAGCGCTGGCGCAAATGAAAGATGTCTCGCGCCGGTTTCCAGTTTCCAGCGCAATGGTGCGCGAGTTCCGCACCCTGGCACCAGATGCGACGCTCGAAGAAGCTGTCGACGCATTGCTTGCGACTTCGCAGCACGATTTTCCCGTCATGGACGAAACCGGGAACGTCGCCGGTTTACTAACCCGTCACGGTCTCATCTCGGCGTTGCGCAAAAACGATCCCACGCTTCGCGTGGGCGACGTGATGCGGCGCGACATTCCGACGGTCTCAACCGGCACACGATTCGAGGATGCCTTTCGCATTATGCAGGAGTGCGATTGCCCGGCCGTGCCCGTGCTGGATCGCATGAAACGGCTGGTAGGTCTGCTCACTCCGGAGAACGTCACCGAACTAATGATGGTACAATCGGCAATGCCGCAGCGGCGCGTTCTATAAAACGGCTCACGAGCTGATGCGCATCGGCATTATGACGTAGAGGAATGGCGTTTGAATTTTCACAACGCCCGGGCTCATCTCGTCGATCAGATCGAGAAAGACTTCGTCCTCTGTAAGAGCGCGCAGCGGCGCCATCAGAAATTCCGGATTAAACGCAATGGAGAACTCGCGCCCTTTGTACGGCACAGCGAGCGATTCCTTCGCTTCACCGACCTCCGGCGTATTCGCGGTTATGTCGAGATTGTTCTTGCTGAAATTCAGTTTCACCGAGTGCGACTTGTCACTGGCCAGAAGCGAAACGCGCCGCAGTGAATTTAAAAACATTTCGCGCTCGAGTTTTACGCGCTCTTTCGCCTCGCCTGGAATGACCTGGCGATAGTTCGGATAATTGCCTTCGATCAATTTGGAGACGAGCAGCGTCTTGTTGAGATCGAATGCGATCTGGCCGTTGCTCATGCTCACCTTCACATCGCCATCATCGGTAAGTAGACGCTGCAATTCTGTGACTGCCTTCGTCGGAATAATCAGGTCCGATTCGTGGCTGCGGGGAAATTCCATTTCAATTTCCGCCATGGCGAGCCGCCGCCCATCGGTCGCCACGAGAGTGAGCTTATTATCCTTGAAACTGAACAGGACGCCGTTGAGCACGTAGCGTGTCTCGTCGGTGGAAATCGCGTAGGAAGTTCTGCGCAATCCGTCGCGCAGGTCTTTCTGCCGCATCGTAACGACTTTCGCGCCCTCGAACTTGGGCAAGGGTGGAAATTCATCCTCGGGCAAACCGAGAATCTTGAAGAAACTTTGGCCGCTCCGGATAGACGCGGCATTTTTTCCATCCACATCGACCTGAATTTCGCTCGACGGCAGTTCGCGGATGATGTTGAAAACACGCCGTGCCGGAAGTGTGGTGGCTCCTGCCTTGTCCACGTGCGCTTCGCAAGTGCCGCGCACGCCAACGTCCAGATCGGTGGTTGTCAGATACAATTCACCTTCGTTAGCCTGTAGCAAAACGTTGGAAAGAATCGGCAGCGTGGTGCGGGTGCTGACTACGTTTTGCACCTGTTGCAGGGCTTCGAGGAGTTTTTCTTTGGTAACGCTAAATTTCATGATGACCAGCAAGCAGCCTAAGATGTAAAGCCTTCGATTTTATTCGGCAACCGCAATCTCTCATCTCTGCCCCTTGTAGGCTTGCACGCGCTGTAGCCCTACCGCTGGAGGGAGCTGTCGATGTACGAGATCGTCTGGCGAATGTTGTCCTGCTCGGCTATTCGTTTCTTCACCAGCTTGCAGGCGTGCAGCACAGTGCCGTGGTCGCGCCCGCCAAACGCGTCGCCGATTTCATTCAAGGATGCCTTCGTGAGTTCGCGCGCCAGATACATCGCGACTTGTCGTGGAAACGCGATGCTGGCTGGGCGCCGCTTGCTCGTCATATCGGCAAGACGCACGTCAAAGTGTTCGGCTACGCGCCGCTGAATTTGTTCGATGGTGATCGATTGCCGCCCTTCTTCCTGAAGAATGTCCTTTAGCAAATGCTCCACCGTTTCCTTGGTCAGTTCCTTGCCGCTGAGTGATGCAAAGGAAGCGACACGCATGAGCGCGCCCTCCAGACGACGCACATTTGTCCGGATACGGGTGGCGAGGAATTGAA
>Ga0193745_1000113_pt1 | contig 14228 bp, 10 predicted proteins | sample L1a2metaG_FD_145899 | JGI IMG/M metagenome (GOLD analysis project Ga0193745, IMG submission 145899) | Soil microbial communities from a riparian zone of the East river system, Colorado, United States - L1a2 | ecosystem: Environmental > Terrestrial > Soil > Riparian zone | place: USA: East River... | reverse complement strand
CCCTGCACCCGTTCGCGCCCCATCTGGCGGGCCGGGCAGTAAAGGACCTTCCGGTCAACACGCTCAAGGTGCCGGCCGGCTTCAAGGTCGAGGTCTGGGCCGAAGGCATTCCGGAAGCGCGCTCGCTCGCGCTCGGCGACAAGGGCACGGTGTTCGTCAGCAACCGCAACGCCAAGAACGTGTACGCCGTGGTCGACCGCGGCGGCAAGCGCGAAGTGAAGACGATCCTCAAGGGCCTCAACTCTCCCAACGGGATCGCGTTCCGCAAAGGCACGCTCTACGTCGCCGAGCGCCATCGCATCACGCGCTACGACGGCATCGAGGCGAGCCTCGATAACGCACCCGAGGGCAAAGTCGTGGTGGACGGCCTCGATCCGCAGAACCAACCCGGCCACTTCTGGAAGTTCCTCGCGATGGGTCCGGACGGCAAGCTCTATTACAACGTCGGCGCTCCCGGGAACATCGTCATGCCGTCCTACTTCCAGGCGGCGATTTCGCGCGTCGACCCGAAGACCGGCGCCGTCGAGGAATACGTGCAGGGCGTGCGCAATTCGGTCGGCTTCGACTGGCATCCCAAGACCAAGCAGCTGTGGTTCACCAACCACGCCCGCGATTGGCTGGGCGACGATTCACCGAACGACACGCTTCACCGTGTTGCGAAGAAGGGAGTTCATTTCGGCTATCCCTACTGCCACCAGGGAGACACCCTTGATCCCGAGTTCGGCAAGAGCCGCTCGTGCAAGGACTTCACGCCGCCCACGCTCAAACTCGGCGCCCACATCGCGCCGCTCGGCATGCGCTTTTACACCGGCAAGATGTTTCCGGCCGAATACCAGAACAACATCTTCATCGCCATGCACGGTTCGTGGAACCGCAGCACCAAGCAGGGCTACAACGTCACCCGCGTAACCTTCGACGCGAAGGGCAAGGCGAAGATGCGGCCCTTCCTCACCGGCTTCCTGCAGGACGAAAAAGCCGACCCGCCGATGTGGGGCCGGCCGGTCGACGTGCTGCAGATGAGGGACGGCTCGCTGCTCGTCTCCGACGATTACAACGGTATCCTCTACCGAGTGAGCTATAAGAAGAAGTGAGCGACAAGTCCTCCCCAACTCGGGGAGGAGCGGCAGCAGCGGCGGCGTTTGCCGTCGCGCTGCCGCTCTTCTTTTGCGCCCGCGCGATCGCTGCAGATCCGCAGGTCTGCGCAGCCTGCCACGGCCCGGAGGGCAATTCGGTCATCCCGACCAATCCGTCGATCGCGGCGCAGCCGGCGCAGTCGATCACCCTGCAGCTGTTCCAGTTCCGCGAAGGCAACCGCAAGGATCCGCAGATGACGCCGATGGCGGCGAACCTCTCCAACCAGGAGATGAACGAGCTCGCGGCGTATTTCTCGAAGCAGAAGGCGGCGGCCCCGTCGCACAAGACCTCGCCGGAGAACGCCGCAGCCGGGCCGAAGCTCGCCCGACAGTTCAACTGCGTGCAGTGTCACGGACCGGCGCTACTCGGCTTGCAGCACATTCCCCGGCTTGCAGGCCAGCAATTCGAATATCTGAGAACGCAGCTGCGCGGCTTCAAGGCGCATACCCGCGCCGACCTCGACGGCAACATGACCGCGGCCGCCGAGGTTCTTTCGGAAAACGACGTCGAAATACTCGCCGACTATCTTTCCGGCCTCACCCCGTCCCGGGATTGATGAGCAGGAGCCCAATTTGCTGCCCTACTTGGCGTGGAAGGGGCGTCCGCGTATATTCGGGGAAAGCCGGACAGGCCGCCGCAGCGGCTGGAAGCGTTTTAGGGATGAAACTTCACAGGAGGGAAATCGATGAAAGTCTTTGCATCAGTCACTCTGGGAGCCGCGCTCGCATTGGCGGGACCCGCTTCGGCGCAGGAGAGATACAGCTTGTCGATCGCAACCGGCGGCACCGGCGGCGTGTACTACCCGCTGGGCGGCGGGATGGCGAACATCCTTTCCAAGTACGTGCCGGGCCTGCAAGCCACGGCAGAGGTGACCGGCGGCTCGGTGGACAACCTCAAGCTCATCGCGAGCGGCAAGCCCTACATCGCGTTTTCCATGGCGGACGCCGGGCAGGACGCGTACCGCGGCGAGGACAAGTTCAAGGGCACCAAGGTGCCGCTGCGCACTCTCATGGTTTTGTACCCCAATCGCATGCACGTAGTCACGATCGATGGCATCGGCATCACGAGGATGGCGGACCTGAAGGGCAAGCGCGTCTCGACCGGTTCACCGGGCAGCGCGACCGAAGTCATGGGCTTTCGCGTCATCGAGGCGGCGGGTCTCGACAAGGATCGCGACATGAAGCGCGAGCGGCTCGGTGTCGCCGAGTCGGTGAACGCTATCAAGGATCGCAAGATCGATGCCTTCTTCTGGGTAGGCGGGCTGCCGACCGCGGCCGTGACCGACCTCGCTAACACCCCCGGCGTCAAGATCAAGCTGATCGACCATGCCGACGCCGTCGCCGCGATGAACAAGAAGTACGGCCCGCTCTACATCGAGGACGTCATCCCGAAGGCGACTTACAGGGGCATGGACGTGGACAATCGCCAGGCCACAGTGTGGAACATCCTCGTTTCGCATGAGAACCTGAGCAACCAGACCGCCTACAACATCGTCAAGACCATCTTCGACAAGCGCGACGACATGATCGCCGTGCACAAGGAAGCGGAGAATTTCAGGCTGGAGAACCAGAAAGCCGCCGCCTCGCCGATTCCTTTCCATCCAGGCGCGGTCAAGTATTTTGCGGAGCGGGGCGTGAAGATGCGTTGAAGCCGGCGCGGCCCGCGGGGCGCGGGTCCAGCTCTGCGGACGGAGGCAAGCGCGCCGTTCATCTGGCGGTGAGCAATCCCACCGGGATCCGTTTCGGCGTATCCTGAACCCGGTAGTTGGCAACAGGGGTCCTACGTTGCTCAAAGCGCTATCGATCGCAGGATGCTTCGCCGTTCTCGCCGGATGCGTGGTGGCGCCTCCTGCGCCTTTACCGGCGGACCTCCTGTGGCAGGATCAAGCGTTTGACTATGATGCGGCAGTGGTCTCGGTCAGGAAACGAGATCTTTTTGAGCTTGAAGCCGGGCTTCTATCGAAGCTGCAAGATCCAGGCGTTCAGAATTCCAGTATTCAGAATCGTCTGCATCATTTCATCTCACTTCTATTCGGCCCGCAGACCAAGGATTTTCCTTATTCTGGAGGCCACTCGACAGTCGCAGCAGAAACGTGGCGTCGAAAGAGCGGCGATTGTCTTTCGCTGACCGTCCTGGCCTATTCCATGGCGAAAGCTCTGGACATGCACGTACAAATGCAGGAGGTGCGCGTACCGGTGGTGTTCGACCGGCGCGGCGGTGTCGAATTCCTCAATCGGCACGTCAATGTACTCATTAGAGGCGTTGGACAGGTCTACCTCAAAGATGGATCAATGCGGTCAGGTAACGTGATCATCGATTTCGAACCCCAGATCGCCTCGCAAGGAGAGGGTCTGGCCTTGTCGGACAATGGCATTCTTGCGCGCTTTTATAACAACATCGCGGCGGAGTATCTGGCGCAAGACGAGTTGACTCTGGCTTATGCTCACTTCAAGGCCGCGATACTTGCGGACCCGGGCTATTCACCGAGTTACAGTAATTTGGCGCAGCTCTATAAGCGCAGAGGCTTCCTTCAGAGCGCGGAACAATTGTTATTGCACGCAATTGCGCTCAACGATGATGCGGACATTGCATTGCGGTCCTTGCATCAGCTGTTGGTATCCCAAGGTCGCGAATCGGAGGCTTTGAAGTATTTGGAGATTCTGCAGGCAAGACAGGACAAGGATCCCTATTACTGGCTCGGCGTGGGACTCCATCACCTCCAGGAAGGGAATTATAAAAAGGCCGTTAACGCTCTCGAGCATGCGCAAGCCCTGACCAGAGGATTCCAGGAAGTGCACCGCTACCTCGCCATTGCCTATTGGCGAGCCGGCAAGCAGCCTCAGGCGGAGAATCAACTTTCAGTGTTGGCATCATTGAAGTTCGACGATTCTGGGCTCGCCGCGCTGAGAAGAAAAATCAACAAGACCTCTGATGATCGGCGGCTTGCGCCGCCACCCGAATGAGCGTCTGCTGGAAGAAGGTTCTGGCGCAGTCCCGAGCGTGCTAGCATTGCCGCCGAGGAGGCGGGATGAGCCAGATCGCGAAACCGGCAGCCGATGAGCCGGTCATCGATGCCGAGGCGCTGAAAAAAGCCGAGGAGTTCATCGAGGAGGAAGAGGGCGCGAGCAACAAGCTGCGCGGCGCCCTCGGCGTTTTCGCTTCCGCGACGGCGGTGGTGATGTCGCTGTTCCACCTCTACACCGCATACGCGATCGTGCCGGCGCAGGTGCTTCGCCCGGTGCACGTCGCTTTCGTGCTGTTCCTCAGCTACCTGCTGTTTCCCGTCTCGAAGCGCTACCGCCACCGCATCATGTGGTGGGACTGGGCGGCCGCGTTCGCCGCCGTCGCGGTGATCGCCTACGTTCTCCAGGGCGGCGACGATATCTGGGACCGCAACACGTCGCCGGACAACTGGGACATCGTTTTCGGCGTGGCGTTGATCCTCCTGATCCTCGAAGGCATGCGCCGCGCCTCCGGCTGGGTCATGCCGATCGTGGTCGGCTCCTTCATCCTCTACGCGCTCTTCGGCGAGCAGCTTCCCGGTTCCTGGGCGCACCGCAGCTACGAAGTCGGGCGTCTCGTGGGACACCTGTACATGACGCTCGAAGGCATTTTCGGGGTCGCCGTGGATGTATCTTCATCGCTCATCATCCTGTTCACGATCTTTGGGGCGTTCCTCCAGTTTTCCGGGGCGGGCAAGTTCTTCATCGACTTCTCGTTCTCCGCCATGGGAGGCAAGTCCACCAGCGCCGGCCGCACCGTGGTCCTCGCGTCGTTCCTGCTCGGCGGTCCCTCGGGGAGCGGTGTCGCGACCACCGTGACTCTCGGCTCGGTCGCCTACCCGATGCTGGTGAGGGCGGGCTACGGGAAAAACGCGGCGGGCGGGCTGCTCGCAGCGGGAGGCCTGGGCGCGATCATCTCTCCGCCCGTCCTCGGTGCCGCGGCCTTTCTCATCGCCGAGTTCCTGAAGATCTCCTATCTCGACGTGCTGCTGATGGCGACGATCCCGACCTTGCTCTACTACTTCGCGTTGTTTCTCATGGTCGAGATCGACGCGCGCAAGTTCGGCATGAGCACGGTGAAGTACGTGCAGGTCGAGTCGCTGTGGAGTTTGACGAAAAACTACTGGTTCCACTTCCTGTCGCTGGTTTCGATCGTCGTATTCATGCTCATGGGATATTCGCCCGTGCTGTCGGTGTTCTGGGCCACGGTCACGGCGTTTGCGACGAGTTTTCTGCACCGCGACTGCGCCCTGTTCTCCTATGACCTGTTCCGGGGACGCGAGCCCCTGGTGAAGGGAATCTTCGGGTCGAAGTTCTTCAAGGCGCTCGAGGCGGGCTCGACCGGGGTGCTCAACGTCGCAACGACCTGTGCCGGCGCGGGCATCATCGTCGGCGTGGTGACGCTCACGGGTCTGGGCCTCAAATTCAGCTCGATCATCATCGAGTACGCCGGAGGCTCGCTGCTGCTGACGGCGATCTACACTTCGCTCATCGTGTGGATCGTGGGCCTTGCCGTCCCGGTGACCGCGTCATACATCATCTGCGCGGTGATCGCGGCGCCGGCGATGATCAAGCTGGGCGTCCCGGATTTTGCGGCGCATATGTTCATCTTCTATTACGCAGTGCTCTCCGAGGTGTCGCCGCCGACCGCGCTCTCGCCCTTCGCCGCTGCGGCGATCACGGGCGGCGATCCATACCGCACCACGCTGCAATCCTGGAAATACACCATGCCCGCGTTCCTCGTGCCCTTCATGTTCGTGCTCGATCCGTCCGGCGTCGGGCTCCTCCTCACCGGTTCGATCAAGACGCTCGGCAACGCCGATTGGGGCTCGATCGCGCTCGTAACGATCACCGCTGCGCTGGGTATCGCCGCGCTCGCGGGCGGCGTACAAGGTTGGCTGTTCAAGCGCACGACCTGGATCGAACGGGTGATGTTGATCGTCGCGGGGCTGGCGCTCGTGTATCCGACAACGACGGCCGATATCGTCGGCCTGGGGCCTGTTCGCCGCGGTCGTCGCGATCCAGCTCGTGCGCATTCGCGCCGCGCGCCAGCCCGCGTGACCCTCATGAACCGCGCGCGCATCGCAAGCGCAGAGTATCAGGCGAAACTGCCGACGCCCTTCGCGCTGCTCGGCATCCGCACCGAGGGCGATGTGCTCGCGGAAATCACGTTCCTGCCGAAATCGGGCGGACCCTTTGCGCCGCGGGACCGGCTTGCGGCACGGGCGTGCGCGCAAATCGAGCGCTACCTCGAAGATCCCGAATTTTGCTTCGATCTGCCGATCGCGACGCAAGGCACGCCGTTCCAGCGCCGCGTCTGGGGGAAAATCGCCGCCATCGGCCCGGGGCGCACGCGCAGCTACGGCGAGATCGCGCGCGAGCTGGACTCCTCGCCGCGCGCCGTGGGCCAAGCCTGCGGCGCCAACCCCGTTCCGCTCGTGGTGCCCTGTCACCGCGTGCTCGCCGCCAGCGGCCTCGGCGGATTCGCTCACCACGAGGGCGGCTTCCACCTCTCGGTGAAGCGCTGGTTGCTTGCGTACGAGGGTGCCGCTCGCTGAAGCAATGAACGCGGACAACGCCGCGCTCCTGGACGAATTCTGCGATGCCGTCTGGCTCGAGGACGGCCTTGCGAAAAACACGCTCGAATCCTATCGCCGCGATTTGAGAATGTTCGCCGATTGGCACGAGCGGCAGGGCCGCGCCTCGCTGCTGGGCGCGACCGAAGCCGATCTCGCCGAGTATTTCGCCTGGCGTTATTCGGAGCGCTCCCCCGGGAGGAAGCACGGCATCCGCTCGAGCACCCAGGCGCGGCTGCACTCGAGCCTCAAGCGCTTCTACCGTTTCCTCGCGCGCGGGCGGCGTATCGAAATCGATCCCACGCTCAAGCTCGATCCTCCGAAGAAGCCGCCGCGCTTTCCAAAGGCGCTCTCGGAGCTCGACGTCGAAGCGCTGCTCGCGCAGCCGGACCCGGGAACGCCGCTGGGGCTCCGCGACCGCGCGATGCTGGAAGTGCTGTACGCGAGCGGGCTGCGCGTCTCGGAGCTCGTTCGCCTGAAGCTCGCCGAAGTCAGCTTCGACATGGGCGTGGTGCGCGTTTTCGGCAAGGGCTCGAAGGAGCGTCTCGTGCTCGCCTGGCTCTCGCGCCATTTGAAGGAAGGCCGACCCGCGCTGTTGAGGAAACGGGCCAGCGACTATGTATTCGTCACGGGGCGCGGCACGCCCATGACGCGGCAGGCCTTCTGGCACCTGGTCAAAAAGCGCGCCGGGGCGGCACTCCCGGGCAAATCGCTATCTCCCCACACTCTGCGCCACGCCTTCGCCACGCATCTGCTCAACCACGGCGCCGATCTGCGCGTCGTGCAGCTCCTGCTCGGTCACGCCGATATCTCGACCACGCAGATTTACACCCACGTGGCGCGCGAGCGGCTGAAGGCCCTGCACCAGAAACACCACCCGCGGGGGTGAACCGGACGGAGAAATGCTCAAACGGATTACGGCCTGCTTCGCTCGATCGTCACGCCCACGCGCTGCGCCTCGCGCAGCGCGCCGAGCTTGGCGACGCTCACCTTGACGTGCGGCGCCTTGAAGTCCTCAAGGATGAGACCGGCGATGCTTTCGGCGAGATTTTCGACGAGGCCGAAACGCTCTTTTGCGAGGAGCGCGCGAACGTGTTCCACTACGACGCCGTAATCGACGGTATCCGCGACCTTTCGCGTCTTGAACACCGCGTCACCCGCAGGCAGAGCGATCTCGAGATCGAGCTCGATCGTCTGCGGGGCGATTTTCTCGTGGCGGTAAAGCCCGATCCAGGCCTGCAGGCGCAGCTGGCGGATGAAAATGGTGTCCAAGGCGTGGTGGCGTTAAACTTTGCCTCCAATTCTAGAGTAAGGCCATGGCTACTGCAGCCTTCGTCCTCATCGCCTACCTGATCGGCTCGCTGTCTTTCGCCGTCATCGTGAGCCGTGCCTTTGGGCTTCCTGATCCGCGCTCGTACGGCTCGGGCAATCCCGGCGTGACCAACGTGTTGCGCACGGGCAAGAAGCTCGCGGCGCTTCTCACGCTCATCGGCGACGGCGGAAAAGGCTGGCTCGCCGTGTTCCTCGCGGCGCGCTACGCCGCCGGTTACGGCGTGGACGAGGCGGGCGTCGCGGCCTGCGCGGTCGCGGTGTTCCTCGGCCATCTGTTCCCGGTGTTCTTCGGCTTCAGGGGCGGTAAGGGAGTGTCCACCGCAGGCGGCGTCCTGTTCGCGATCGACTTGTGGCTGGGTCTTGCGGCGCTTGCGACCTGGATCATCGTCGCGTTCTTTTTCCGCTATTCCTCGCTTGCGGGGATAGGAGCGGCTGTGTTCGCGCCGCTCTACTATTTTTTCCTGTTCGGGGCGAGAGACGTGCTGCCCGCTCTGATCTTCATTTCGACTCTGCTCGTCTGGCGCCACAGGACGAACATCCTCAATCTGGCCGCCGGGAAGGAACGCCGCATCGGCGAAAAGCGGGACTCGGCAAGCGCCTGAAGGCCGATCAGGCGGGCGCTACGCTTGCAAGGTCCCAGCGCGGCCTGACTGTGAATCCGTGTGGAAGCGCCCGGTCCGGCTTGGCGCCTTTCAACCGCAGGCTTCCTGCCAGCGCAATCATCGCGCCGTTGTCGGTGCAGAATTCCATTGCCGGGTAGAACACGCTGAATTTGTCGCGCGACGCGGCGGCGTCGAGCAAGGCGCGCAGGCGCACATTGGCGCCGACGCCCCCCGCTACGACAAGCCGGCTCAAGCGCGTTTTGCGCATCGCCGCGAGCGCTTTCGCAACCAGGACATCGGCCACTGCCTCCTGGAACGCAGCTGCCACATCGGCGCGCGTCTGCTCGTCGAGCGCACGCGTGCGCGTGAGCGTCACGACCGCCGTCTTCAACCCGCTGAAGCTGAAGTTGAGGTCCCCGCGTTTTTCCAGCTGCTCGAGCATCGGGCGTGGAAACGCGAAGCGCTCGGCTCTGCCGCGCTCTGCGAGTTTGGCGAGCGCGGGTCCACCCGGGTAGCCGAGCCCGAGCAATTTTGCCGTCTTGTCGAAAGCTTCTCCCGCGGCGTCGTCCAGCGTTTCCCCCAGCATCTCGTACTCCCCGACTCCCGACACGCGCATCAGCTGGGTGTGTCCTCCCGAAATCAGCAGCGCGACAAACGGGAAGGACGGCGGGTTCCTCTCGAGCAGCGGCGAAAGCAGATGCCCCTCCAGATGATGCACGCCGATTGCCCGGATTCCGAGACCGAACGCAAGGCTGTTCGCAACGGCGGCGCCCACCAGCAGCGCTCCCGCGAGGCCAGGGCCCTGGGTGTACGCGACCGCGTCCAGGTCCGATTCCCCGGCAGCGGCCTCGTGCAGGACTTCGCGGATGAGAGGGAGCAGGCGCCGAATGTGGTCCCGCGAAGCGAGCTCCGGCACGACGCCGCCGTATGCGTCGTGCAGCGCCACCTGCGAATGCAGCGCGTGCGCGAGCAGGCCGCGCGCCGTGTCGAAGAGCGCGACGCCGGTTTCGTCACAGGAGGTCTCGATACCCAAAACGAGCATGATTTTTCAGCGTTCTTAGGATTGTCGTGTCAGCAGGCAGTCAGCATGTTCATCTAAAATCGCGCCCTCACATGTTTGCACGAATACGGGTCCTCGTGCTCGCTTCGAGTGGGAAACTGAGGTTTATCGGGTATGAATCGAACGGATTTTTTTATTGCGTTGATAGGGTTTTCAGTGCTGGTGGCTGGATGCGAGAAGGGGTCAACAGCCGTCACGGCATCAGAGTCGAAGACTTCTCCTGATGCCGGCGCACGCGCGGCAGACGTAGCGAAGGCGCAGAAGCAGTACCTCTCCATCGAGGCAGTCGCGATTTCCCAGGCCGTCGATCTGCTCGAGCTGCCGGGCCGCGTGACGTTCCGTCCGCAGGCGCAATCGGCTGTCGGCGCCACGACGGCCGGGCGCGTCGTTGCCGTGCTGGTTCAGGCTGGGCAATTAGTCAAGGCCGGGACGGAGCTCTTGACCATCGAAAGCGCCGACGCAGGAACCGCGCGCGCAACGCTCGATCAGGCGGCCACGAGGCTGGGCAGCGCCGAGAGCGTCTTCAGGCGCCAGGTCGAGATGGTGGAAAAAGGCGTCGGCCTGGAGTTCGAACGACAGGAAGCCGAAGCGCGGCTGAAGGAAGCGCGCGCAGAGTATGAGCGGGCGCGAAGCGCCGCAGACTTGATCGGATCCGGTCAAGGCATACGGGTTACCGTTCGGGCACCCGCGGACGGCGTGGTGATAACGATTCGCACGGCGGTCGGCGCGACCGTCACACCCGGCGGCGAAGCGCTGTTGGAGCTCGGCGATCCGACCCGGCTGCAGGTGGTCGCGCAAGTAGCGGAAAGCGATCTGCGCCGAATTGCCGTCGGCCAGGAAGCCGAGGTGGAACTGCCGGGGCTCGCCGCCCGCGTCGCAGCCCGGGTCGAGAATTTCAACCCGCGCGTGGATCCGGAATCACGTCGCACCCAAGTGTATCTCGCGCTTGCGAAGCGGATCGACGGATTGCGTGCCGGAATGATGGCCCAGGTTGCCTTGCGCGCGGGAGCCAACGCAGGCATCTCGGTCCCGGTCTCGGCGGTCCTGATCAAGGACGGCAAACGCCGCGTGGTCTACGTGGAGCGGCCCGACGGTGCTTTCGAGGTCCGGGAAGTGCAAACGGGCCAGAACCGCGACGGTCGGGTGGTGATCCTGCAGGGGCTCACGGTCGGCGAAAGGGTGGTGGTGCGCGGCGGCTTGCTGCTCGATACTCAGGCAGAACAGCTGCTCTGACCGTGTTGCGCCTGTTGATCGAAACCTGCGTTCACCGCCGCGTCGCGGCGTTGTTCGCCACTCTCGTCATTGCCGCGTTCGGACTGTACGCCTACCTCGACACGCCTATCGAGGCCTACCCGGACGTCACGAACACCCAGGTCACGGTAATTACCCAGCTCCCCGGCAATGCGCCGGAGGAGATCGAGCGGCGCGTGACGGTGCCCCTGGAGCGGGAGCTGAACGGCACCCCGGGGATGACGTTGATGCGCAGCGAGAGCCTGTTCGGCCTGTCGTTGATTACCCTGACCTTCTCTGACGACACGGCCAGCTTCCCGGCTCGAACCGTGGTCCTGCAAAGGGTCGCTACCGCCGATCTTCCTCCGGGCGTGACCCCGGAGATTGCGCCGGAAGCGACGCCCCTTGGCGAGGTATACCAGTTTCGGGTCGCCAGCGACCGCCACGATCTCTATCAGTTGCGCTCCGAAATGCAATGGAACATCGTGCGCGTGCTGCGCCAGGTGCCGGGTGTGGCCGATATCGTGCCCTTCGGGGGTTATCTCAAGGAAGTGCACGTCGAAGCCGATCCGGCGCGCCTGTTCGCCCTCGGTTTGACCCTGGGTGATCTCGAGCAGGCGATCGCCAAATCCAACCTGAACACGGGTGGCGGCTTCCTGCGGCACGGCGATCAGGAACTCACGGTGCGAGGCATCGGTTACCTCGAGTCGCCCGAGGACATCAAACGCATCCTGCTCAAGAGCAAAGACGGGACCGCGGTGACGGTGGGCGACGTTTCCAACGTGGCGCAGTCGTACACGCCGCGGCGCGGCACGGTGGGCGTCGGCCTGGAAAAGGAGGGCATCGAAGGCTTCGTGTGGATGCGGCGCGGCCAGAATCCCTCGCGCGTGCTCGACGGCGTCCACGACAAAGTACGAGAGCTGAACGAAACCATCCTGCCCAAAGGCATGCACATCGAGATCTTCTACGACCGCAGCGATCTCGTAGGGCTGACGCTCTCCACAGTCCACAAGAACCTCCTGAGCGGTTTCATTTTGGTGATCGCCGTTATGTGGCTCTTCCTGCGCAGCGTCGTGGGCTCGGTGGTGGTTGCCGTTGTGATACCGCTGTCCCTGCTGGTGGCTTTCCTCGGCCTTTACGCGCTGGGCCTCCCGGCCAACCTGATCTCGATGGGCGCCATCGATTTCGGCATCCTGGTCGACGGCGCGGTGGTGCTCGTGGAAAATGTCATTCATGCGTTGCGCCACGATCGGCCCGCCGACCGGCGCGGCGTACTGCGGCTGGTGGTGCGTTCGGCGGTGGACGTGGGGAGTCCCACGCTGTACGCAATGCTGATCATCATCGCCGCACTGGTGCCGGTATTCACGCTGCAATCGGTTGAAGGACGCATTTTCCGGCCCCTGGCGCTCACCTACTCCTTTGCCTTGATCGGCGCGCTATTGTTCGCCCTCACCTTGGTGCCGGCCCTTTGCGCGGCCCTGTTCCGGCCGCGGCACGCCAAGCTTCAGGAGCCGCTGTGGGTCGAGTGGATGCGCGCTCGCTATCGGCGTTCCTTGTCGTGGCTGATCGAGCGCCGCGGGAGGGTTCTCGTCGCGGCATTCGTCCTGCCGTTGCTCGCAGTGTTGACTCTCACGCGTCTCGGCACCGAGTTCCTGCCCGAGCTGGATGAAGGCGACATACAGTTGTTCGTCGAGATGCCGCCGAGCATCGCGCTGGAAAAAGGGCAGGACATCCTCCTCGAAGTGCGGCGGCGGATCCTCGCGTTCCCCGAGGTAAGCAAAACCCTGAGCGAGCAAGGCCGGCCCGAGGACGGCACCGACAACGAAGGCGTCAACATGAGCGAAACGTTCATACGCCTGAAGCCGGTGAGCGATTGGCCCCCGGGGTATGACAAAACTCGCCTGATAGACGAATTGCGTGCCTCGCTGACCGAAATTCCGGGCGTGCGCTACAACTTCTCGCAGCCGATAAAGGACAACGTCGAGGAGGCCGTCAGCGGCGTGCGCGGCAAGGTGGTGCTGAAAATTTTCGGTCCCGATCTGGCGCGAATGAGGAGCACTTTGGAGCAAGCCAAGGAGGTGCTCAAGGCATTGCCAGGCATCGTGGATCTCGACCTCTACCGGGACGCCTCGACCCCGCAGTTGCAGGTGCGTTTCGACCGGCAAGCGCTCGCCCGCGCCGGGATTACGATGGAAGACGCGCAGCGCACCCTGGAAACCGCCTTGGCCGGGCGCGTCATGACGGCCATGTGGGAGGGAGAACGCCCGGTGCCGATACGGCTGATGCTGCCGCTCAACATCCGCGACGACGCCGAAAAGATCGGCGCCATCACACTTGCCGCCGGGTCCGGCGCGCGCGTCCCTTTGCGCGATCTCGCCACCATCCAGGTCGCCAATGGCGTGGCGTCGATCAACCGGGAAGGCAACAGCCGCTACCTCGCCTTGAAGTTCAACATCGAGGGACGGGATATGGGATCGGTGGTCAAGGATGCCATCGCCACGGTAAAGCGCAGCGTGCCGGCGCCCGAAGGCTATTACTTCGCATGGGGCGGTGAGTTCGAGAACCAGCAACGGGCGCTTGCCCGGCTGAGAATCGTGGTCCCGCTGGCGGTGCTCGCCGTGTTCGGCCTGTTGTATGCGGCGATGAATTCCGGGCGCAGCGCTCTTGCCATCCTGTTGACCGTTCCGTTCGCCCTGACCGGGGGCGCCTTTGCGCTGCTGGTGGCCGGGGTGCCGCTTTCCGTGAGCGCAGCGGTGGGCTTCATCGCGCTGCTCGGTCAGGTGTCGCTGATGGGCCTCCTGGTGCTGAGCGCGGCCGAAGCACGGCGGAGAAGCGGTGAGGACCTGGGGCCGGCATTGATCGAGGGCGCGAGCGAGCGCCTGCGACCGGTACTCATGGCATCGCTGCTCGCTCTCGTCGGGCTGCTGCCTATGGCGCTGGGGTCTGGAGTGGGGAGCGAAACACAGCGGCCTTTCGCCCTGGTGGTGGTGGGAGGGATGCTGACCACACTCGCGATCGCGCTGTGGCTGCTGCCGATAATATACAGCTACATCACCCCGCGGCGTTTGACGAAGCCGGAGGAAGACGACGAGCAGATAGAGGACAAGCCATGAGCCATCGACGGATCGCGATACTTTTGGCTGTCACGACGCTGTCGGCAACATCCCTCCGGGCGCAGGAACCGGCATCGGCGCTTCCCGAGCGCCTTACGCTGCCAGTCCTGCTGCGTCTGGTGGCGGAGCGCAGCCCCAGGCTCGCCGTTGAGCAAACGGCAATCGACACAGCCGAGGCG
>Ga0193745_1000112_pt1 | contig 14256 bp, 12 predicted proteins | sample L1a2metaG_FD_145899 | JGI IMG/M metagenome (GOLD analysis project Ga0193745, IMG submission 145899) | Soil microbial communities from a riparian zone of the East river system, Colorado, United States - L1a2 | ecosystem: Environmental > Terrestrial > Soil > Riparian zone | place: USA: East River... | reverse complement strand
CTGCTGCACAAGGCCTGCGGATCGCGGTTGAAGCAGCAGTACATCTGCGTGAAGGAAGAGGTCCCGGTCGCCCGCGAGGACATGGCGAAGGGCTACGAGTTCGAAAAAGACCAGTACGTGATGTTCACGCCCGAGGAGCTGAAAGCACTCGAGGAAGCGGGCACGCACACGGCGGACATCGCGGAATTCGTGCCGATCGAATCGATCGACCCGGTGTATTTCGACAAGGCCTACTACCTCGCCCCGGACAAGGGCGGAGCGAAACCTTATGCACTGCTCACGAGAGCCTTGCGCGAATCCGGCCGCTGCGCGCTCGGCCGCTGGGCGGCACGCGGCAAGCAGTACATCGTGATGATCCGCCCGGTAGAGGAAGGCCTCGTCATGCAGCAGCTGCTCTACGCCGGCGAGGTGCGCTCGATGAAGGAGATCGAGATCCCCAAGACGGAAGTGAAGGACGCGGAGCTCAAGCTCGCGCAGCAATTGATCGAGCAGCAGTCCTCCGAGAAGTTCGACCCCTCCCTGTATACGGACGAAGTGCGCACGCGCATCGAAGCCGAGGTGCAGAAGAAAGTGGAAGGCCAGGAGATCACCATGACAGAAGCCCCCGAGGGCGGCGCGCAGGTGATCGACCTCATGGAGGCGCTGCGCGCGAGCCTCGACAAGAAAAAGACCCCGGCATCCGCGAAGGCAGCCGAATCTGAAACGCGCAAACCGCCCAAGCGTGCCCAGCAGTCCGAACCCGTCGCGCGAAAGGTCGCAAAGAAATAAGCCGAGCCGATCCGCGGCGATGGACCGGTACAGCGCGCGCGACGTCGAGCGCCTGCTTCGCCTGCCGCGCAGCACGATCCAGAGCCTCGTCAACGCCGGTTTCGTTTCCCCCGCGCGCGGCCCGCGCAAGTCTTACCTCTTTTCGTTCCAGGACCTGATCCTCCTTCGCACCGCCCAGGCGCTCGCCGCGTCCAAGGTGCCGCCGCGGCGCATCACGAAGTCGTTGAAAGAGCTGCGCCGCCATCTCCCCGACGCGATGCCCCTCTCGGGGCTGTCGATCGGGGCGGTGGGCAACCAGGTGGTCGTCAGGGAAGGCGCGAGCCGCTGGCGGGCGGACTCCGGCCAGTACCTGCTCGATTTCGAAGGCGATCCGGCCGACGGGTCGCTCAGCGTGATCGAAGGGAACGAGCCGGACCCGGCGGCCGACGCCGAGGATTGGTTCGAACGCGGACGTGCCTCGGAGCGCAACGACCCCACCGCAGCGCGCGACGCTTACGAGCGTGCGCTTGCATCCGACCCGAAGCATCTGAGCGCCTCCGTCAACCTCGGAAGGCTGCTGCACGAGGCGCGGCACCTCGCTGACGCGGAGCACGTCTATCGCAAGGCCGTCACCGCCTGCGGCAACGACCCCTTGCTGCTGTTCAACCTCGGCGTTCTGCTCGAGGACATGCACCGCAGGAGCGAAGCGGTTCAAGCCTACGAAAAAGCGCTGCGAAGCGATCCGCGCATGGCCGATTGCCACTACAACCTGGCGCTCGTGTACGAAGAGCTGCGAAGGCCGAAGCAGGCGATTCGGCACATGGCGCAATACCGCAAGCTCGTCGATCCGCGCCGGTGAACGAGTCCGTTGCGGCATAATGGCCGCGAATCCGGAACTCGCACCGCTTCGAGGGATACGCATGAAAAAATTTCCAGTAGCCGCGTCCATTTTCGCGGCGATCTTTTCCGCGTCGGCCTGGGCGCAGGAGGGCAATCCCCTGCTCACCCGGCGCGGGTTCGAGGTTGGCGGACAGCTCGCGCACTATCACTACGAAGAACCGGACTTTGCGAAACTCATCGGCAACCGAGGCGGCCTTGTCGGCGCCTACACGTACACGCGCCAGAGCGGCATGTTTTTCAGGGGCGAGGGCCGGGGGTCCTACGGCAGGCTCAAGTACCAGGGTTCGGGCACGCAGGATTCCGTGCCCGACGTGATCCTCGAAGCGCGCGGCGTCGCCGGCATGGACTTTCTCGCGGGGAGCAGCGTCTCGTTGTCTCCATACCTCGGGGTCGGCTATCGCTATCTCTACAACGACGCAAGGGGCTACACCTCGACCAACGCGGCGGGTTACCAGCGCTATTCCAACTATCTTTATGCGCCGGTCGGTCTGACGACTCGCATCCATCTCGGCGACCGCTGGGTTCTTGCTCCGACCGTCGAAGCGGACATCTTCATGATCGGAAAGCAGAAATCCCAGCTCAGCGACGCGAACCTCGGTTTCAACGATGTGACCAACACTCAGAAGCGGGGCACCGGGCACCGTGCCTACCTGATGATCGAAAAGGATCATCTGGCGTTCGGCGTCTGGACGCATTACTGGCACATCAAGGACTCCGACGTGCAGCCGGCCGGACTCGGCCAAGCCGCCCTCGAGCCGGAAAACTGGACCCGCGAAAGCGGGATCGAAATCAGATATCGGTTCTGAATCCTCAGGGACGCGCGTCCCACTCTCCGCCCAGGACTTTTTCGGCCCAGAACAGTCCCGCGACCGTCTTGGAGTCGGTGATCTTCCCCTCGCGCACCCAGGCGAGCGCCGTGGCGAGCGGCAAGGTGAATACTTCCAGGAATTCCTCGTCGTCGAGCTTCGCGCCCTCGTGCCTGAGGTCTTTCGCGAGGTAGATTTCGATCCGCTCGTTCGAATACGCGATCGCGACCTGGATCGTCGCCAGGTGCCGCCACCGCGCAGCGCTGTAGCCGGTCTCCTCCTTCAACTCGCGCCGGGCGGTCGCGAGAGGATCTTCCCCCGGATCGATCTTGCCCGCCGGGATTTCTATCATGTCGCGCCCGAGGGGATAGCGGTGCTGGCGCTCCATCACCAGCTCGCCCGCGTCGGTGAGCGCGATCACCGCCACCGCTCCCGGATGCTCGATGAATTCGCGCTCGGCGGTTTCCCCGTTCGGCAGGCGCACCGTGTCGCTGCGCACCTTGAGGAGCTTGCCGTCGTAGACCAGCTTGCTCGAGAGCCGGTGCTCGCTGAGATCCTTCACGTCCCGGGGGCTCCTGCTCACAGGCCCTTGATCGCGTAGAGGCACAGCTGCATGAGCGGCTGCGGCAGGATGCCCAGCACGAGCACCGCCAGCCCGTTCACCGACAGGAGGATGCTCACGTCGAGCTTTGCGTCGATCCGCCCCGCATCCTGCGGCTCGTCGAAATACATGAGCTTGACGATGCGAATGTAGTAGAACGTCCCCACCAGCGCGAACAGCACGGCGACCAGCGCGAGCCACACGTGCCCGGCGCCGAGCACCGCCTGGAGCACCGAGAGCTTCGCGTAGAAACCGACGGTGGGCGGAATTCCCGCGAGCGAGAACATCAGGAGCAGCATGATGAACGCGAACCAGGGGCTGCGCGCATTCAGCCCCCTGAAGTCCTCGATGCGCTCGGCCTCGAAGCCGGCGCGCGAGAGGAACACCACCATGCCGAACGCCCCCAGGCTCATCAGCACGTAGACGACGGCGTAGAACATCGCCGAGCTCCACGCCTCGGCCGCCGAGAGCGCATTGCCGCTCACGATCCCGGAGAGCAGCCCCAACAGCATGAAGCCCATGTGCGAGATGGTCGAGTAAGCGAGCATGCGCTTGATGTTGCTCTGCGCGATCGCGGCAAGGTTGCCGATCGCCATCGACAGCACCGACAGGATGATGAGCATGTCCTGCCATCCGCTCTGGAACTGAGGCGTGTCGCCCGAAAGCGGCTGCAGGCCGTTCACCAGCAGCCGGATCGCCATCGCGAAGGCCGCGAGCTTGGGTCCGGTGCTGATGAACAGCGTCACCGCCGAGGGCGCACCGTGGTACACGTCCGGAATCCACATGTGGAACGGCACCACGCCCACTTTGAACGCGAGGCCCGAGACGACGAACACCAGCCCGAAGGCGAGCACGACCTTTGAAGGATGATCGCTCTGCAGGATGCGGGCCGTCCTCCTGGCGACCTCAGTGATCTCGAGCGTGCCCGTGGCACCGTAGATCATCGACATGCCGTAGAGCAGCAGGCCCGAGGCGATCGCACCCAGCACGAAGTACTTCATCGCCGCTTCGCTGGCGACGGCGGAATCGCGGCTGAGCGCCACCAGGGAATACAGGCACAGCGACATGAGCTCCAGGCCCAGGTAGAGCGTCAGGAAATGGCCGGCGGAGATCATGACCATCATCCCCAGCGTCGCGAACAGCGCCAGCACGAAGTACTCGCCGCGGTACAGGCCCCGCTCGGCCAGGTAGACGCGCGAATACACCAGGCACAGAGCCACCGAGATGTACGTGAGCATCTTGAGCGTACTGGCCATCATGTCCGAGACGAACATGCCGTTGAAGGTATGGGCGGGCTGCCCGCCGGTCATCCCGGTGACGATCGCGGTGAGGACCGCGCACCCGAGCAGCGACGCGAGCGACAGCGCATAGGTCACCCAGCGCGTTGCGTCCTTCAGAAACAGGTCGAGCACGAGGATCGCGCACGCGGCGGCGAGCAGAAAGATCTCCGGATACGCGAGCAGCATGATGGGGAGGCGGGTCAGCACTTTTCCGCGCCTTTCACAGCTTGTTTCACAGCTTGCTCACCGCGACGTGCTTGAGCAGCTCGCTCACCGAGGCGTGCATGATTTCGGTGAAAGGCGCCGGATGGAGGCCCAGCCACAGCACGGCGATCGCGAGCAGCCCGAGAACCAGTAGCTCGCGCGCGTTGGCGTCGGAAAGCTCCGCCACGTGCCGGTTGCCCACTTCGCCGAATATCACGCGCTTGTACATCCACAGCGTGTAGGCGGCGCCGAATACCAGCGTCGTTCCCGCAAGAAACGCGATCCAGAAATTGAACTTCATCGCGCCCAGGATCACCATGAACTCGCCGACGAAGCCGGAGGTGGCCGGCAGCCCGCAATTGGCCATCGCGAAGAGCATCATCAACGCGGCGAACTTCGGCATGGTGTTCACCACGCCGCCGTAGTCCGCGATGTTGCGAGAGTGCATGCGGTCGTACAGCACGCCCACGCACAGGAACAGCGCCGCGGACACGAATCCGTGCGAGATCATCTGTACCAGGCCCCCTTCCATGCCGTAGGCGTTGAAAATGAAAAAGCCGAGCGTCACGAACCCCATGTGCGAGATGGACGAGTACGCGATCAGCTTCTTCATGTCGGTCTGAACGAGCGCCACCAGGCCGATGTAGATGATGGCGATCAGGGACAGCGTGATCATGAAACCGGCGAGGTAATGGCTCGCGTCCGGGAGGATCGGCAGCGAGAACCGGACGAAGCCGTAGGCGCCGAGCTTGAGCAGGATCGCCGCAAGCACCGCCGAGCCCCCGGTGGGCGCTTCGACGTGCGCATCCGGAAGCCAGGTGTGCACCGGCCACATCGGCACTTTCACCGCGAACGCCATAAGGAAGGCGATGAAGAGCAGGATCTGCGCGTTCAGCGGCAGCGGCAGCTTGTGGTAGTCGAGCACCGCGAAGCTGCCGCCCGACTTGTTGTACAGGTAGATGAACGCAATCAGCATCAGCAGCGACCCGAGCAGCGTATACAGGAAGAACTTGACGGCCGCGTAGACCCGGTTCGGCCCGCCCCAAACGCCGATCACCAGATACATCGGGATCAGCGTCGCTTCGAAGAAGACGTAGAAGAGCACTGCGTCCAGCGCGGCGAAGGTGCCGTTCAAAAGCCCCGACATGACCAGAAACGCCGCCATGTACTGGGCCACCCTGCTGCGAATCACCTCCCAGCCGGCGATCACCACCAGCACGGTGATGAAGCTGTTCAGCAGGATGAACAAGACCGAAATGCCGTCGACGCCCAGGTGATAGTTCACGTTGAATCGTGGAATCCAGGGATTCAGCTCAACGAACTGCATGGCGCTCGTGCCCGTGTGGAAACCGGTGACGAGCGGGATCGTCACCAGAAATCCGACGAGCGCGCCGAGAAGCGAGATCCACCGCGCTTCGCGGGGGTTCCTGTCGCCGACTGCGAGGACGATGAGCCCCGCGACGATCGGGACCCATATGGCGAGGCTGAGCCAGTGCGAAGGCGGGTGCATTTTTCTTATTAGCGGACCAGCGTGCCTCTGAAAAAGATGAAGTACGTGAGCAGCACGGAAACGCCGATGATCATGAAAAATGCGTACTGGTAGATGTATCCGGACTGGATCAGGCGCACCACTCCGGCGAACCACCCGATGAGCCTCGCCGAGCCGTTCACCATCAGACCATCGATCACGGCCACGTCGCCGAAGCGCCACAGGCCGCTGCCGAGTTTCCTGGCGCCGCCCGCGAAGAACCAGTCGTTGAAGCGATCGAAGCCGTATTTCTCCTCGAGGATGGTTACGAGCAACCCGGCCCTATTCCTCAGCTTCGCAGGCAACTCCGGTCTGAGGATGTAGAGGTACCAGGCAGCGGCGATACCGGCCACGGTCAGCCAGAACGGGACGGTCTTCAGCGCATGAGCCATCATCGGCAGCACGCCGTGGAACTCTTCGGCCATTTCGCGCAATCCCGGGTGCGAAGGCGCAATCGAGATCGACTCTCCGAAGTAGCCGCCGAACAACACCGGCCCGATCAGCCACCCCGCGCAGATCGAGGGAATGGCGAGCAGCACGAGCGGCACGGTGACGACCGCGGGCGACTCGTGCGGTGCGTGACTGTGATGATCACCGTGCCCGTGACCGTGCGACTCGAAGCGCTCTTTGCCGTGGAACGCGTAGAACAGGAGGCGGAAGGTGTAGAACGCGGTCACGAACACGCACGCCGTCACCGCGAGCCACGCGAACCCCGCGCCGGGGGTCTTGGACAGGTGCACCGCCTCGATGATCGCGTCCTTGGAAAAAAAACCGGCGAACCCCGGAACCCCTGCGCTCGCTATCGCGCCGATCAGGACCGTGGCGTAGGTCCAGGGCATGTACTTCCGCAGCCCGCCCATCTTGCGCATGTCCTGCTCGTGGTGCAGGGCGATGATGACCGAGCCCGCGCCGAGGAAAAGCAGGGCCTTGAAGAACGCGTGGGTCATGAGGTGGAAGATCGCCGCCGAATACGCCGAGGCGCCGAGCGCCACCGTCATGTATCCGAGCTGGGAAAGGGTCGAATACGCCACCACGCGCTTGATGTCGTACTGAACGACGGCGATCAGGGCCATGAAAAAGGCGGTGATCCCGCCGATCACGAGCACGAACGAAAGCGCGGTCTGCGAGTGCTCGAACAGCGGCGACATGCGCGCCACCATGAAGATGCCCGCCGTCACCATGGTCGCGGCGTGGATCAGGGCCGAGATCGGCGTCGGGCCCTCCATCGAATCGGGCAGCCACACGTGGAGGGGAAATTGCGCCGACTTGCCCATCGCGCCGACGAAAAGCCCGATGCAGATCGCCGAGAGCAGCAGCCACGGCGCGCCGGGGATGGCCTCGATCGTGGCGCCGGCCATCGACGGGGCCCGCGAGAAAACCGCCGCATAGTCGAGCGTCCCGAAGTACGCGAGAACGAGCGCTATCGCGAGCAGGAAGCCGAAATCTCCTACCCGGTTTACGAGGAACGCCTTCAGGTTCGCGTAGATCGCGCTGGGCCGCGTATACCAGAAGCCAATCAGCAGATACGACACCAGGCCCACGGCCTCCCAGCCGAAAAAGAGCTGCAGGAAATTGTTCGCCATCACCAGCATCAGCATCGAGAAGGTAAACAGCGCGATGTAGGCGAAGAAGCGCTGGTAACCCGGGTCGTCGGCCATGTATCCGATGGTGTAGATGTGCACCATCAGCGACACGAAAGTCACCACCACCATCATGAGGGCGGAGAGGCGGTCGATGAGGAAGCCGATCTCGAACCGGGTCCCGTCCGACACGAGCCAGGTATAGACCGGTCCGTTGAATACCGTGCCGTCCAGTACGTCGCGGAAAATCAGGCAGGAAACGGCCAAGGAAATCGCCACCCCGATGATCGTGACCCAATGCGCGCCCGCGCGCCCGATTCTCCGGCCGCCGAGGCCGGCGATAAGCGCACCTGCAAGAGGAGCGAGTGGCACGATCAGGTAAAGCTGCAGGCCCGTCATGTCACCCTTTCAGGTTGTCGAGATCGTCGACGTGGATGGTCTGCAGATTGCGGAACAGCACGATGAGTATCGCCAGACCGATCGCCGATTCCGCCGCCGCCACGGTCAGGATGAAGAACACGAACACCTGCCCGGCCATGTCGCCGAGGTAGTGCGAAAAGGCGATGAAGTTCATGTTGACGGCGAGCAGCATCAGCTCGATCGCCATCAGCAGGATGATGACGTTCTTGCGGTTGAGAAAGATCCCGACGACGCTGATCGCGAACAGCACCGCGCCGAGGATCAGGAAATGCGACAGTGACAGCAAACAACGCCTCCCATTTTTACCTGCAGCTAGTCGTTTTTCTCCGACGGCATCGAAACCAGCCGCACCCGGTCACCGCGCCTGACCGCGACCTGCCGGGCCGGGTCCTGGTACTTCGTGTCCTTGCGCTTTCTGAGCGTCAGCGCGATCGCTACGACGATCGCCACCAGCAGCAGCACCGCGGCGAGCTCGAGCGGGTAGGCGTAGTCGGTATAGAGCAGGCGCCCGAGGTCCTTGGTGTTGCTCGCGCCCGGCCCGGGATCCCGCGGGGCGGGAAGCGCTTCGACTCCGAAATATCCGCCGCCCAGAACGAGCACCATCTCGAGCACCATGAGGATTCCGACCGTGGCCCCCAGCGGAAGGTAGCTCCAGAACCCCTCGCGCAGGCGCTCGAGGTTGATGTCGAGCATCATCACCACGAACAGGAACAGCACCATCACGGCGCCGACGTAGACGAGCACGAGCGCAATGGCGAGAAACTCAGCGCGCAGCAGCATCCACAGCGCCGCGGCGGTGAAGAAGGCAAGCACCAGGAACAGCGCCGAGTGCACCGGGTTGCGCACGGTGATTACGCACGCCGCCGCAACCACCAGAATCACCGCAAAGAGCCAGAAAAGAATGGTTTCAAACACGGTTCTGTCTAGCGGTACGCGGCATCCGCGGCGCGGTCCTTGGCGATCTGCTCCTCGTACCGGTCGCCCACCGCGAGCAGCATTTCCTTGGTGTAGTAGAGATCGCCGCGCTGCTCGCCGTGATATTCGAGGATGCGCGTCTCGACGATCGAGTCCACGGGGCAGGACTCCTCGCACAGTCCGCAGAAAATGCATTTGGTGAGATCGATGTCGTAGCGCGTGGTGCGCCGCGTTCCGTCGGAACGCTGCTCGGACTCGATCGTAATCGCAAGCGCCGGGCAGACGGCCTCGCACAGCTTGCAGGCAATGCAGCGCTCCTCGCCGTTCGGGTAGCGGCGCAGGGCGTGCAGCCCGCGGAAGCGCGGGCTCATCGGCGTCTTCTCCTCGGGAAACTGCACCGTGATCTTGCGCCTGAAGAGATGGCGCCCGGTGAGCGCCATTCCCTTCGCCAGCTCGAGCAGCAGAAAACTCCTGAAGAAGTCGCGGATTCTATTGATCACGAAATCACCAAATATTCCACGGCGTCTGCATCCAGACGGCGATCACGACCAGCCACACGAGCGTCGCGGGAATGAACACCTTCCAGCCGAGCCGCATGATCTGGTCGTAGCGGTAGCGCGGGAACGTCGCCCTGAACCACAGCAGCAATGACACCATGAAGAAGATCTTCGCGAACAGCCAGACGAACGGGGGGATTGCGCCCAGGAACGGCGATTCGATGGGCGCCGCCCAGCCGCCGAGGAACATGACGGTGGCGAGCGCGGACACGAGGATCATGTTGGCGTATTCGCCCAGGAAAAACAGCGCGAAGGGCATGCCCGAGTATTCGACATGGAACCCGGCGACGAGTTCGGATTCGCCCTCCGCCACGTCGAACGGCGCGCGATTGGTCTCGGCCACGCCCGAGATGAAGTACACCAGGAACATGGGCGCGAGCGGAAGCCAGTTCCAGGAGAGGAAATTGAGTCCCTTGTGGGCGAAATAGCCGCGTTGCTGGCCGGCGACGATGTCGGTGAGGTTGAGACTGTGAGAAACCATCAGCACGCACACCAGCGCGAATCCCATCGCGATTTCGTAAGCGACGATCTGGGCGGCCGAGCGCATGGCCCCGAGAAACGCATACTTCGAGTTGGAGGCCCAACCGGCAACGATGACGCCGTACACGCCCATCGAGGTGATCGCCATCACGTAGAGCAGCCCCGCGTTGATGTCCGCGAGCACCGCCTCCGGACCGAAAGGGATCACCGCCCAGGCGGCGAGCGCCGGCATCAGAGTCAACATCGGCGCGAAAATGAACAGGAACTTGTTCGCCCCCGTCGGAACGATCAGTTCCTTGAACATGAGCTTGATGGCGTCGGCGATCGGCTGCAGCAGTCCCAGCGGGCCCACGCGGTTGGGACCGAGGCGGATCTGCATCCAGCCGATGAGCTTCCTCTCCCACAAGGTGAGGTACGCGACGCAGAAGAAAAGCGGCAACACGATGCACAGGATCAGGATCGTGTTCTTCACGAGCGTCCAGGCGGGCGGCCCCCACTGCGGACCGAGCCAGGCGGTCCAGAGATTCGCCCAGATGTCGAACACAGTCGTCATGTACGCTCAACCGAGACCGGGCCGAACATCGGACCGAGGGCCGCGGTGTGCCGGTGCGCGGCGGCGAGCCTCACGCAGCCGGCGGGCAGGCGCTCGTCGATGCCGACTTCGACGATCGCTTCCCCCTCGCCCTGGCGCACACGCACGCGTTCGCCCGCTCTGACGCCCAGCTCCTGCGCCAGCACCGGCCCCACCCAGGCGCGCGGAGGCAGCGCGTCGCGCGTCCTCTGCAACGAAGCCGCTCGGCGCACGATCGGATCGCTGAAATAGATGGGGACGTCCGCAATTCGCTGCAGTTCCTGGCCGGGTGCGGAATCGAACGCGAGCTCAAGGCCGTTCAGCCGGCTGTCGAGTCTGCCCGCCACGTCTCCGGGCCTGCACGCCTCGTCGCGTATCGCTTCGGTCGATTCGTGATCGAAACCCGGAAGGCTCATCAGATTGCCGAGCACGCGAAGCACCTTCCACGCGGGCCGGGCCTCGCCGAAGGGCTTCACCGCGCCGTTGAAGCTCTGCATCCGCCCCTCGCAATTGACGTAGGTACCCGAGGTCTCCGTGAAAGGCACGGCCGGGAGAAGCACGTTGGCGTAGTCGGCTGCGAAGCTCCGGTAGGCGGCGATCGCGACCACCAGATCCGCGCCGCCCATCGCCTTGATCGCCGTGCGCGGGTCGTGGCAGTCGAAATCAGGCTCCGCGTTGAGGAGCAGATATGCCCTTCGCGGTTGCTCGAGCATCGCCTTCGCGTTCAAGCCGCCCTCCGAGGGAATGCAGCCGGCGAGATAGCCTCCGACGCTGTTGGCCGCCTCGCCCAGGAAACCGAATCGGCCGCCGAGCAGGCCGGCGAGCTCCTGTGCGAGCAGCTGCAGTTGTGCGGCCTGCGGATGCTGTGCGGCGAGGTTGCCTAGCAGCACTGCAACGCTCTGTCCCGAGGCGAGGCTTGCGGCGATCGCTCTGGCTTCAGTGCCGACGCTCAGGGCCGCGAGGCCCGCGGGCGCGGGCTTTTGCCTCGCTTCCGCGACTGCTTTCACAACCTGGGCGAGCGTCCCCGCCAGCTCGCTCGGGCGCACGATCGCCTTGTTCGTAAGCGGCATCAGGAGATCGTCGTCGGCGCAGTGCAGGACGTTGATCTGGGATTTGCGCTTCGCGATCCGGCGCAGGCGGGAAGCGACCAGCGGATGGTCCTTGCGCAGGAACGAGCCGACCACGAGCGCGCGGTCCAATGCCCCGAGCTCCGCGAGCTTCATCCCGAGCCAGGGAACTCCGGCGCGCTTGCCGTCCGCGGAAAAGTCCGACTGGCGCAGGCGGAAATCGACGTTGTCGCTGCCCATCGCGCGCATGAGTTTCGCGAGCAGCGCCATCTCCTCGAAGGTGGAATGGGGGCTGGCGAGCGCGCCGATTTCCTTCGGATCGTACTTGTAGCGGATTTCCGAGAGGGTCCTCGCAACGTGCTCGAGCGCCGCCTGCCAGTCGACCTCCCGCCAGCGTCCGCCCTCTTTCAACATCGGCCGCTGGAGCCGCTCCTCGGAGTTGAGGCCTTCGTAGGAAAAACGGTCCCGGTCGGAGAGCCAGCACTCGTTCAGGTCCTCGCTCTCGAGCGGCAGCACCCTCATGACACGGTTCTGCTTCACCTGCACGATCAGGTTCGAGCCCAGGCTGTCGTGCGGACTGACGGACTTGCGCCCCGAAAGCTCCCAGTTGCGCGCCGTGTAGCGAAACGGCTTCGAGGTGAGGGCGCCCACCGGGCACAGGTCGATCACGTTGCCGGAGAGCTCCGAGTCCACCGTTTTTCCCACGAAACTGACGATCTCCGCATGTTCGCCCCTGCCGATCATGCCGAGTTCCATAATGCCGGCGAGCTCCTGGCCGAAGCGCACGCAGCGCGTGCAGTGGATGCAGCGGGTCATGTCGGTCGCGATGAGCGGGCCCAGATTCTTGTTCAGCACCACGCGCTTTTCCTCGGTGTAGCGCGAGGCGCTCTTGCCGTAGCCGACCGCGAGGTCCTGGAGCTGGCATTCCCCGCCCTGATCGCAGATCGGGCAGTCGAGCGGATGGTTGATGAGGAGGAACTCCATCACGCTGTCCTGCGCCTGCCGCGCATAGTCCGAACGCGTGAACACCTTCATGCCGTCGGCGGCAGGCGTGGCGCAGGCGGGTTGGGGCTTGGGCGCCTTTTCGATCTGCACGAGGCACATCCGGCAGTTGGCCGCAATGGAGAGTTTCTTGTGGTAACAGAAATGCGGGATGTAGATCCCCAAACCGTTCGCCGCCTCCATGACGGTGGCGCCGTTTCTGACTTCGGTTTCCCTGCCGTCGATCGTGAGTTTCGGCATGATTCAGGCCGCCCGACGTTCGGGGACGCTCGGCGTCGTTGAATATCCAGGTTCGGTCACCGTGCAGCGCTTGTGGTCGATGTGATATTGGAATTCGCTGCGAAAGTGCTGTATGAAGCTCTTCACCGGCAATGCCGCCGCGTCACCCAGCGCGCAAATGGTGCGCCCGGCGATGTTGTCGGCGACGTTCGTGAGAAGGTCGAGATCCTCGTTTTTCCCCTTTCCGTGCTCGATCCTGTTCACCATCCGGTACAGCCACCCGGTGCCTTCGCGGCAGGGCGTGCACTGGCCGCAGGATTCCTCGAAGTAAAAATACGACAGGCGCTCGAGCGCCCTGACCATGCAAGTAGTCTCGTCCATGATGATGACGGCGCCCGAGCCGAGCATCGAGCCGGCCTTGGCGATCGAGTCGTAGTCCATGTCCGTGCGCATCATAACTTCGGCCGGAAGCACGGGCATCGACGAGCCGCCGGGAATCACGCCCTTGAGCTTGCGCCCGTCCCGCATTCCGCCGGCCATCTCGAGCAGCTTCGCGAACGGCGTGCCGAGTTTCACCTCGTAGTTGCCCGGCCGCGCGACGTGTCCAGTCACGGAAAAAATCTTCGTACCGCCGTTGTTCGGCCGCCCAAGGGCAAGGAACGCATCCGCGCCGTGGTTGACGATCCAGGGCACCGCGGCAAAGGTCTCGGTGTTGTTGATCGTCGTAGGCCTGCCGTAGAGACCGAAGCTCGCGGGAAACGGCGGCTTGAAGCGCGGCAGTCCTTTCTTGCCTTCGAGAGACTCCAGCAGCGCGGTCTCCTCGCCGCAGATGTAGGCGCCGTAACCGTGGTGGTTGTGGAGCTCGAAGGAAAATCCGCTCCCGAGGATATTCTTGCCGATGAATCCCGCGGCGCGCGCTTCGGCGAGGGCTTCCTCGCAGCGCTCGTAGATGTCCCAGATCTCCCCATGGATGTAGTTGTAGCCGGTGCCGACCCCCATCGCGTAGGCGGCTATCGCCATGCCTTCGATGACGCTATGAGGGTTGTAGCGCAGAATGTCGCGGTCCTTGAAGGTCCCGGGCTCGCCCTCGTCCGAATTGCACACCAGATATTTCGCCCCCGGAAACTGGCGCGGCATGAAGCTCCACTTGAGGCCCGTCGGGAAACCCGCGCCGCCGCGCCCGCGCAGCGCGGATTTTTTCACTTCGGCGATCAGAGTCTCCGGCGGCATCTTCTCGGCGAGGATCTTCTTCAACGCGGAATAGCCGCCGCGCTTGACGTAGTCGTCGAGCCGCCAGTTGTCGCCGTCGAGGCCTGCGAGAACGATTGCGTCTGGTCCGTAGTCGAGCATCGTGTCCCCTACGCCTGCTCCGCGTTGAA
>Ga0193745_1000111_pt1 | contig 14305 bp, 14 predicted proteins | sample L1a2metaG_FD_145899 | JGI IMG/M metagenome (GOLD analysis project Ga0193745, IMG submission 145899) | Soil microbial communities from a riparian zone of the East river system, Colorado, United States - L1a2 | ecosystem: Environmental > Terrestrial > Soil > Riparian zone | place: USA: East River... | reverse complement strand
TAAGAGAATATAACTAAATAAGTTTTTTGCTACTATTACTTATAAAATATTTAATTTTTAAAGTTTAAGAGAAAAGAATTAAAATAAAATTTTAAAACTAAAAATGATGATAAAATCGAGGGGGGGGTCAGGAATTCAGGCGGAGAATCCGGGTCGATTTTCCGGGGCGCTGGTCGGGCGAAGTTAGTAACTAAATAAGTTTTTTGCTATTTGGCACAGATTATGCACATATTCTCTTGGAAATGAATAGCGAAGCTATTATAAATAATACTGGAAAAGCCCTTCGGGATAAAAATATAGTTCCCGGTGAGAATTCCCGCTGGGATACTGCTTTTGATATTAAAATCCGAGGGATAAATTATGCAGAGTCTTTGCCTGTTTTTAAATTAGACCGGCGTGGCCGGCCCCAGATTATTTTGGCCGCCCGGGTGGCGAGGGAAATCACTAACTATGAGATTTAGCATGGAGATTTAGGGAGCTTTAAAGAATTTATGACTGCTACTGACCAAGCTAGTAATAATCAGCTAAAAGCGTTGCTCAAAGCGGGGGTGCCGCTGGCTGATGCCTGTGAAAGCCTTAACCTTGATGAGGAAGCGGCCAGATTATTTTTGGAAACGGATAATAACAAAGTAGTTACAGTTGACGAGTTGATTCAGAAATTCCGGCCAAAATGCATAGAAATTCTATATAATATTGCTTGCGATGATACTCTAGAAAACACCGGCGCCAGGGTCAGCGCCGCTAAAGTAATAGTTGATGGCAAAGGAGAAGTTCCAGAATTTAGTGTGGATAAGTTATCTGAGATGTATAAACAAATGAGAAGCATCGTGGATAAAGCCGCGGAGACTATTACAGCTCCCAGTCCATCAACTACAATAGTTAGTGTTAATGTCGAGAATCAAAAAAGCCAGCATAAACTTAAAATGAATAAACTAGATATGGAGGAAAAATCTAATGCGAATACGAATAACAAAAACAATTAGTTTCTTAGCCCTCGCTGCTCCCCTAGTTTGGTGGAGCAGTTTGACTACAAAATTACTAGCTCAGGAAAAAATTAATCTAACTTGGGAATTGCCAACAAACCGCGCAGATATTGCAGGAGTTCGTCTATATTATGGGGCGGCCCCCAATCCCGCGGTGACTAATTCATTTCTTTCTATTGGCCTTGATAAAGGAGCAACTAATCTTATTATTAATCAACTTCCAATTGGAGTTACTTATTTCCAAGTAGCAACTTATCTTACTAATAATTATCCTTCCCGGCCCTCAAATAGCGTTGGCTACACAAATGAGGGATTTGCTGGTCCCTTTAATCTTAGAGTTACTATAATTCCTACGCCATGAAAATTCTTAATATAATATTCCTTTGCCTATTTTGCTGGTTTCCGACTTTTTCTGCCACCAATATTCTTTCTTGGGTTGACCCAAACCAGCCTGGAAAAGTTGCCGCTTTTAGAATTCATTGGGGAACTAATGTAGCTATTGTAAATGCGCCCGCGACAAATTATACAATCGTTAGTTCTAATGGTCCATACTCAGTATATATGATAGCTGTTGGAACCAATAGCATATTTAGTGATCCTTCTGCTACCCTGCCAGTTGATGTGCCGCTGGCGCCAATATTACATCTAAATGGCCTATTTCAAAGCGCGCCCTTTCCTAGTGGTCCCTGGATTACTGAAACATCGGCGGTGCTTAATGTAACTTATGCCGAGCCTAATAAGTTTTATCGGCTGAAGGGAACTCTGATTCCATGAAAACCCTTTTATCAACATTTACTAAATCCGGCTTCCTTCATCGCACCATTCGCCGCGAGGGTATGGTGGCTCTCGTCCGAGCGGAAACACCGCGATACGAGCGTTCCGCATTGGGAGGTAGTCAGGATAAGGGTAAGCCCGTCAGGATGCGTCCACGGCCGAACGCTTGAGGCTGGCGAGCATTACCCGAGTCCGCTGGAGGAAACGAAATGATCGTCATCAAGAAATCCGCAACCGCCGACACCCGCACCTGTGACTTTACCACGGTTAGCAAGTTCACACTGCGCAAATCCAGCCGCCAGCACATCGGCGACGTGGTGAAGGCGCTGGCATTTTTCCAAGCCAAGCTCACCGAGGCCGCAGGCGAACATGATTACGATAAGCTCACCGACATCGACAGGTTTCACGGCGATTTCATCACCGGCTTCAAACAAACTGGCTGGTGGGACAATCATCGGCGCATCCATCGCCACCATCTCAACAAGGCCGATGGCGTTCCGAAGGACGTGAACCTGCTCGACGTGCTGGAGCACATTGCCGATTGCGTAATGGCTGGGATGGCCAGAAGTGGGAGCGTTTACGAATTGAAATTGTCCGACGAACTGCTTCAGCAGGCTTTCGCCAACACCGTCACACTGCTCAAGGAGCAAGTCAGCGTGGAAGGACTGGAGGAACCGAAATGAGGCCCAAGAGAAATTCAAGTCCCATGCCAACTCCTAAAAAACATTTTTGGTCAAAATTCTGGAATAATCTAGCCCAGCTTGTTTTTAATAAAAATGAAACTAAATCTTATTATTCTTGTGTTTCTTGTTGTTTAAAAAATGATAATAGAGCAAATTATTATAAATTAATATATAGTCGAGATAATAATAGAATCTATACTTGCCGAGATTGTGGCCGCCAATTTAAAGCTGAATTTTATGAAAACAAAGACAAAGATAAAACTCCTAATAATGTTTCTTCTAGGGATTATCGGATTTCAGATCTTTAATTCCCCAAAAAATGTTGCCGCTTTTTCTGCTTCTGGCAATTATCGTATGTTGGTGCTGACCAATATTGTGGAAGCGGCACCAACTATTAATGGTCCTTGGACTTATATTGATAGTTATTGGTTTGTAGTTAGACAAGATGAGCAAAATAAGTTTTTTAGATCTAGTATGCACTCCTCAGTGAAGATTCAATAAAAATTAATCTATGCTTGATATATTCCGAGATATTTGGTGTCAAACTTTTCATGTTAAAAGCCATACTTATCATCAACTAGAATATGGTGGAGGTTATTGGGTTGATTGTAAATGTTGTAAAAACCGATTTTATAGCCATCGTTAAATTTATGATTGCTTTGGAAAAATACGAAGATTCTTATAAAGAAGTAAAAACTGTTCGCACACTTTCTTCTTGGGTCCAGTTTAAAAAGAATTGGAAAAAAGTTATCTTGGGCAGCCTTAGATATTTGATTCTTCATCCAATTATGGGGCCGCGGATTCTTTATACCCGCTTATCTTATATTTGGAAAAATTTCCAAGGTCCACTTCTTGTTCCTGAAGGATTTAGGATCCGCTATAATCACCAGCTCCTAGTTTATGGGGTAATTTTTATCGAGCATGATTTATATAATTCTTATTTAATTAATGAACTCCTTAAAAAAGACATTCCCTATATTATTGATGTTGGTGCCAACGTAGGTATGTTTGCTCAGTGGATTAGCATTTATAATCCAACAGCATTTTTTACTTCTTTTGAGCCTTGTAAAGAATATGTTGCAGAGGCCCATCGAATTAATAACGAGCATTTTATTAATAACTCCTTTAAAAACTTTGCCGTTGGCGAATGTGATGGCTGGGTCAATCTTAATTTTGGGACCGGCATATCTACTAGGGAAGATGTTCCTAAAACTCTCCGCGATTATAAAGTTAAGCAAACTTCATTAGATAATTCCATCCCCGCTGATTTTCGGCCCTTTCTTATTAAGATAGATACTGATGGCAGTAATTTAAGAGTCCTAACAGGAGCCACAGAAGTTCTTAAACGGACCCGGTTTGTTCTTATTGAAAAAGAATCAGATTATAGTGAGTTCTTTAAAGGCTGGACTTGCATAGATAATGGAAATGACTATATTTATGAGAATCCTAATATTTAGTTTTGTTTTCATAGTAGTTGCTATGGATATGTTTATTCTTGATTTTTTTCAACATCGTAACCAAAAAGGAATAGAAAACTTTGGCAAACCAAAAATCTAGTTCCTTTTGGGGAAAATTCAAAGATCCTTATGAATTGCTGGTTTTTTATGATCCAGATTTCAGAAAAGGAAATTATAATCTCTATGACTGGCAGATAGAAATTCTTAAAAAGTTTTCTATTGATTCGCCACTTGATGATATGCTTCGGATGGCAGTAGTGGCCGCGAATGGCAGCGGAAAATCCCAATTTATATTGGCGCCTTGTGCTGCTTGGATGGCTGTGGTTTTTCCAAATAGCCTATCTTATATTACTAGTTCAAGCGCATCTCAGCTAGATACTCAAACGGAGCGGTTTCTTGATAGTTTTGCTGAAAAAATGAATAGAGTCCACCTAGATATTAATAAACAGGAAATCTGGAAAATAATTAAGCGCCAGAAAGTTTTTCTTCCTCACAAATCATATATAGACTTATTTGCAACTGATGAGCCTAAAAAAGCAGAAGGCAAACATCCGCTTTTTCCCGGTGGGGAATTCGCCATATTTGTTGACGAAGGCAAAAGCATTGAACAAGCTATTTATGGCGCAATCGACCGCTGCACTGGTGCTACCAGAAGACTTGATATTAGCTCAGCGGGCGGAACTTTTGGGCATTTCTATGATATAAATACAAAGCCGGAACTTGGATGGTGGACAAGGCGAATTAAATATACGGATTGTCCCCATATTAAGCAAAAAGAAGCTGAACAACTTATAATTAAACATGGACTATTTGATCCTCTTGTTCGTAGTATTCTTTTTTCTGAGTTCACTTCTGTTAATGAAAGCGTGGTTATTAATAGGGAAATTTTCGACCGAGGACAAAACTTATTTGATAATTCGAAAATCAATTTATTTGGTAACAATCGCATGGGTGTTGATCTTGCTGCTGGGGGTGATGAAAATGTTGGTTCTATCTGGCATGGAAATATACAAATAGGCATAGAGGCTTTTCATATTACTGACACGGCCCAAGGAGCAAAAGAAGTAATTCATTGGATGGAAAAATGGAAAGTAAAACCAGAAGATTGCTATATTGAATATGATGGAATTAATCGTGGTATAGTTGATAATATTATTGACCGCGATTATTTAGTTAATAAAGTAATGTCTGGTAGCGCCGCAGCAGATAAACGTCGCTATGCAAACCGCTCCGCTGAACTATGGTTTAAGTTCAAGCGTTATATTGAAGAAGGCTTAGTTAAACTTATTCCTGACCAGACTCAGAAAGACCAACTTTGTTCTAGATATTATAAAATTAATAATCTTACTTCTAAAATTCAACTAGAATCTAAAAAGGAGGCCCGAGCTGCTGGCCATCCTTCGCCAGATCGCGCAGATGCTTGTGTTTTCGCTTGGGCAGGTTGCCCCACTATTGATGAATATCAAAATTTATACCTTTCTGCCCCAAAAACTCCAGATAATCGTTTTGGTAAAAAAGTCTCCGTATCAGCTTTGGAGGAAGTTGTAGATGCTTGGACTTATGGGGAAAAGCCATTTTTTACTGACAAAGAAGGAAATACTAAAGAAAACAAAGTAGCAGTTAATTGTAGTCTTTCCTGTTTAGAGGGACACATTAAAACTGATGACGAAGCTTTTTATAGAGATCTGAGTTTTTAATATATTTAATTTATGCCCCCTATTATAAATCCACCGGCCCTTGGTCTAGGTAGTTCAGTGTCTCCAGCACTTCCGCCGCCGCCCCCACCAGCAGAAAAGACTTCTGGCAGTCTTATAGATCTTGATGATTTCTCTGATTATGCCTCCGCTAAACTTCGTATAGATCGCCTCATATCTGATTTCAGCCCGCAAATAGATAAGTGCCGCCAAAATCGTGAGCAACGATTTAAAGACTTAGATATTAAGATGCTTCGAGAAAAAGGAATTCTCAAAGAACATCAATACATGATTCCTATTAGAACTATTGATGCAAATATTCGGCGAGAGCAACCCAGTTTTATTAATTATCTTAGGCAATCTAGGCGGCTTGTAATATTTAAGGACACGGCTGATGCTGAATTTATTCCAAATAAAATAGAAGAAGAATTTAGTCGCGGAATGAATTATTCTGGTTGGGAAGTTCCTCATTTCAAAGCTATTGATGGCTCCCAGACTCATGGTTGGGACGCAGTAGAAGTTGTATTTGATGTCACCAAACCATTTCATGTGGCGCTAGAACATATTGGAAACGACCGTCTTATTTTTCCTCTCGACGCTATTGATATTCAAGCCTGTGAACTTATTGCCCGCTGCTATTCTGTAACGGCCCGCCAGCTTAAACAATTTGTGCTTAAGTTTGGATTTGATGAAACTGAAATTACAACTCTAATTGATAAAAATAACCAAACAAAGAAAGAAAATTCTGTTTCTATTTATAAATGTTATTGGAAAAAAGATAATGTGGTTTATGTAGCTTGGTATCATAATACAGCAACTACTTGGCTTAAAATGCCAGAGACTTTATATTTGGGTCGCAAGCAAATGGTGATGGTGCCGACTCCGACCCCGATGCCAGACCCTCTTAATCCCGGCCAGATATTTACTCAGATGGTTAATGTTGAAACCTGGGAAGATATTCCTGAAGATACCTATCCTATTTTTATCCTTCCATATTATGAGACTGAGCAAAACCGTATATTTGATCATAAAGGTAGAGTTTTCCTCGATAAACACAAACAAGAAGCCCTTACTGCGAATATTAGTCAGTTTCTTAATGGCTGTCAGTTGGCTTCTTCTATATTTGTCAGTCTTAAATCAGAAGCTCTGCGACAATCTGAAATACAGAATATTAAAATCAAAGAAGGCGTAGTTTCGCCGATTCCGCTAGAATATCATTCCCCGATGTATCCAGATGCGGTTATGCTTAAGCTTCAACAATATCTTGATGTTTATAATTCTCAGGAAGTTGGCCAGCTAAATGCCGCGGTTCAAAATAGACAGGACAGCAGAAAAACCGCCACCGAGATTTCCGCGGCCCAGCAAGAAAATTCCAGTCTTTCATCTGTTCAAGTAACTTTATATTCTACATTTATCCGCGAAGTTTATACATTTGTTTGGCAAATTACACAGAGTCAGGCACTTCAGGATAAAATTACTTTCCTATTTGATGAAGAAGTGGGAACAAATGATAAAGTTACAATTCAGAAATCTTTTGACCTCAAAGCTGCCGGCGATGTTGATGTGATTAAAAGGCAAGAATTAATTCAGCAATATCAAGTATTTTGGCCGGTTATTATGAATACGCCAGCGGCCACTGCATTTTTGGCTCGCATGCTTAAGTTAGCTTTTCCTGATGAGGGAGACCGATATGCAACCCTTATTGAACAGGGAGACCCCCGAGCTATTATTATGGCTTTGGTTCAAATTATTGATAGCGTGGTTAAACCAGAGGAACTTGCTGGCTTGCCATCTCCGCAACGAGAGACGCTTATTGCTACATTGGAAACCGCTAAAAATATTGCGGAAGGCTTTATGAAAGAACAGAATTTAGCTCCCGAAGAACAAAATCCAAATCAGGGAGCTGATGGTCAACCAAGTAATGAAGGAGAAAATAATGCTACCGCTGGACCCATACAATCAGGATCTCCCGGGCCTAGGGCCGCCGGAGGAAATCAAGCTGCGAACCCAAGCTAGTATAAATGATGAATTAGAAAAAGCACAAATTGGTGAGGAATTCATGTCATGGGTTCAGCATCCTTATACTCATAGAGTTTTAAAGCTTTTAGAAAAAGAAAGACAAATTCTTTTAGAAAATTCTTGTAAATTATCTGAATTAACTCCTATTAATCATGAAGGCATTACTATTAATTTAAGTGGTGCATCTAACATATATTATATTCTTAAAATTCTCCAGAAACCAATTAAACCTTCTAGTTTTTAAATAAAAATATGCCTGCTGAACTTGTTAAATCCACAGAAATTTCTAATGCCGAAGCCGCTGCTATTGATAATGCAGGAACTTCTGCTAATACTTCTCTTAATTCTGGTATTGAATCTGAGGTTAAAAGATTCGAGGGAAATATCTCCGCTCCCAAACCCGGCGAGTCCGGCACCGAAACGCGGCCAGATGATAGTCCGAAGGAAAGTATTAAACTTAATGACTTTGGAAAACTTCTTGGCGAAACTGGTGATGTTTTAAAGAAACTTGAAGATCAAAAAAAAGATAAACCAGATGAAGTTAACAAATCTTTGGATGAGTCTAAAGAAAAGACAGACATTAAGACTAAGGAGGATAACAGACAAGAGCCTAATAATGATGGAAGACCTGCTCGTGATCTTACAGGTTTTGGAGACAGGGAGGCCAAATGGCTTCAACGGATGCCTTATGATGCGTATGAATACTTTGCAAAATCAATTAAAACGAGCCGCGAAGCTGAAACGCTGTTTAAGAAGGAAAAAGAAGAATTAAGCACAAAACTTAAAGAAGTTTCTGAGGGGCGAATTGAATTGCCCCCTTCCTATTATGAGAATCCCCAAGCAGTAGTTCTTAGTCCAGAATATCAGGAAGCTCAGGAAGCCCTTAGTCTTTCTCAGCAAATTGAAACTCATTGGAAAGAACAACTAGAGCGGGTTGAAAAAGGCGAGGAATGGTATGACCTAATTAGTGACCCCAAAACCGGGAAGATTTTTGTTGATAAAACTGGTAAAGAACCAACAGCCACTAATAAAATTAACATAATTACATATTTTCAAAAAGTTGCTAATCAAAGTCAGCGGTTCGCTACTAATATAGATAATATTGTTAATAGTTTTAAAACAAAACATGGAACCTTGATTTCTAATATTAGAAAAGCGGAAAAAGATTACATGCCGTTTTTTGAAGATACCAAGGCTGATGTTTATAAATATGTAGAAAATGTAACTCCCGAGCTTAAAAAGGCTGGAATTAATGAAAATAATCCAGCCTTTAGTCTCCTGGCGAAAAGCTGCGCCCTTAATCTTATATTAAGACAAATGCTTGATGAGAAAAATGCTGAGGGAGTTAAGAAAAATGGAGTTGCTGAGGATGCTAGGAGGGCTGGGCCAACATCTAAGTCCGCGACTGGCGGATCAGTTGGAGGAAATAAGATGGAAGTCACAATGGAAATGTATAAGAAGATGGGGATATGATTTTATTTTCCGCCGCCGCCAGGCCCCGAGAAGGCCGCGATCAGCCAGTGACATAAGAAAATAGGGATATGACAATCTTCCAGTTTATAGCACTTCTAGTTAATACCTGGGCTATTTATTTTATAACCGCTATTGACCCCAAGCATAGAAGAATTGGATATATTTTAGGCTTTATCTCCCAACTTATTTGGCTCGTTCTATTTTTTCTAATTAGCCCAGAAGTGACAAAGTTAATGATTGGTTTTTGTATTTGTAACTTAATCGGCTATATGAAAGGAATTTATAACTTCTGGTTAAGGTCTAAAACAGGTTTATAGACCTTGGCATGCTTCCTGCACTTGTTGGCTTGGCAATAACAGATTGCCTTCTTCGCTTCTATTGGCCTTGAGCAAGCCCCCGCTTCTAAGGAGTTGAGCACCCCAGAGTTAGATTTACTTTCTAGCTTTGTTTTTTATTTTTTTTAAATAATATAAATTATGCCAATTCCAATGCCAGCAGTTGACCAAAATTTGGTCACTACTTGGAATGAAATTGAGCAGAACATGTATAATTCATACCCGTTCTGGCTCGCTTCATATCAAGTAGCTCATCGTAAAACTTATGCTACTCATTCCCGTATGTGCGGGAAGAAAAAATGGGAGCGAAATATGGGCACAGTTATGCGGGGCGTTCGCAAAGAACCATCTCCGCATATTCGCCAGACTGCAACACCTTCTGAGCTTAATCAAGTAGCTAAGAAAGATATTCTTGACGTGCAGGAAATGATCATTGAGACTACGCTCAAACATCATAAGTTTGAGTCTAGAATCATTCCGTTCTATCCTGTATTTAATGACTTCCTTCGAGACCATCTTAGTGCTACCTCAAAAGATATTGTGGAGAAAATCACTCGCTATTCTGATATTTTTGTCCGAACAGCAGTTCTTCATTCTTCGCCCAATATTTTTATCGCCAATAAAGTTGGTGCTGCTCCTTTGGGTGGCGATGTTCTAACTGGTGCTCCTATGTGGGATGGAAAGGATATGTCTGTTCTTTCTGAAGCTGGCGCTGGCCCCACTGTTGGAAAAACCGTTGGATATAGGCAAGAGTTGGTTGCAATGTTGGGCAATCCTGGTAATCTTAGTATCCTTAACTGCTTTCTGGCTGATTCTTTTCTCCGAGAAGATATTAGGGCAGTTTGCTGGTCTGAAGGCGGGGCCGGGATGCCGGGAAATGATAGTGCCATGAGTGGAAAGAATATTCTTATATGCTCTAATGAAGCTTATAATAATTTCCGCTTTGACCCATTCTTGCTTGACAATCGCCGGCTTGATCTTGATGTTGTTCAGCATGGTTTTAAAGGTAGTATTGGAGATAATATTACTTGCAAAATCGAAGATCTTCCCCTTCGCATGAATCTGGATGGGACGTTTCCATCTCCCGAGACGCGGGAAATCGGTGCTGTTTATAATAAAAACGAATCTATTCTTAGCCAAGCATATAAGGATGCGCCCCTTGAATTTGCATGGATGTATGCTGCTGATGGATATGACCTCCTTGATGTTGGGCCGCCGCCAGATGAATTTGTGGGCGGAACTATGCCTAAAGGCTTCGCTGATATGTTTTGGAATGGCGAAGTTAAATTCACTAAGCTGTTTAATATTCCATACTTGGATGAGAATAATAACCAGTATTTTGAATTCAATACCTATGGCGAGCATTTGAAAGCGATTTCTCATCTCGCTCTTGGTATTCTTGGAACGCAGCGTCGTAGTGTGTTGCCTATTCTGTTTAAACGTGTCCGGGGTGCTTAATTTGGTTTTGCTTAAACATAATATGAAAAAGTTTATTTCTTCACTTATTCTGGGTAGTTTGCTGGCTTTGGCTCCTATGGGCCAAGCTCAAACTACAGTTGCGCTGTTCCTTGTTAATTCTAATGTCGTTACCAATCTTTTTATTGGTGGTGGCATTACAGTTAAACGAGTTACGGTTTCGGCCAATGGAAGTTTGCCAGCGTTTTATTTCTTTGACTATAATACGAATGGCGGGCTTTCATTGAGTTCTCTCCAATATAGTAATACAACGTCGTTTAGTAATCTAGTTACTGTTAGTCCATATACAAATTCTGTAGTTTTTACCAATTCGCTTGGTCAAACTGCTACGAATCTGTATGTTGGACAATATAGTTATTTTACTAACGTCGCAACTGCTACAGCTTCTAATGCTATTCAAATTGGAGCTGTTGCTTCAGCTAATGGTATTCCATATACTGTTGATGTGGGATGGAATATTATTAAGGGATTGACTGTCCGCGGCACTAATAATGCCAATGCGGCAATCTATATTGAGTATCAATAATATTCAAGTTTTGCCTGGCAATTTTATTTTTGCTGGGTATTAATGGCCGGGCAATTAGGTATAATACTTAGTTGACCCGGCCAACTTTTTTAATTTTTAATATAATTTTCTTCGATGAAAAAAATTCTTAGTATCGTTTTTTGCTGTTTTTTAGCTACTAGTCTTTTTGCACAGCCGCTTCCCCGAGTTACACCGCGAGGCGGAGGTTTCCCACTTGGTCCTAATGGAAATGGTGGAAATCTTAATGCTACAAATTTTCCAGGTGCTTTTGGCAATGTTCTTATTTCTCTTGGCGATGGAACCTTTTATTTTGGAAGTGTTTTTGCGACAGCCACTAATGCGATTGCATCTTTTAAGGGTCTAGGAACTAATACTACCTTTTATATGACAACTTCTGATGGGGCCAGATTTTTGTCTCCCTATTGGACAAATAGTCCTGCTGATCCTACTAGAAAAGCTCTTGTTACTTCTAATGGAACTTATATAATTCAACTTAGAACTTCTAATGATAGTTCAGGTCTTGCAGTTTCTAAGTTATATATTGGTGGAGATAATATGTCTGATGGTCGTCTTAGATGGGATGATATTCAACTTTTAGTTCCGAGTTTTCACACTTCTGATGCCCAAGCTGATTATACTGGATTTACTGTTAATCACGATGAATTTTGGGCTTGGTCCTGGAGAGAGAATCGTTATATGATTCTTGACCAAAATGGAGGTCAAACTATCTCTGTTATTACAAATGATTATCCAATGACAACAATGTCAGTTATGGATACAAATTTGATTTCAAAATATCGAGGTAAAGAAGTTATTCTCGAAACGCCGGCTAGAACTGTTTGGCAATCAAATCTTGTTATTAATCTTAATAATGGAACTGCCAATGCGGTGCCGAAATTTGCAGGGTCTTCTGGAGTTATTATTCAAGATTCCGGTGTTACTATAACTTCTGGCAATGTCGTTTCTATGCCGGCGGGTCTTAATGTTGTAGGAAATTTTACAAATGGTAGTATTGCTTATCTTAAAAATATTTTAATGACTGGTGGCCAAACTGCTAGCCGCGCTCTTGTTCTTGATTCTGGAACAAATGTTGTAGTTGCTACTGGAACTCCTGATGGAACTAAATTTCTCCGTGATGATAATACTTATGCTGTTCCTCCCGGTGGTGCTGGAAGTCCAGGCGGATATTCAACTTCCCCGCAAGCTAATATTGGAGGAGCCTTTGTTGGAATGACAAATTGGGTTTGGTTAGCTGATGGAACTGGATTGTTAACTGCTACTAATAATGGGCTTGCTCCCATATTTAGAATTGCTGGTGTTGGAGTTGGGGGTATTGGGATGAATTCTAAGGGACTTATTCAATATACTAATGGTTCTGAACTTCAATTTGGTGTTGCCGGAAATTCTAATTGGGTTATTAATACTTCAGGTTATTGGGTTCCGACTGCAAATAATACTTATGATGTTGGAACTGCCGCTAATCAAATTAGAACAAATTGGAATAAAACTCTGATTACCTCAAATATGATAGGTCAGTTTCGAGCTTTTATTAATTCTGGAACTAATCTTGTAGTTGATGGTAATAATGGAAGTTATTATAGTAATGCGCTTACTGGAATTTCAGGAGGCGTTACTAATATTGTATTTACAAATATGTTAGATGGCGGCGCCATGTATGTTAAGGTTTATATAACTAATGGAATCACAGCTAATATCTGGGCAAATGAGGGTCTGGTTCCGACTACTTGGTTTGAGGATGGAAATAATACTTTAGTTACTAATAATTGGAATACAATTAAGGCTATTCGATTTGGAACATATACTAATTTTCAAATTGTTGCACCCAGTTTGGCTCTTGCCACTGTTGCAGGAATAACTTTAAATACTAATTTTAATGTTGTTCCGCAAGTTGTAACTATTAGTAATGCAGTAGTTGCTCTTACTAATGTAATTAGTCTTACTCTTAGTAACGCTACTATTAAACCACTAGTTGGCGGTGTTGCTGCTGCTGCCGGGATGACTAATACTTCTGGAACTATTATGGGTTTGGAAGCTGGCACTGGTATTACTTTAACCGGAAATGGTAGTAATTATGTAGTAGCTTCTACTAGCACTGGAAGCACAAATATGGTCGCGGCAGCTATTGGTAATTTAACAATTACCAATCAGATTATTCCGATTGCTCAAAATTTTAATGGCTCTAATGGAGTTACTGCTGTAGCTCTTACTAATAATTGGGACATGGCGCTTAATTATTTTAAACCTGTAACTAATTATGTTGGCACCAACCTTACATTTAATCTTTCTAATATTGTTGCTGGAGCTTATGTTAGATCCGAATTTATTGGACTTAATGGAACATCCAACCTCCTGGCATTTACTGCCCCGGCAGGAACAATTATCAGGTGGAAAAATTGGGATACAAATAGCGATGTTGTAAAAGGTGGAATTTATATTAAGGGAAATTATTCATATAATGTGGATGTTTTTGCAGACCGAGCAACAAATGTCTCTATTAATGTTGGATTTGATGACCCATTTATTCCACTTAATATTTTAAATGCTAATATTTCTAATTTATATGTAACAAATTTTTCAGTTATAAATCTTAATGCTTCTAATATAATTACTACAAATCTTACTGTCAGAGCTGGCGGAAGTTCTAGTAATGTTACAGTTGATGGAGTTTTATATTCGCAGACTTTTCCTATTGCTAATGCCGGAGTTGCGGCTACGAATTTATTTTCCACAACTTTAGCAGCAAATACATTAGGAACAGTTAATTCTAGAGTTGAATGGTTTGGTTCCGGTGCAATGGCGGCGCTGACTGCGGGGACGAATCAAATTCAAGTTATTTATGGTAGTCAAACAATCCTTGATACTGG
>Ga0193745_1000110_pt1 | contig 14396 bp, 15 predicted proteins | sample L1a2metaG_FD_145899 | JGI IMG/M metagenome (GOLD analysis project Ga0193745, IMG submission 145899) | Soil microbial communities from a riparian zone of the East river system, Colorado, United States - L1a2 | ecosystem: Environmental > Terrestrial > Soil > Riparian zone | place: USA: East River... | reverse complement strand
CGGCTGTGCCCTGGGAGCGCTTGAGCGCGGACTGAATTGCGTTGGGAGTCGCCAGCAGCAACTTGACGCGCAATCCGGTCAGCTGCTCGAGCCGGTCCGGTAAGCTCATGTCGTAGGGGTCGGCGATCGCCACTTCGATCGTGGAGCCGTTCAGGCGGTAGGGAACGGCGCCGAGCGCATAGGCCTGCTTCGCCGGCAGGCGCTCGAACAGCTCCGGGGTCACAGCGAAACCGTTCAGATCCGCATACGGCAACGCCAACTGTTCGGCGCGAGCCTCGGCGAGCTGCTCGGCGCTGATAACGCTCTCCCGTACAAGACGCTCGCCGAGCTGAGTCTCGCCTTCCTCCGCGGCAATCTGCGCCTCGCTGACGAAGCGCCGCTCGAGGATAATGTCGGCCAGTCGGCGGGGCTGGAAGGGATGCCTCATTTAATGATATCCGCCATGTGAAACACCGGAAGGTACATGACGATGATGATGCCGCCGATCAGGAGCCCCATCAACAGCATCAACAGCGGTTCGATGAGCGCCATGGCGCGCTCGAGGCGGCTATCCAGCGCCTCCTCGTAAAACTGCGCCACCTCCGCCAACATCGAGTCGAGTCCACCGGATGCTTCCCCCACCTCGATCATGCGCGCCGCCATGGGCGGCATGAGCGCAGACGCTCGCACCGCCTGCGCGAGGCCCGAGCCCTCGGTCACCTGCTTGGTGGCGACCTCAAGGCGATCGAGGTACAGCTGATTGGGAACCGAGCTCGCGGCGGTACGCAGCGCCTCCACCAGCGTTGTGCCCCCTGCAAGCAGAGTGGAGAGCGAGCGGGCGAGCTGCGCGGCGACAATGATGCGCGCCAACTCGCCGACGTAAGGCAATCGCTCGCGCAAGCGGGCCAACTGCCGCCGCCCTTCGCCGCTCGAGAGCCAACGCCGCCAGCCCCAGACGGCCAATACTACGGCACCGGCGAGTGCCGGCAAAGCCATGTAGAAATGATCCACGATAGCCAGCAGCACGCGCGTGGGCAGCGGCAGCGCGGCGCCCAGATCCGCATACATCGCGACGAAGCGCGGCATCACGAATACAAACAGGACCGCAAGGACGAGCGCCAATGCGACCAGAAGGAACATCGGGTAAGCGAGCGCCTGTGCGACCTTCTTGCGCAGGACCACCCGGTGCCGCAGGTAATCCTGGTAGCGCGCGAGAACGCCGGCGAGATCGCCGGTCTTTTCGCCCGTGCGCACCGCCGCAAGATACAGCTGCTCGAATGCCTCCGGATGGCGCGCACAGGCATCCGATAACGACACCCCGTTGCGCACGTCTTCATGGACGCGCGCGAGGATTTTCCCGAGCGCCGGGCTATCGGGCCTGTCGGACGCCAGCGCCAGCGCATTCAGAACCGTGAGGCCTGCGCGCACCAACGCCATGAACTCCTGGTTGAAAAGCGTGAACTCCTCCGGCCGCACGCGCCGGAAGCGCAGGCCCAAGCACGCGCGTTTTGACCGCACTTGCTGTACGAGCAGCCCGCGGCCTGAAAGCTCCGCACGCAGCGTCTCCTCCGAAGGGGCAACAGTCTCGCCCGTCAGATATGCGCCGTTTTCGGCAAGCGCTACGTAGGCATACAAGGGCATGATATTCGCCTAGCCTTCAAACGCGGCGGGTCGACACTCACGATAGGACGTACCCATTCCGAATTCGAGTTCGCGCCTGTGAAGTTCTCGAGCGTTCCTTTGCGCTAATAACGATGTATAGAACGATGTATAGCCAAATCGATAGTCAACGTGCTCATCCCGTCATCCATCCAACGTGTCCTCCCACCGCCGGCTGAGCTTACCTTACGGAACGGAGTTCTGAAGGGTCAACCCCTACAGAATCTTGTGGAGGAAGCTTCTCTAACTGATTTCCCGCTATAGAGAAAGAAGCTGCAAACCGTGAGGTGTTGCGCGGTCAAAGCGGGCGCCTCCTATAACTTCTTATAGGGGTGCCGGGAAAAAATAGCACTGGACCGAGTACTTCAGCAGAAAGCGCAAGCTTGGCGCGCCCCGCACGAGGGCCGACTTCCGCGCTCGACTGGCGCGTAAGCAGTTAGTTCGGCGCGATCAGCCTCAACGAGATGGCCTTGCTGATTGCGTGCCGCGAGTTGGCGGCTTCGAGCTTGCGGCGGACCTTGGAGAGGTGATAGATGACCGTCGCCTCAGACAGAGCGAGCGTCGCGGCGACTTGCGCGGCGGTTCTTCCCGTGGCAACCCAGGTGAGGCACTCGCGCTCGCGCTCGGTCAGGGTCGGCGTCGGTCCCGGCGGGGACGCACGCGAACTCTCGGAGTCGAGTCCGCACTCGATGGCGCGCGCGACCCTCCGGTGGGCGTAGCACGCTATCAGTTGACATTCGGAAAGCGCGGTCACGATCTCTCGCTCGGCCTCGATTCCGCCGACGCCTTTCATGAAGCTGATCGAGCTCCGGTCTCCGAGGGGTCCGTACACCGCGTGAGTGACCCCCGTGACGAGTCCGAATTTACGTGCCGCGGCAAAGTAGTTCGGATAATGCGAAACCCAGTCGTGCCACAGTACTGGAGTGGCATCCTGCATTGCACGGTGATGCATGGGGTCTGACGCAGCGGCGAAGCCATGTTCCGAGCAATAGTCAAACCAGCCCGCGGGGCAGTTGTCCAAGCGGATTTCGTGATGCCCGCTTCGGATCTGGGGATAACGGCAGCGAAAAACGAAGTATCTAAAGCCGATCCTCTGGACGATCATCGCCAAGGATTCCCGGAGGTCGGTGAGTGAATTCGCCGAGGCAATCCTCGTGCGCCACCAAGCGCCGCTCGACATTCTCGTCTCCCTGAGCACTGTGCGTGCCTTTTGTTTGACCTACTCGATTCTTCTGGTGTTCGTGTGCCGATCAACTCGGCCTATGCGGCATAGTCAATTCAGCTCACGTGCTTAGTACTATAGTAGGTAGAGGCTCAGATCTTCTGTCGCCAAATCCTGATTTCTCCGTAGAGAATCGTCGACTTCGCATCGCGACCTGACTACAGGTTCAAATCGCGCAGAGTCTTGCGCATGGTCAGCGGTACGGAGGCCGCCGATCTAATTGCTGCTGCAAAATAGTCTGAGAACTATAGCGGGATTCCGGAGGGGTCTCGTCAGGGCTCACAGCCTCTCGAGGTTTCTCCTCATCCACAAGCCCAGCAGAAAGTAGCCCGCGCCGAAGGCGATGATGGCCGCCTGGTAGTCGAACAGCCCCACGGCAAGCCCCATCGCAGCCACGCCGGCCGCCTGCCCCAGCGCCCAGGCCGACGAGTACAGGGCGAGCGCGGTGCCGCGCGCCTGCGGCGCCATCTCGGTCGCCTTGGTCTGGAGGGTGTTGTGCAGCATGTAGAAGGAGAACCCCAGGCCGACCGTGAAGACGATGAAGAGATCCCAGGCCGGAGTCAGCATGGCGAGGACGTAGCAGGCGAAGCAGGCAACGCCGCCTCCAACAACCAGGCCGCGCTGGCCGAGCTCCATGAGGAGCCGCCGCACCATGAAAGTATAGAGCACGCCCCCGGCGCCGAATCCCGCGAGGATCACCCCGATCAGGGTCAGGCTCAGATCGAAGCGCAGCTTCAGGTACGCGCCTAGAAATGCGAACGCGCCGAAAAACAGGAACGTTTCGATGAAGCCGACGGCGACGACGTGGCGCACGCGCGAAGAACGCAGCAGCCGCAGGTGCACGGCGAAGGGATTTGCGGAGAGCGCAATCGCCTTCTCGTCGCCCCACTGCGCCCGGGTACGCAGGAGCAGGATCGCGCACACGACGGCGAACACCGCGCCCAGCAGCGCAAAGGTCCCGCGCCAGCCGATGAGATCGGTCGCCGCGCCGCCGACTGCGGGCCCCAGCGCCTGGCCGGTGATCGTTCCGATGATGAAGCGCGCGATCACCGGCTGGCGTCCGGCCGCCGGGACGCGGTCGCCGATGTAGGCCATGCCGAGCATCACGGGAGTGGAAGCGAACAAGCCCGTCGCGAACCGCATTGCGGCGAGCGTGGCCAGGTCCTCGGCGAGCGCGCAGCCGAACGAGCCCAGCGCCGCGCCCGCGAGCGAAAGCGTGACGACGCGCAGCTTGCCGAAGCGGTCGCCGAGCGGACCGTAGAGGAGCTGCGCTCCGGCATAGGCAAAGGCGTACGCGGAGATGATCACCGCCGTCGCCGAAACGCTCTCGCCGAAATCGGAGGCGAGACGCGGAAGCATCGGCTCGACCGCGCGCAGCGCGACTCCGCCATTGGCGCTCGCCAGCGCCAGCAGAAAAATGATTTCCCTCATGGAAACCGGGGACAGACCACTATTTCCGGCGGCAAGGGCCGCGGAGCGTCACAGCGATGAAAACGGGGTCTGTCCCCGGTTTCTACTGGACCGTCGCCCCCGATTCGCGCACGACCTTGCCCCATTTGTCGTAGTCGCCCTTGAGGTAGGCACCGAACTGCTCCGGCGTGTCCGGGTCGGGCTCCATGCCGGTCGGGGCGAGGAGCTTCTTCACCTCGTCGGTGCGCACGAGCTTCCCGATCTCGCCGTTCAGCCTGGCAACGATCTCGCGCGGCGTGCCGGCCGGGGCCAGCATGCCGATCCACACGATCGCCTCGTAGCCGGGGACGCCCGCCTCGGCGATGGTCGGCACGTCGGGCATCTCAGGCGAGCGCGTCGCCGTGCTCACGCCGAGCGCCTTCAATCGCCCCGATTTCATGTGTGGAATCGCGATCGGCGTGCCGACGAAGCTGACCTTGATGATGCCCGACATCAGGTCCTGCTGCGCCGGCCCGCTGCCCTTGTAGGGCACGTGGTTGAGCTTGATGCCCGTCATGTACATGAAGAGTTCCGTGACAAGGTGCTGCGCGCTGCCGTTTCCGGAGCTGGCGAAATCGATCTTCCCCGGCTCCTTCTTCGCTTGCGCGATCAACTCCTTCACCGAACTCACGCCGAGCGATGGATGGACGACCAGGACGTACGGCCCGGAAGCGATACGGATCACCGGCGCGAAGTCGGCGAGCGCGTCGTACGGCATGTTCTTGTACACGTGCGGCGCGATCACGAAAGGCGACGCCGTCAGCAGAAGCGTATAGCCGTCGGGCTTCGACTTGGCGACGTAGTCGGCGCCGATCGTGCCGCCGGCGCCGGCGCGGTTCTCGACGAAGAACTGCTGGCCGAGAGTCTCCGAGAGCTTCTGCGCGACGATTCGCCCCGGCACATCGGTCGTTCCCCCGGGCGACAGCGGAATCACGATACGCACCGGACGGCTCGGATAGGCCTGCCCCCAGGCCGCCGACGCAAGGATCAGACCCGCGACGGCTGCGACGGCCCACGGCCGCGGCAAGGGGGTGAAGGTATTCATCTTTCCTCCGCAGGGTCTTGTGTCCGACCTCTGTACACCGGTTCCGGCTGCGAGAAGAACGAGTGCAGGATGTGATAAACCGTCAGGTAGTTTTTTTGCTGGAAACTCGCGTGCGAGATGCCCGCCATCACCGCGAACTGTTTGTCGGGATTGGGCAGGCGCTTGAAGAATTCGATCAGGTCGTCGATCCCAGCAATGCCGTCCCATTGCCCGCGCATGATGATCGTAGGGACGCTGATTTTCGCCGGATCGACGATCGGCAGCTTCGAGCACATGTCCACGTAGGTCCCGGTCGGGACCGAATCGTCGAGCGCCACGATGGCCTCGGCGAAAGCGTCGATGGTCGCCTTGTCCGCGGTGCCCGGATGATCGCGCTCGAAGATGCTGTGCACGAAGGCGCGGTCGATCGGCCGGCGGTTTTTCGCCGAGAACTCGGGCAGCTTCTTCTTGCGCTCGGCGAGCGTCGGGCTGCCCTCGCCCGTCCACACGAAGGCGTCGAGCGCAAGCCGCGCCACGCGATCGGGATGGCGCTGCGCGAACAGCGCCGCTCTGAGCGCGCCCGAGGAGATGCCGTACACGAGCAGCTTCCGGGCGCCCGAGGTCTTGAGGATGTATTCGCTGCCGGCGGCGAGATCGTCGGCGCCGTTCGGAATGTCGCAGTTGATCGGGCGCGATTTGTCGGAGCGCCCGTAGCCCTCGTGGTCCATGCACCAGGTCTCGAATCCGCGCGCGGCGAACCAATCCATCACCGAGGAATCGGGGCGGCCCGGCACTTTCAGGTCGAAAGTCGGCTGCGAGGCCATGGATGAGCCGTGCACGAACAGCACGGTGCCGCGCTTTTGCGTGCCCGCGGCGGAGGGTTTTTGCCAGAGAAACAGTCTGACGCTTTTTTGGCCCTTGCCGGGCTTGCCGATCCAATGATCCTTTCCAGATTCTGCAGCGCGCGCTGCCGATGCAACCTGCTTCACGTCCACTCCCCGTAGAAAACGCGGATTTTAACACCCGCAGCCAATGAGTCTCGCCTTTTGGGACGCTTCCGTCGCGGGGCTCACGAACAGTCGAACAGCACAAGCTCGACCGCCGTGGCGGTCGAGGTGCCCAGGGCGATCTTGCCCCGGCCGCGCAGCATGACGCGGTCGCGGCGCAACAGCACCTCGCGGTCTCCTTCGATTTGCACGTAGGTGCCGTTGGTCGATTCGTCGATCAGGACATACTGCACGCCCCTGCGCTCGATGCGCGCGTGCAGGCGCGAGGCCGTCTTCTCGTTGACCACGATATCGCAGGTCGAGTCGCGGCCGAGCGAGAGCACTGTTTTCTCCCGCGGGAAATCCATGGTGCGCTCGCCGGCCTCGAGGACGAGCCTGGTTTCCACCTTGGCGCTGGAGGCGAGACCCGCGAACTGGGTCGCGTCCTCGGTGTCCCCCCACATCAGCTCGAACACGCGCACCGCCTCGTGCTTGCCCTTGACCTGGATCGCGTCCAGGTCGCGCAGGTTGGTGCGTTGCGCGGCGGGCAGCGCGTTCGCGGTGGCGCCGCTGGTGAGGATCTGCCCCGCCTTGGCCAGCTCGGCGAGGCGCGCCGCGGTATTGACCCCGTCTCCCCAGAAATCGCCCTTGTCCTCGAGCACGAGGCCGAAATGAAAGCCGATGCGGATCGCGAGCTTCACGCCCGCGGTCGGAGGCAGGGCGATCACGCGCTGCTGCATTTCCCGCGCTGCGTTGCAGGCGGCCTCCGGGTTGCCGAACACCACCATGATCTCGTCCCCGATCGTCTTGACGACCAGGCCATCGCGCGTCGCGACGACCTCGCGAAGCTCGCCGAGGCAGGCCTCGATCGCTTTCGCGGCGGGCTTGTCGCCGAGCAGCTCGTAGAGCGCCGTGCTGCCGCTGACGTCGGCAAAGAGGATCGCGCGTTCCTTGGAGACTAGGGTCATGGCAACGGACACTCGTTAACGCTGCCCACTCGAACGCATGGGCTTATTGCATTTTGGTAAAGTATCACCTATTTTCCAGGGGCCTGCCAGCGCCTCCCACGGAGATTTACATGACTGCCAACATCAAGGTTGCCGAGCGCAAGTGCTACATCAACGGCCAATTCGTCGGCAGCGACAGGCAGTTCGCCAAGATCAATCCGGTCGACGGCACCGTCGTCGCGCAGGTGCACGAGGCGGACCGCGCAATGGTGGACGCCGCGGTACGCTCCGCGAAGGGCGCGCTGAAGGGCCCGTGGGGCAGGATGGCGCTGCAGGCGCGGGTCGATCTGCTGCGCAAGATCGCCGAAGGGATCGAAAAGCGCTTCGACGATTTCCTGCAGGCGGAAGTCGCCGATACGGGCAAGCCGGTGTCGCTCGCGAGCCATCTCGACATCCCGCGCGGCGCGGCGAACTTCCGCGTCTTCGCCGATATCGTGCGCACCTACGGCACGGAGTCCTATTTTCTTGACACGCCCGATGGCAGGGGCGCCGTGAACTACGCGATGCGAAAACCCCTGGGCGTGGTCGGCGTGATCGCGCCCTGGAATCTGCCGCTGCTGCTTCTCACCTGGAAGCTCGCGCCGGCGCTCGCCTGTGGCAACACGATCGTCGCGAAACCTTCGGAAGAAACGCCTTCCACCGCGACGCTGCTCGCCGAGGTCATGCACGAGGCGGGCGTCCCGGCGGGCGTCTACAACGTGGTGCACGGCTTCGGGCCGGATTCGGCGGGCGAATTCATTACCACGCATCCGGACGTGAACGGAATCACCTTCACCGGAGAAACCGCCACCGGCGCCGCGATCATGAAAGCGGTCGCGCCGACGGTGAAACCGGTTTCATTCGAGCTGGGCGGCAAGAACCCCGGGATTGTCTTCGCGGACTGCGACTTCGATGCCGCAGTGGCCGGTATGTCGAACGCGATCTTCTCCAACACCGGACAGGTGTGCCTGGCGCCGGAGCGCGTCTACGTCGAGCGGCCGATCTTCGAGCGCTTCGTAGCTGCGCTGAAAACCAGGGCCGAAGCCCTGGTGCTCGGCTTCCCGCAGGACAAGGCCACGAACATGGGGCCGCTGATCTCCAGGCAGCACCGGGAAAAGGTGCTCTCCTACTACGAATTGGCGAAGAAAGAGGGCGCGAAGATCGTCACCGGCGGGGGCGTGCCGAAATTCGGCGACGCGCGCGACAACGGCGCCTGGATCCAGCCGACGCTCTGGACCGGGCTGCCCGAGACAGCGCGCACCGTGCGCGAGGAGATTTTCGGCCCCTGCGCCCACATCGCGCCATTCGACGAGGAGGAGGAAGCCGTCGAGATGGCGAACAACACGCCCTACGGCCTCGCCTCCACGGTCTGGACCACCAACCTCGCGCGCGGCCACCGCGTCGGGCAGGCGATGGAAGTCGGCATCTCCTGGGTCAACTGCTGGTTCCTGCGCGACCTGCGCACGCCCTTCGGAGGGGCCAAGCTATCGGGCATCGGCCGCGAAGGCGGCCTGCACTCGCTGAATTTTTATTCCGAGCTGAGCAACGTCTGTATCAAACTCTAGCCCGCGAATGAACCTCAGGCCGCTCGATTTCCCGAAGTGGATCGAAGAGCACCGGCATCTGCTCAAGCCGCCGGTCGGCAACGCGCAGATCTGGCAGGACACGGATTTCATCGTCACCGTCGTCGGCGGGCCGAACCAGCGCACCGACTACCACGACGATCCCTACGAGGAATTCTTCTACCAGGTGAAGGGCAACGCCTTTCTCAACATTCTGGAAGATGGCAAGCCCGCGCGTTTGGAGCTCGAGGAAGGCGCGATCTTCCTTATGCCGCCGCACCTGCGCCACTCCCCGCAGCGCCCCGAGGCCGGTAGCGTGTGTCTGGTGATCGAGCGCACGCGCCCTGAGGGCGTGAAGGACGGCTTCGAGTGGTACTGCCTGAAGTGCCACCATCTCCTGCACCGCGTGGAGGTGCAGTTGAAGAGCATCGTGAAAGACCTCCCGCCGCTCTTCGAGCGGTTTTATTCGAGCAAGGCACTGCGCGCTTGCGGAAAGTGCGGCGCCGTTCATCCGGGGAAAGGCTGACATGGCGGTCTCGCCGCGGATCGACGAGCATCGCAAAGCGGCCGTTCGCGCGGGCTTGAGCTACGTCACCGACGGCGTCGCCGGCATCCGGCGCGAGCGCGCGGGAAAGGGCTGGGTTTTCTACGCCGCTGACGGCACGCGCATCACCGACAAGGCAGAGCGCAAGCGAATCAACTCCCTGGCGATTCCGCCCGCCTGGACCGACGTGTGGATCTGCCCCGATCCCGACGGCCACATCCAGGCGACGGCGCGCGACGCGCGCGGCCGCAAGCAGTACCGCTACCATCCGCTGTACCGCGAAGCGCGCGACAAATCCAAGTTCGGGCGCATGCTCGAGTTCAGCGAAATCCTCCCGGAGATCCGCGAGCGCATGGAGCGCGACCTTCGCGCCCGCGACCTGACGCGCCGCCAGATCCTCGCCACCGTGGTCATGCTGCTCGACAAAACGCTGATCCGCGTGGGCAACGACGAGTACGTCCGCGAGAACCGCTCCTTCGGACTCACCACCCTGCGCGACCGTCACGTCGAGATCAAGGGCGCGAAAATGCTCTTCAGCTTCCGCGGCAAGAGCGGAGTCGATCACACGGTGACGCTCACCGACCGGCGCCTCGCCCGCATCGTCCAGCAGTGCCAGGACCTGCCGGGTCAGGAGCTGTTCAAATACATCGATGCGTCCGGCAAGCGCCAGACCATCTCGTCGGACGACGTGAACGCCTATCTGCGCGAGACCACCGGCCGCGACATCACCGCCAAGGATTTCCGGACCTGGGCCGGCACCATGCTCGCCGCGAGGGAACTGTGCGCGATGGGACCCGCGGCGAGCGGCCGCGAAGCCGAGCGCAACATGATCCGCGCGATCGACGCCGTGGCGAAGCGTCTCGGAAACACCCGTGCCGTGTGCCGCAAGTACTACGTTCACCCCGGCCTGGTGCGCGCCTATCTCCAGGGCCTCACCGCCCCGCTCCCTCCCGCGCCGTTGCCGGACCACACCCGCCGCCAGCAACCCACCGCGGCGCTGCGGCGCGACGAAGTCGCCGTGCTGCAGTTCCTGCAGGAAGACGCGGCGGGCGAATGAGCCGACAGGTCAAACGGCAGCGCATCACCGAGAAACCCTTGATTCGTCCCGTCAGCATCGAGGACTCAGAAGCCGTCGCCCGCATTTACAACCATTACATTCTCAATACGGCGGTTACGTTCGAGGAGCAGGCGGTTTCAGGGCGGGATATGGCGGAACGCATCAACGAAATTTCATCGGCCGCGCTTCCCTGGCTGGTCGCGGAACGGGCTCGCGAGGTCGCCGGCTACGCCTATGCGAGCAAATGGAAAGGACGTTGTGCATACCGCTTTTCGGTGGAGATCACGGTTTATGTCGATCCGGCGGCTACCGGCCGCGGGCTCGGAACCAAGCTCTATGAGGCTTTGTTTGCCATCCTGCGCAGCAATTCGATACACGTCGTCATCGGCGGCATCGCGCTCCCCAACCCGGCAAGTGTCGCGCTGCATGAGAGGTTCGGTCTTCAGAAAGTGGCTCACTTCAAGGAAGTGGGCTTCAAGTTCAACCGGTGGATCGACGTCGGCTACTGGCAGGCGTCGCTGTGATGCCCGGCAAGGCCGCGTCATGCCGCGAGTAGGGCTCATCTCCGATACTCACGGGCTGCTGCGGCCGCAGGCAACGGCGTTCCTGCGCGGGAGCGATTTCATCGTCCATGCGGGGGATATCGGCAGCGGGAACATTCTCAGGGAGTTGGGCGCCATTGCGCCGGTTACCGCGGTAAGGGGCAATAACGACACAGGCCCCTGGGCGCAGGCAGTCTCGGAGACCGAAGTCCTTCAAGTCGGCGAAATCTTCATCTACGTCCTGCACAACCTGGCCGAGCTGGATGTCGATCCGGTTGCCGCAGGGTTTCAGGTGATCGTGTCCGGCCATTCGCACAAGCCTTCGATAGAGGAGCGTCGTGGCGTGCTCTACGTCAATCCGGGAAGCTCCGGCCCGCGTCGATTCAAGCTCCCCATCGCCGTGGCCGAACTGCGCGTCGTCGGCGATTCAGTCAAGGCTCAAGTCGTTGAGCTCGAGGTGAGCAGTGCCGCCTAAAGCCGCTGGAGCGTGTTCGCTGCTTGCAAGACTGGCAGCCGGCTTCCTTGCGCTTCTCCTTTTTCTTTCCAGCGGCCCTGCTGCCGCGGGGCTATGGACCCTTGCCTGTCTTGCCGGCGTCGACAACGATCCGCTCCCGGACATCTGCGCAGTCGTCGATCCGTCGGGCAAAGACGGGATTCGCGACGCGCGGCGAAAATGGCTGGAACGAAACCAGCACATGCTGAATGACGTTCGCTCGGCCTGCGATGCCAGGCTCCGCAGAGCTTACGGCAATGACGAGGGGCGGATAAGAACGGCGAAAGCGGAGATGGCGCATTACGTGAGCCTGCGAAAACAGGAACTCCTTTCCGACCCGCAGGCCGCATCGAATTGCCGCGCGTATGCGAGCGCTCTGGCACAAGGCGGACCCAAGATCGATTACACGCAGGAATGGATCAAGGCAATCGAAGAAAGTCCCATAGAGCTCCCGGATTTTTCCAAGCGCTGATGGTATTCAAAAGGAGTCTGCCAATGAAACTGACAAGAAACCTCGGGATGCTGTTGTTGGCCGTCTGGCTCATCTTGACCGGGCTGATACCGCTGCTCAATTTCAGCTTCTCGGGACTGGGCACGGTGATGGCGATCCTCGCCATCGCAGCCGGTATCTTGATCGTCATCGGGCGATAGGGCGGGAGCCCGCTCGTCGCCGGCGAGCGGCGGGGCTGTCCCTGCCTCGCCTTATTTCGCTTCCTTCCTCGCCTTCAGGTACCAGTCGAGGATTTGCTCGCCGTTCCAGTGCACCACGCCCTTGGATTTGGCGATGGCTTCGTACACCTGCTCGAGGTACTTGATGCGGAACGGCTGCCCGCTGATGTAGGGGTGGATGGCGATCGCCATGATCTTCGGCCGCTCGGCGCCTTCCTTGTACAGGCGCTCGAAGCAGTCTATGCACTTTCGCGTCCAGTACGCGGCCTCGTGGTGCTGCACGATCATCATCGGGATGTCGTTGCATTCCACCGTGTAGGGCAGCGTGACGAGCGGCCCGTTCGCAGTCGAGATTTCGGTGGGCTCGTCGTCGTAGACCCAGTCGCCGATGTACTTGATGCCCGCCGCCGTGAGATTCTCGGGCGTCTCGTAGGTCTCCGTCAGCCCCGGCCCGAGCCAGCCGACCGGCCGCTTGCCGGTGAACTTCTCGATGGTTTCGAGCGAGCGCTTGATCATCGCCGGCTGGTCTTTTTCATTATGGATCGGTCCTTGCTCGTAGGAGTGGCCCATAAATTCCCAGCCGGCGTCCCGGCACGCCTGCGCGACGCGCGGGTAATCGACGCACACGCGCGCGTTGATCGCGACGGTCGGCTTGATGCGCAGCCGCTGATAGAGCGCGTGAAAGCGCCAGAAGCCCACGCGCATGCCGTACTCGTGCCAGCTCCAGTTGGGGACGTCCGGGAGGAGCGAGGCGCCGGTCGGCGGCGGCAGGACCTGCCGCGCCATCGGCTTCCCTATATCCCAGACTTCGAGATTGACGATGGTCCAGACGACGATGCGCTTGCCGGCGGGAAGCTTGAGCTTCGGGCGGTCGACGATGGCCGAGTAAGCGACACGGTCTCGAGGGATCGTCATTTGGCCTTCTTCCCTGTCTTTTTCCGGACTGGACGCGATTTCGGTTTCGCTTCGCTCTTCGCCGCGGCGGGCGGATCGAGGCGCAGCATCCGCATCGCGTTGCCGAAGTAGAGCTTGCGCCGGTCGCCGTCCTTCAATTTCAGCGAATCGATCGTCTTGATGATCTCCCGTATGAAGAGCGGGCCGCCCTCCGGATCGAAGGGGCAGTCGGTGCCGAAGAGCACGTGATCGGCGCCGAAGAAGTCCAGCCCGCAGCGTGTCGCCGATTTCGAGCCGTTCACCGAGGTGTCCGCGTAGAACATCCTGAAGTAATCGACCGGCCGCTTCGCCATGCGCTTGAGGATGACGGTGTAGTCCTCGTCCGAAGTCCGCGTGCCCAGCTGATCCATGCCGTAGCCTATCCTCGCGTCGAAGAACGGCGCCATCGCGCCGAGGTGGTGCGTGATGATCTTGAGATTGGGCAGCCTTTCCATCATGCCGGAAAACACCAGCCGCGCCATGAAAGCGCTGGTTTCGTAGGGCCAGCCGAACAGCCAGTAGATCTCGTACTTGGATTTGCTCTCGTTGATGTAATCGGCGAATTTCGCCGTGCGCGTCGGGTGCACCCAGATCGGCAGGTCGTACTTGTTCGCCATGCGCTCGAAGATCGGATGGAACTCGGGCTCGTCTAGCGGCCGGCCGTTCACGTTCGTGAAGATCTGGATGCCTTTTGCGCCGAGCTTTTCGATCGCGCGGTCCATCTCGCGCAGCGCCTCGGGGACGTTGTTCATCGGGAGCGAGGCGACGAAGGCGGGGAAGTAGTCCGGGTGCCTGGCGACGATCTCCGCCATGCCGTCGTTCGCCAGGCGCGCGAGCTCCGGCGATTTGTCGTGCGGCGCGAGGAACTCGATCGCCGGGAGCGACAAGGTTAGGATCTGCTTGTAGCCTTTGAAGCGGTCCATCATGCGCAGGCGCGCTTCCAGGTCCCACAGCACCGGGATGTGCAGCCAGCGCTTGATCTGCGCGGCAAGCGCGGGGTTCTGCTCCGCGATCGCCTTCATCCGCTCGAAAAATGCCTGCGGGAAGATGTGCGGGAAGATGTCGAGTTTGAGATTCGGGTTCATGAGAGCCTGAAGGGGAAGGATTCGGAATTCGCGAGCAAGGGATTGTGCCTGAAATCCGCCCGTTCCAGATCGCGCGCCTAGGGAAACTCCGAACGACCGCTGATTTTGTCATTCCCGCGTAAGCGGGAATCCAGGAATTTCAGCCGCTTGCTGGATGCCCGCTTTCGCGGGCACGACGTCAATTAGAGCTTCCCTAGGCTCCGCCC
>Ga0193745_1000109_pt1 | contig 14414 bp, 12 predicted proteins | sample L1a2metaG_FD_145899 | JGI IMG/M metagenome (GOLD analysis project Ga0193745, IMG submission 145899) | Soil microbial communities from a riparian zone of the East river system, Colorado, United States - L1a2 | ecosystem: Environmental > Terrestrial > Soil > Riparian zone | place: USA: East River... | reverse complement strand
GACAAATGCCGGCAAATCGAGTTTGCTCAATCGCCTGCTTGGCTACGATCGCGTGATCGTCAGCGACACGCACGGCACGACGCGCGATACGATCGAGGAAACGGTCAATTTGGAGGGTGTGCCGATCCGCTTGCTCGACACTGCTGGCTTGCGCGCTTCGGAAAGCGAACTGGAGCGTACGGGAATCGAGCGCACACAGAAATCGCTGCAACTGGCTGATTTGCGGCTGCACATCGCTGATCGCAATTCGCCGAAGCCCGCGCATTTCAACGGAGCGATGAGCCATCCGAACGAAATTGTTATCTTGAATAAGAGCGATTTGCCAGAGGACAAGGACTGGAAGGATTTCCCGGCATTGCGAATTTCGTGCGCGACTGGAGACGGCCTGCGGCAACTGAAAGAGGAAATTCTGGCACGCATTCGCCAGCAAAATCTGAGACCGGAAAGCGCGATCGCGATTAATACTCGTCATCGCGATTGTCTTCGCCGCGCTTTGGAATCATGCGATCGCGCGCGCACGGCGCTGGGCGAGGGATTATCCGGCGAGTACGTTGCGGTTGATCTTGATCAAGCGCTGCGCGCAGTCGGCGAAGTCATTGGCGTTGTGGATGTGGAACAGATTCTCGACTCCGTTTTCAGTCAATTTTGCATCGGCAAGTGACAATAAGTTGAAACATCGGCACAAATGAGGAACGGCTACGAGCTATTCGTTAGGCCGCTGCTGTTTTGTTTGGATGCTGAAACCGCGCATCATGTGACGATGCGATTGCTTGGCCGCGCGTCGCAGTTCGATGTCGCGTTGAGCGCGCTCAAGCTTTTTCAGCCGAGGCCGAAACCGATCACCTTATTTGGCCTGAAATTCCCAAATCCAATTGGACTTGCAGCTGGGCTGGACAAAAACGGTGTTGCTGTTCCTGCGTGGGCGGCGTTCGGGTTCGGTTTCATCGAGATTGGGACCGTGACGGCAAATGCGCAGCCTGGAAACCCCAAGCCGCGCATTTTTCGATTGCCCGAGCAACAAGCGCTGATCAATCGGCTTGGTTTCAACAACGACGGCGCGGACGCGATCGCGCAGCGATTGGCGGCGCTGCGTGTAAGCGGCCGATGGCCCGCCGTTCCAGTGGGAATCAACATCGGCAAGTCGAGAACAACGCCGCTCGAACAAGCGACAGACGATTACCTGTACTCGTTTCGCAGGCTGCGGGATTTTGCTGATTACATCACGTTGAATATCAGCTCGCCAAACACACCCGGTTTGCGCGAGTTGCAGGAGCCTGAAAAGCTTTCGGAGTTATTGTACGTCATCGGCAAGGAAGCAGGAACAGCTCCAAAACCTCTGGTCGTGAAAATTTCACCGGACCTGTCAGACACTGAACTGAAAGCCATTCTCGCTGTGTGCGAAGAGAACGGAGTCTCGGGAATCATCGCCACGAACACCACGCTGGATCACTCTTCGGTTGCGCCGCAACTGGATCAAGCAGGCGGCTTGAGTGGAACGCCACTCCGAGACAAATCGACCGCATTGGTGCGTGAAATTAATGCTCGATCTACAATTCCAGTAATCGCTTCCGGCGGAATTTTCGACGCAGAATCGGCGATGGAGAAATTTCACGCGGGCGCAGTGCTAATTCAGCTTTACACCGGGCTCGTTTACCGCGGCCCGCAGCTTCTGCGGGAAATCATGGATAGTTTGTAGAGCGTGCGCATCGCCTGATGTCGCGATGGTTGGCAACAGAAGCGGTTGCCCTACAGTTGATCGATTTTCAGAATGAAACTGTCTCGTAAGATCCTCAAGTTCACCGAACCACTAACCTACCGGCGCGGCTGGCGCAGAGCGCAACGCTCGATTTTTCCTGTGCCACTCAAGCCAATGCTTGCGCAGATCGACTGGGACCGCGCCCGAGAGATCCAGCAGCGATATGCGAATTCCACTGCGGGCTACGCCAAATACGCAGATATCGAGCCGTGGTTGCGATTGAATCGTGAACGCGTGCAGGATTTGAATCTTCATCGCTCGGCGCCCAAACGTGTTCTCGATCTCGGTTGCGGAGGCGGATTCTTTTTGTTCATCCTGAAGAATCTTGGCCACTCCGTCATGGGCCTCGACATCGACCGCGTTCCATTGTTCGGCGAACTACTGGAGTTGTTTGGTGTGCGGCGCGTCGTTTACAAGATCCACGGTTTCGAGCCGCTGCCGGATTTTGGTCAACAATTCGATTGGGTCACGGCGTTCTCTACGAACTTTTACCTTTATCATCCTGCCAAGAAACGCTGGGGAACGGCGGAATGGGATTTCTTTCTGCACGATTTACAGCATCACCTGGCGCCGGGCGGAAAAATCTTTTTTGGACTCAATCCCTCCTACAACGGCGGCTACTACACGCCTGAAATACGCGATCTTTTTCTCAGCCGTGGCGCAGACGTCGAGCGCGAACGAATTTTTTTCGGAAACGGCGTGCGCTTCTGACCTGTAGCGTCCGCTCTGCCCGGCGGAATTTTTGCGGAACACCGCGGCCGAAGTGTGCTGGGGAAGAGCGCAGGCTAGAACAATTACGGTGTGGTCGACGGCGGTTCGGCCGGAGGTTCGTGGAGGCGATGATGTCGCCAGTGCCGATGTCGCTCTTCTATTTGCTTCAGCTTTTGACGCTGTTCGTCAGTGAGCTCGACACCCATCTGCCGATGTGCGTCGGCAATGATTTGGCGAACTCGTTGACCCGTGTCTCTCCGAATATCTCGCAGTTGAGCAGTTGTCTTGTCGATGATTGGCGAAATGTTGGCGAGTTGTTCCGGGGTCAGATTGAGTTCGGCGCGGAGCCTTTCTTTCATTCGTCCGCCGATCCGCTCGGGATGGCGCAGTTCAAAGAAATGATGCAGGGCGTATGATCCCCCAACGAACGCGCCGGTGATTCCACCCGCGACAAACACCAGGAGGAAGCCCGCGATGAGTTTCCATTGCAACGCCCGGTTCATTTCAAAACTCATCCTGGATCGCCGAATCCGCGATGGCGAATTCATTCGCGAACGATTCGCGGATTTCACGGCTCTGATTTGCTTCGCGAATTGCCGCGATTGTTGATATGACGATTACGGCTATCGACAACACGGCCACGCGTCGAAGGAGCTGCATCACGCCATTCGCCTTTGGCGCACCAGCGCGCCAGAGCGCGACCACGCGAGTGTCGAATCCAAACGGCATCTCCGCTGGAACCTCTTCGTCCACCTGCGCCGCAGATCGCAGCAGCCGATCGATCTGTTCGTTCTTCATCGCTTTTCTTCTTCCGAAATTTTCGCGAGCTGTTGTTTCATTTTCTGCCGGGCTCGAAATGCTCGCACTTTAACGAGCGCCGCGCTCCAGCCGGTGATCTTGCGTATTTCTTCCACGCTGCGTCCCTGCAAGTATAGCAAATCGATCGCCAGCCGCTCGACTGGCTTCAGCGCAGCCAGAAGATGCTCCACCAGTTGGCGCGAAGCGAACCGCTGGTCCGGCGCCAGTTCCTCGCTGGCGGTTGCGAGATTTTCAATCACCGCTTGCTCTTCCGCGCTCAGATCAGCATGACGCACTTCCGGTCGCACTTTTTCCGATTCGATTTGGTTGAGACAAGTGTTGACCGCAACGCGCGAGACCCAGTGCTCCAGCGGCACGTTCCCCGAAAACTGCGACAGCTTTTGGAATACTTTAATGAAAATCATTTGGCAGAGGTCTTCCTCCGGGGTGCGACGCGACCGATGCGCACGGACGATTTTGGCAACCAACGGATAAAGCCGTCGCACCAGCGCGCGAGCTGCCTCGTCGTCGTTTTGAAGCGCACCTTTAACCAGAGCGCCTGCGTCAGAATCATCCATGTGATCGAGAACGCATCCACACCATTAACCATGACAGGATGGGCTGCGCTTTGGTTACAACTTCTCGCGTGGAGGTGCTTGTGCCAAGCACCTGCGGCTTGGCGCTGTCGCGTTTAAAAAAAATTTGTAACCGCTCCGTTACGGGCGCGGTCATGTTTTTCAAAGGCGCGAAGGGCGCTTTGTAACAAGAAATGAAACCAACTATGAAAAGAAACATATTAGCACTTGCAGCCGCCGGTGCGATCGCGCTTGGGGGCTTTGTCGTTGTGCAGGCACAACCGGGCTCCGGCGGTGCTGGACACTGGCATGGCCATGCGTTCGGCCTGAAGGGGATCACCGAAAAATTGGACCTGACCGCTGATCAACAGACGAAGGTCCAGCCGATCCTTGATCAAGCCAAACCGCAAATCGCCGCCATTCATCAGGAGGCGATGCAGAAGATGCATACAGTGATGAACAGTACACTGTCGCAAATTCGGCCTATCCTGACGGCAGATCAGCAGAAGAAACTCGATGCGATCGAAAAAGCGCATCAGGACATGCTGAACGCCAAGAAACAGCTGCACGACGCGATGGAGGACTAATTTCCCGCTCGTTCAGAGCGATTAGGGAAAAGGCGGCGATCTGAAAACGGTCGCCGCCGGGTTCCTTCTCTCAGGTAAGCTGGTAGAGGCGATTGACCGCAATCGCCCAGGCTGTTGAGGTCAACAGCCCCTACCTATCTGAATTCGGAGCTAGCCTCGCTTCTTCCTCAACGAAACCAAAAACAATACGACGCCGATCGCCGCCAGAATGATGGCGATAGTAAAGCCCGTGGATGAGATTTCGGCGCGGTGATGATAATTCTCTTTGAGATGCCCAGCGAGGCCTATCAGGAAAGAAAGAACGCCAACGCAGAACAAAATCAGCCCGATCGCTCGCTGGTCATCGTTGGAGATTTTCATTGGTAGCGGCAATCAAATATAGCCGGCAGCCCAAAATTCAAGTGCGCTCTTTAGCTGGAGGGCGTTAATTTCGGGATGCGCGGAATTCAGCCACTGATATTTGCACTGCTTACGGTCGGATCAGCTTTACCTTTGGATGGGCAGATCGATCGCATCACCGGTAAAAATTTCGCCACGCGATCAGAAGTTTTGGCAACGCATGGAATGGTTTGCACCAGCGTGCCGGCAGCCACGGAGGTTGGGGTCGAGATTTTAAAGCGCGGCGGCAGCGCAGTGGACGCGGCGATCGCAGCGAATGCGACGCTCGGTTTGATGGAGCCGGTTTCGAATGGAATCGGTGGCGATCTGTTCGCGATCGTTTACAGCGCGAAAGAAAACAAACTTTACGGAATCAACGGGAGCGGTCGTTCGCCGCTTGGTCTGAGCTACGACGCGATGAAATCAGAACTGGCGAAGCTGCATAGCGAGACTATTCCGCCGCGCGGCATGCTGCCGATCAGTGTTCCAGGATGTGTCGATGCTTGGGCGGAGGTGCACAAAAAATTCGGCAAACTGAAATTGAGCGACGATCTCGCCCCAGCGGTTCGCTATGCCGAGGAAGGTTTTCCAGTTACCGATTTGATCGCGTATTACTGGGCGTTCGGTCCGCGCCTCTACAAAGGATTGCCCGGAGCGTTTGTCGCGACTTACACGCTTGATGGCAAAGAACGCACGCCCGGTAAAGGCGACATCTTCAAGAACCCGGATTTGGCGAGAACGCTGCGATCGATTGGCGAGAAAGGGCGCGACGCTTTCTACAAAGGCGAGACCGCAGACAAGATCGACGCGTTTATGCGTGCCAATGGCGGGTTCCTGCGCAAAACCGATTTCGAGAAGCATACCTCAACGTGGATCGAGCCCGTATCGGTGAATTATCGTGGTTACGATATATTCGAGCTTCCGCCGAACGGTCAGGGCATCGCCACGCTGCAGATCTTGAACATTCTCGAAGGATTCGATCTGCGCGCCATGGGACGCAACTCACCCGAGACGCTGCACGCGATGATTGAAGCAAAGAAGATTGTGTGGGCTGATCGAGCGAAATTTTATGCAGATCCTGCGTTCACAAAGATTCCGCTCGCGGGATTGCTCTCCAAAGGCTACGCGGCGGAACGCCGGAAATTGATCGACCCGAATCGCGCCGCTAAACAAGTCGAAGCCGGCAACCCGGCGCTCGGTCAAGGCGATACGATTTACATGTGCACTGCGGATGATGAAGGCAACATGGTGTCGCTGATACAAAGCAATTATCGCGGGATGGGCAGCGGAATCGTCGTGCCGGGTCTTGGATTCATGTTTCAGGATCGCGGCGAACTTTTCTCGATGGACCCGCAGCACGCGAATGTTTACGCGCCAGGCAAACGTCCGTTTCACACCATCATTCCCGGATTCGTGATGAAAGACGGCAAACCGTGGGAAGCTTTCGGTGTCATGGGTGGCGGCATGCAGCCGCAGGGTCATGTACAGGTGCTCACAAACCAGATTGATTTTGGTTTGAACGTCCAGGAAGCCGGGGACGCGTCCCGCTGGCAGCATGAAGGCGATAACGAACCTACCGGCGAAAAGATGAACGCTTCAGGTGGATACGTTGAAGTGGAAAGCGGTATTCCGTACGAGACCGTGCGCGAGCTGCGCAAGAAAGGGCATGACGTGCGTTTCGACGTCGGCGGCTACGGTGGTTATCAAGCAATCAAAGTCGAAATGCATGATGGCCGGCGCGTTTACGTCGGCGCCAGTGAATCACGCAAGGACGGAATGGCGGCTGGTTACTAGCTCGCTTGTAGGTCTAATTCTTCGGCGCTTTGAGCTCGGCGAGTTTTTCTTCCGCGTTAGTTACGTCGGATTTGTGCGCGCTGCCGAGTTTAAGCAATCTTTGCTGACGCCGTAGATTCGCTTCGGCAAATTCAAGCTCGGCGGTCTCGCGTTTTGCTACTGCTTTTTGCTCGGCTTCGATCAATTGCGCGAGCGCTGTTTTCGCCACCTCCAACTCTTGTTTCGTGGTTTCCCCAGACGCAACGCGGGATTCCTGCTGGGCGACTGTTTCCTTGGCTTGGGCGACTCGCGCGCTTACCAGTTCAGTTTCGCACTTGACCATCTTCAACGCTCGTTGCTCGACCTCGACTTTCGCGAGTACGCCAATCTTCCACAGGCGTTCTGCGCCGGCCGCATTTCGTTTCGAACGCTCCAGTTTCTTTTCGCATCGGGCAACGTCGCCGTCGGGCGTTCCCGCCTCGGCGAGTTCGTCGGAAAGATTTTGCTTCAATATCGGCGGCTCAACGTCGAACTCGCCGGGCTCGTCAGAATTGCTCGATTGATCCGCAGCTAATGTAATCATCGCGCTGGTGAGAAACATCACCGGCAACGCGATCGCGCGGATCATGCTGGTAGTTTATCACAAAATTTTTCGTAGCACATGCATCTTGCCTGCCGCTGCAACGCTCCGCTGATATAGGTAGCGGCGGTTCACCCGAACCGCGCCGGGCGATTGAGGTCAATCGCCACTACCTGAGGACAGCGGACACTACAGCAACTTGGGTGTGAAAGCCGACATGCCTCGGCATTTTTTTCTTTCATCCGCCGCTTTCCTTCTGTAGAAGACGGACCCGGAGGAATTTATCTATCCGGTCAATCGTCAAATCCTGCTAGCCGTCGTCATCTCAGGATTGATCCTTCCACCCGCGTCGGCCGATCTTTTTCCGAGTTCTGGACCTGTTGTATCGGGTAAAGTTGCGCGTCTTCGATTCGGGAAAGCCGCCGCGCCAAAGAATGCACCGGTCTCGGTAAAACGCGCGATATGGGCGGCCAACCAACTTCGATCAAAACCGTATCGCTACGGCGGCGGCCACAAATCGTTTAATGATCACGGTTACGATTGTTCCGGCACAATCTCCTACGTCCTGGCGGCGGCTGGTTTAATCAACACCCCGATGAGCTCAACCGAGTTTCGCGGCTACGGCCAACGCGGCGCCGGTAAATGGATCACCGTCTACGCGCGCGAGGGCCACACGTTCGCAGTCATTGCCGGGCTACGGCTGGACACGACGCCATTTGATCATTACACGGGTAAATGGGCACCTCGTTGGTACGCGGCTTACCGCCCACCCCGCGGCTTCGATGCAAGGCATCCGATCGGGTTGTAAATCCACTGTAGTGTCCGCTGTCCTCAGCGGGAATCGCCTTGCCGAACCGAAAACGATGCGCTGAGGACAGTGCACACTACAACCCAATCAATCTTGACTTGATGGCTAGGAAGCCGTCACTCCTTGAGCATCAATATGCAAGAGAGTCGTTCAATCGTTCTAGTTTTAGCATCGTTGCTAATCCTGGCGGCGCCGTTTTGTGTTGCCGCACCGGAAAAACCTCAAATCACCTCCGAGCAAGTGACACACGCTGTTCAGGAACTCGAGAGATTGGCGCAAAAGCAGATTGATCAAAACGCGGTACCCGGTCTCGCGATCGCAGTCGTGTTTCAGGACAAAGTCGTGTACGCGAAAGGATTTGGCGTGCGCGATGTAAATACGAAAGCACGGGTGGATGCGGACACGGTGTTCCAGCTAGCGTCGGTCTCCAAACCGATTGGCTCCACAGTGGTTGCCGAACTGGTCGGCGAGGGAAAAATAACCTGGGACTCAAAACTCAACGCGCTCGATCCCACATTCGAGATGTTCGATCCCTGGGTTACGCGCGAAATCACCGTTCGCGACATGTACGCGCATCGGAGCGGCTTGCCCGATCACGCTGGGGATCTGCTCGAGGATCTCGGCTTTACGCGCGCTGAAATTTTATTTCGTCTGCGTTATCAACATCCCGATAGCAGTTTTCGTTCGCATTACGCGTACACGAATTTTGGCATGACCGAAGGCGCCGTCGCGGCGGTTAAAACATACCAGCTGGAATGGGAGGAGGCGTGCGCCCAAAAACTATACAAACCGCTCGGCATGACTTCGACCAGTTCGCGTTACGCTGACTTCATCGCGCGCCAGAACAAAGCGCTCGGACATGTGCTGGTGAATGGCAAATGGGAGCAAAAGTTCAAACGCGATCCGGACGCGCAATCACCCACCGGCGGCGTGAGTTCTTCGGTTAAGGATGTGGCGAAATGGATCCGGTTACAGCTCGCCAACGGAAAATTTGATGGCAAGCAGATCGTCAGCGAAAAGCCGCTGGCCGAAACTCATCATCCGCACATGCTCACAGGATTTAATCCGTTCACGAACATGCCGAGCTTTTACGGCTTGGGATGGAACGTCAGCTACGATGAGCAGGGTCGATTGCGCTTGAATCATTCCGGTGGGTTTGATCTTGGTGCGGCCACTTACGTCAATCTCGTCCCTTCGGAGCAATTGGGCATTGTGGTGCTCACGAACGGATACCCCATGGGTATAGCAGAAGCTCTTGGGACAATATTTTCAGACATTGCATTGTATGGAAAGCCAACGCAGGACTGGTTCCCGCTGTATAAGCAGCGGTTTTCGGACCCAGCGACAACAGGGACGGTGCGCGGCTTTGATTATTCCAAACCGCCGACCTCGTCCGCACCGGCACTAAAGAACGGTGCCTATCTTGGAAACTACGCGAACGATTTCTTTGGCGACATTGCGATTGTCGAAAAGGACGGTGCATTAGCGATTGTGGAGGGTCCGAAGAAACTCACCTTCCCACTGAAGCACTACGACCGCGACACATTCACCTATGAGACCACCGGTGAAAATGCTGTCGGCCGAAGCGGCGTCACTTTTACGATCGGTCCTGACGGCCAAGCCACACAGGTTGTCGTGGAAAATCTCAATGCGCACGGCGAAGGAACTTTCAAGCGCGTTTCAACACCGGAGCGCACTTCACAGAGTAGCGCGTCAAAACCCGCCTCGGACAATTTTGCCGATCTCATCGACATCGGCGCTGGGCGCAAGATGCATCTCGAGTGCAGTGGCTCAGGCAGCCCGACGGTGATTCTCGAGTCGGGTTATAGAAATGATGCCGACATTTGGAGCGCCGAGCTTGAGCCTGGGATGAGCCCCGTTTTTTCGCAGGTTGCCAGGTTCACGCGGGTTTGCGCCTATGACCGGCCGGGAACGTTTCTCGATCCGGATCATTTAGGCCGGAGCACGCCCGTTCCCATGCCGCGCACCGCGCGCGACCTCGTTTCGGATCTTCATACGTTGCTGCAGACGGCGCGCGTCCCCGGACCGTACGTTTTCGCCGCGCATTCTTTTGGTGGCATTTTTGCGCGATTATACGCCAGCACTTACCCGAAGGAGGTTGTTGGAATGGTGCTGGTTGATGCGCTGTCCGAAAAGGTCAGAACCGGTCTAACACCCGAACAGTGGAAGTTGTATGTGAATTTTGGGTTTACGAAACCGACGCCGGGCCTCGAAAAATACAAAGACATCGAGACGCTCGAGGTAAACGCCAGCCTGGATCAGATGGAAAAAGCTGCCAGCGCCAAACCGCTCCATGCCATGCCTCTGTTTGTTCTGACGCAAGGCCAACCATTCGATCTGAGTCCGTGGCAACCGTTGCCCGCCGATTTTCCAGGAGCACTGAACAAGGCATGGCACACATCGCAGGACGCGCTGGCGACACTTGCACCGAACGCCAAACACAAAATCGCGACCAAGAGCTCGCACTACATTCAAGCTCAGGAACCACAACTGGTGATCGACGCAATCAAGCAGGTTGTCGAAGCAGTCCGTAATCCGTCTGCGTGGACGACTGCACTTTGATTCGCCGTTCGTGCACATCAAAACAAGAGACAGGCGACTCATCCGCGTGAGCGCTGTAGTGTCCGCTGTCCTCAGCGGATTCGTGCTCGCCACGCGCCACGCAGATAAGATGGCTGAAGACAGCGCACACTACAGCCTATGAATCGCGAAAAACTCAAAGCTGCCCAAGCTAATCTTTCCGAAAGCGGAATTTCTCTGGAGCTTGGATCTTAATACTGGAGCTTTCCTCGTGGGAAATAGCGACAATTTCGGTTTTAAGCCATCCGAGTCGCGCACCTTGCGCGCATTAAAGACGCCGGCCGGCATACAGAAATTTCTCGATGACCTGCCTTACAACCTTAGCTACACCGCGCGCTCGCCGAAGAAAGTTCTGCATGACCGCGTCGCATCATGTCTCGAAGGCGGAATTTTTGCAGCAGCGGCGCTGCGCGTAATCGGTTTTGCACCGTTGATCTTCGATTTGGAAGCGGAACAGGACACCGATCATGTCATCGCGATTTTCAAAGTGCGCGGGCACTGGGGCGCGGTGGCAAAATCCAATTTCACCGGCTGCCGTTATCGCGAACCGGTGTATCGCACGCTGCGCGAGCTCGCGATGAGTTATTTCAACATCTACTTCAACCTGCGCGGCGAACGCACTTTGCGGCGCTACTCGCGACCGGTGAACCTGGCACGATTTGATGATCGCAACTGGATCACCACGGAAAAACCGATCTGGTTCATCGCCGAACATCTCTGCGACATCCCGCACATTTCATTGCTTACTCCGGCAATGGAAAAAAATCTAACGCGGCTCGATCGTCGTTCAATGCAGGGCGAAATGGTCGGCCATAGAAAGAAATAGTGTCAGTGCTGTTTATTCTCCCCAAGGCTGCAGCAAAGTGATACAAACCGTTTAATGAGGCGAAGCATAACCGTTGCCGTTGGCGTGCTGTTGTTCTGCGCAGTCGTAATCCACCTGGAAGCGGCCACCATCATCGTTACCAATACAAACGACGGCGGACCCGGCTCATTGCGCCAGGCACTCGCGAACGCGAATAACGGCGACAGGATTAATTTTGCTGTAACCGGCGCCATCACACTGACCAATGGTGGATTGGGGATCACCAAGAACGTCACGATTTCAGGCCCTGGGACTAACCAACTCGCAATTGATGGTAACCAGGCGTTATTTGCTTTCGGAGTCTTTCCTCAGAGAACTGTAAGTATCTCCGGCCTGAGCATCGCGAACGCCCAGGTTGGAGTTTATAATAATCAGGGTGCGTTATCCGTCAGTAGTTGCGTCTTAAGCGGCAACTTCACCGCCGGGCTCGGCAACGATGCCGGGCAAGGTTCCGGCGGGGCTTCCATGACGGTCGCCAACAGCACCATCAGCAACGCCGAGGTTGGGATTTCGAATAATCAGGGCACAGTATCGATCATCAATTGCGTCTTAAGCGGTAACTCGTTCACCGGGCTCTACAACTATGCCACCGGAGGTTCTGACGGTGCTTCGATGACGGTCGCCAACAGCATCATCAGCAACAACGCCGGAGAAGGCGCCATCAATTGGCTCCCGTCGGACGGCGGTGGTTGTGCCTGCATGACAATCACGGACAGCGTTGTCAGCAACAATACCAATGGGATCTTCAATATCGGGGACGCTTTTCCCGGGGCCGCCAGCCTAACGGTCGCCAATAGTAATGTCAGCGACAACAACAAGGGCGGTATTAATAACATAGCCAACGGCGGAAGCGGCGGAAGCGCGACCGCGACGATCGTGAGCACCACGGTCAGCGGTAATTCGGCAGGTGGTGTTTTCAGTTCCGCTGGTCAGGGCTCTGCGGGAGTTACAATTACTAATAGTACCATCAGCGGAAACTCGACCCACGGTGGGATCAACGCTGTCAATTTCTTTCCTTCGTCCGGCACCGCTGCCAACCTGTCCGTCGCCAATAGCACGATCAGCGGCAACTCGGCACCTTCTGGCGGGGGCATTAATGCCAGTGCTCTGCGGAATTTCAGCATTGTGAACAGCACCATCAGTGGCAATTCAGCCGGAACAACCGGGGGCGGTATCTACAACCTCAACTCGTCGCTGAACGTTGCAAATAGCACGATCAGCGGCAATTCGGCAGGTTCTGGCGGGGGCATTTATAACGACGCGCAATTTCATGTAAGTGCCGTTGAGATCTCCAACACCATCCTGAATGTCGGCGCACTGGGTGCAAACATCTTTAACAACCTAGGCACGGTCACATCCCATGGATACAACCTCAGCAGTGATGACGGCGGCGGTTATTTGACCGGCCCGGGCGATCAGATCAACACCGATCCGTTGCTTGGTCCTTTGCAGGACAACGGCGGCCCAACCCTAACGCACGCGTTGTTGGCTGGCAGCCCAGCGATTGATGCCGGCGATCCGAACTTCATTCCACCGCCCTTCAACGACCAGCGGGGCTGTCCTTTCGATCGCGTATTCAACGGTCGCATCGATATGGGTTCATTTGAGACGCAATCGCCGCCACGGCGCCCGTGTTCGACTCCGAGACCGCGCCCAACGCCGCAGCCTCGCCCCTAGTTCGACCAGCTTCATCTACAGATCGGTAAAAGCCAAACATCTTTCGATTTTGTGTGACACATAGTTTTTTACGGACTTTCTAGGGCGGGGATTGTCCCGCAAGCGCGGTTGACCTCCGGCAGAGTTTTCCGGCAAACTGCCTTTATTTAGGCAGAAATGGCAGTCTGATTCTAGTTAGAAGAGATTCACAATATCTTACGCGGATTCTGCGTATTTTTCTCTCCACACGGCGATGCCAAGTGATATAAAGGGCTCGATGGGGGGAGGCTCACGTTTTGCGATTGGATTGCTGCTCTACGCAGTCGCACTTCCAGTGCATGCGGCGACGATCACCGTTACCAATACAAACGACAACGGACCCGGTTCATTGCGTCAGGCACTCGCCGTGGCGCATGATGGTGATCGCATTACTTTTGCGGTCAGTGGCACGATTACCCTGACCAGCGGTCAACTTGGGGTCTCCAAGAACGTCACGATTTCGGGCCCTGGTGCCGACCAGCTCTCGATTGTCGGCATGCCGTTCCGATTTGTTTTGGTTGCCGCGGTCAAAGCTGCGACGATCTCTGGCCTGACCATCAAGAACGGTGCGGGTGGAATTTTTAATGGCGGCACGTTGACGGTCATGAATTGCGTCATAAGCGGCAGCTCAACTGGCGGGATCGAAAACTGGGCCAGTCTGACGGTCGTGAATAGCAATGTCAGTGACAACGTCATCGGTATTTTTAACGCCACCGGCGAATTTGGAGTTGTGACTGCGACGATCCTCAGCACTACGGTGAGCGGTAATTCGGCGGGCGGTGTTGTCGCTGCACCGAACATTTTTGGCGGCCGTGCATACATCACGATTATCGATTGCACCATCAGCGGCAACTTTTCCGCGTCGGGAGGGGGTGGGATCTTTGCTACTAATACCTCCCTAAGCGTGGCCAATAGCACCATTAGCGGCAATTCAACTGGAATCAGCGGGGGCGGTATCTCTGGCGGCGCTACCGTTGAGAACAGCACCATTAGCGGCAACTCAGCTGGAATGAGCGGGGGCGGCATCTATGGGAGTGCTACTGTTGAGAACAGCACCATTAGCGGCAATTCAGCTGGAACCAGCGGGGGCGGCATCTATAACAACTCGTCGCTGGATGTGACACTTAGCACGATCACCGGCAACTCGGCACCTTCTGGCGGGGGCATTTATACCGTGGGATCAGTTGAGGTCTCCAACACAATCCTGAATGCCGGGGCACTGGGCGAAAACATCTTTAACAACGGTGGCACGGTCACATCCGATGGATACAATCTCAGCAGCGATGA
>Ga0193745_1000108_pt1 | contig 14427 bp, 15 predicted proteins | sample L1a2metaG_FD_145899 | JGI IMG/M metagenome (GOLD analysis project Ga0193745, IMG submission 145899) | Soil microbial communities from a riparian zone of the East river system, Colorado, United States - L1a2 | ecosystem: Environmental > Terrestrial > Soil > Riparian zone | place: USA: East River... | reverse complement strand
ACCCGCGCGCTGCAGCTCGAGGTAGAACCGCCCGGGAAAAAGCCGGGCCCACTCCGTTGCAAGCCGCTTTGCGGGCTCCTGATGATCCTGCAGAAGAGCCGCCGCGACATCGCCCTGCATCGCCCCGGAGAGCGCGATCAGGCCTTCGGTGCCTTCGCCGAACCAGGCCTTGCGCAGCTCGGCGCGGCCCCGGTATTGATTCTCGAGCCAGGCGCGCGTCAGCAGCTCCGACAGCCTCAGATAGCCCGGGCGCGACTGCGTGAGCAGCAGCAGCCGGTGCGGCTTGTCGCGCTCGGACTCGTTGGTGATCCAGACATCGCACCCGATGACGGGCTTCACGCCCGCCGCGCGTGCGGCCTTGTAGAACTTGACCATGCCGAAGACGTTGGCGAGGTCGGTGATCGCCAGGGCCGGCATGCCGTCCGCGGCGGCCCGCGCGACGGCTTCGTCGATGCGCACGATCCCGTCGGTGATGGAGAACTCGCTGTGGAGCCGAAGGTGGACGAAGGCGGGATTCGGCATCGGCTTGCGGGGCGCTCTGACCGCAAAAATTTTACCACCCGGAGGCGGTCGAAGGTTGCGGGCTGACTTGCCCGAGCGACTTGCGCTGCGGCGCGAGAGCTAGGCGCGGCCCGCGGCGGGAAAGCTGAGCGTGAAAGTCGTCAGCAGGCCCGGCTCGCTTCTCACGCCGACCCTGCCGCCGTGCAGCTCCGCAATCGACTTGACGATCGCCAGACCCAGACCCGAGCCGGCGGAGGATTCCTCGCGCGAGCTGCAGGGACGATAGAACCGGTCGAAGATGCGCGGCAGGTGCTCCACCGGGATCCCGGAGCCGGGATTGGCCACCTCGATCTCGGCCGAGCCGTCGCCGCGCGCCACCGCCTTCACGGTGACCGTGCAGTCCTTCGGCCCGTGGCGCAGCGCGTTGGAGAGAAGATTTCCCACCGCCCGGTTGAGCATCAGCTCGTCCGCCCAGGCGCGCGGCTCCCCGCCTTTCTGGGCGCGCACTTCGAGCGCGAGGCGGATGTTGCGCTCCTCCGCGAGCAGCTCGTAGTAGGAAAGGATCTTTCCCAGCGCCTCGCGCAGGTCGATCCACTGCGGCGCGGCGCGCGCCTGCGCGTTGTCGGCGCGGGCGAGAAAAAGCATGTTCTCGAGCATCCGCGAGAGCCGCTCGTATTCCTCGACGGCGGATTCGAGCACTGCGCGGTACTCGGACGCCTCCCGCGGACGCGACAGCGCCACCTGCGCTTCGCCCAGAAGGTTGTTGATCGGCGTGCGCAGGTCGTGCGCGAGGTCGGAAGAAAATTCCGAGAGGCGCTTGAACGAATCCTCGAGACGGTCGAGCATGTGATTGAACGCGAGCGTCGATTCGAGGAACTCCTCGGGCGTGTCATCCAGCGAGAGCCGCTCGTTGAGCGCATGCGCGCTGATGCGGCCGGCGGTGGAGGCGATGCGCCGGACGCGCTTGAGCGCCACGCGCGCGGCCCAGATGCCGAGCGCGGCCGCGGCCAGCACGCTCACGACCAGGGTCTCGAGCAACCCCTTGCGGTAGCGCGCGAGCAATTCCCTGGGCAGCGAGCGGTCGTACGACAGCGCGATCAGCACGGAGGGCGGTTGACCGGTCGCGCTGGAAGCGAGCGGCAGGCGCGCGAGCAGCACCTGGTACCAGCGCCCGTCGGGCGCGGTCCACGACCGGCTCAGCCCGCCGAAGCGCGCGTGCAGCTCGCGCTCCACGGCGTTGTCCACGCGGTCCGGAAGCGCTTCCATGGGGATCGCTTTCTCGGGCAACGCCGAAACCGGGATATTGAATTCGCTCGAAGCCCTGAGAATGTTGCGGTCCTCGTCGAGCACCGCGACAGCGAGCTTGCGGTAACCCATTCCGGTCTCGTCGATGAACCGGGGACTGGTGAGGACCGTCTCCGAGGGCCCGAGACGCGCCAGCCTGCCGCGGAGCAGGCTCATGTTGCCGAGCAGGAGGACGTCGTTCGCCTCCAGGAGCTCGCCCGCGAGCATGCGGTCGATGCTGAATCCCATGGCCCCGATGACCAGGAACGATATGAGCGCGAACAAAAAGCTGATCTGCCAGGTGAGCGACTTGCGCTGCCCGCCCAGCTTCTGAAAGAGCCGCTCGAGCCAGGCCGTCACGCGAGAGGCTCCTCGAGCAGGTAGCCCACGCCTCGGATCGTGCGGATGAGCTTCACCTCGAACGGATCGTCGACCTTGGCGCGGAGGCGCCGCATCGCGACATCGACCACGTTGGTGTCGCTGTCGAAGTTCATATCCCAGACGTGCTCGGCGATCAGCGTGCGGGAGAGCACCTCGCCGGCATTGCGCACGAGATAGTCGAGCAGCGCGAATTCCTTCGCGGTGAGATCGATCTTCTTGTCGCCCCGGAATACCCTGCGCCTGCGCGGCTCGATCTCCAGGTCGCCGACCTTCAGGTTCTCGGCGGTTTGCTTCGCTCCGCGCCGCAGCACCGAGCGCACGCGCGCGAGCAGCTCGGAGAATGCGAAAGGCTTGACCAGGTAGTCGTCCGCGCCGAGCTCCAGGCCCTTCACCCGGTCGGCGACATCGTCGCGCGCCGTCAGAAACAGGACCGGGGTCTGCTTCTTCTCGCGGACCTCGCGCAGCACCGTCCAGCCGTCTGCGCCGGGGAGCATGATGTCGAGAACGATCAGGTCGTAATCCGAGGACAGGGCCAGATGCCTGCCGTCGACCCCGTTCACGGCGATATCGACGACGAACCCGTGCTCGGTCAGCCCCTTTTTCGCGTAGGCCGCCGTTTTGGCTTCGTCTTCGACGATCAGGATGCGCATGATCGGGAACGAAAGAGAGAGGAAGGAAAGAAAAAGGCGCCGGGACTTCGACGCCTTTTCATTCTACTCCACAGGGCTGGGCGATCAGTCGCCGAGTCCGCCGTCCATCTCGGAGCGCTCGATGTAGACGCGCACGCTGTGGTCGATGGCACCCTGGGGCGCAATCTTGCTCAGCTCGAACGGCTGGGGCAGACCGTCGAAATCCCAGGCGAATTCCTTGGCGCCTGCGACGATCTTCACCACTTCGCCGTGCCTGACATTGACAAACTTGGTGGCGGGAGTGACGACGATCGTGCGCTCGATGGCGGAGGCGTCTGCCGGCTCGCCGTACAGATCGCCGAAAGTCAGGGCCGCGGCAGACAGGCTCACTGCGGAAAGCGTCAGTGCTGCGATGGTGGAAGCAACTAGTTTCAGTTTCACGGTATTCTCCATTTAGGTTGGGTTGAGGGAGCCAGACAGCGCGCTCGAACTGCCGCGAGCTGAATGTGACGCCACTCTAAGACCCCGTCCCGGACGGGAAACTGACCGTTCGATTACATTTTTGTCATTTTCCGGCCGGCCTCAAGCGAAGGCCCCGATCAACCGATCACGCTCTGGGGCTCGCCCGCGTTGCGTGCTTCGATCGCGCCGATCCGGAACACCGTCTCGCCGGCCCCCGTGAGAGCGCGGGTCGCGGCGTCGGCATCTTCTTGCGCCACCACGATCACCATGCCGATTCCGCAGTTGAACACGCGATGCATCTCGCTCAGGGCGACCTTGCCCTCGCGCTGCAGCCATTCGAAGAGCGGCGGCATGCGCCAGGACGAGCGCGCAATCATCGCTTTGACGGTCGCGGGCAGCATGCGCGGAACGTTTTCGACGAGACCTCCGCCCGTGATGTGCGCCATGCCCTTGACGCGCAGCTGCCGCATCAGGGCGAGCAGCGGTTTCACGTAGATGCGGGTCGGCTCGAGCAGCACTTCCCCGAGCGGCCTGCCGTGGAAATCCGCGCCGAGATCGGGCTTCGCCCGCTCGAGGATCCTGCGCACGAGCGAGTAGCCGTTGGAATGCGCGCCGCTCGAAGCAAGCCCGAGAATGACATCGCCTGCGGCGATGTCATTGCCATCGATGATTTCGCTTTTCTCGACCGCGCCGACCGCGAAACCGGCGAGATCGTATTCGCCCTTCGCGTACATCCCCGGCATCTCGGCGGTCTCCCCGCCGATGAGCGCGCAGCCGGCGAGCTCGCAGCCCCGCGCGATGCCCTTGACGACTTCGGTCGCCACCGCGACGTCCAGCTTGCCGCAGGCAAAGTAATCCAGGAAGAAAAGCGGCTCCGCGCCCTGCACCAGGATGTCGTTGACGCTCATCGCCACCAGGTCGATGCCGACCGTGTGGTGCATGCCGAGCCGGAAAGCGAGCTTGAGCTTGGTGCCGACTCCGTCGGTCCCGGAGACGAGCACGGGCTCCCGGTATTTTTTCGAGATCTCGAACAAGGCGCCGAAACCGCCGATGCCGGCGAGCACTTCCGGGCGCAGCGTCCTCTTCGCCAGGGGCTTGATCGCCTCGACCAGCGCGTCGCCGGCGTCGATGTCCACCCCGGCGTCGCGGTAGGTGATCGGCTTCTTGCTGGTCAAGTCCTGGGGTTGCGGCTAAAGTTACGCGTTTCGCCCCGGAATTTTAATCGAAATGCCCAAAGATTGATGCAACAGCTGCTGCTCGAGCTCGCGCCGCCCCCGGCGCCCACGCTGGAGAACTTCTCCCCCGGAAAGAACGGCGCTGCGCTCAAGGCCCTGCGCGCAGCGCTCGAGGGCGGCGAGCGCTTCGTCTTTCTCTGGGGCGCAAGCGGCAGCGGCAAGACGCACCTGTTGCGCGGCTTCGCCGGGGCGGCCGGGGCGAAGGGCACCGCGGCCTACATGCAGACCGCGAACGCGGACTGGACCCGCGCCGCCGGACTCGAAGTCGCCGCGGTGGACGACGTCGCGCGTCTCGACGATCCGGGGCAGATCGCCCTGTTCGACCTGTGCAACCGCTTGCGCGTTTCCGGCGGAGCCCTCGCCGCGAGCGGCGAGGCGCCGCCCCCGCGGCTCGCCCTGCGAGCGGATCTGCGCTCGCGCCTCGCATCGGGAATCGTGCTGCAGCTGCACCCCTTGAGCGACGAGGACAAGGCCGCGGCGCTGCACGCTCACGCCGCGGGGCGCGGCATCGCGCTCGACCGGGAGCTGACCCGCTACCTCCTCACCCACTTCGATCGCGACATGGGCACGCAGATCGCGGCGCTCGACGCCCTGGACAGGTATTCGCTGCAACGCAAGCGCCCGATCACGCTGCCTCTGCTGAAAGAAGCGCTGAGCTTGCTCGACGCAAGCGGCGCCGGGCGTTGACGCAGGAGACAACGGACTTGGACCTGGCGCTCTTCGATCTGGACAACACGCTGCTCTCGGGGGACAGCGACTACGAGTGGGCGCAGTTCCTGATCGAGCGCGGCGTGCTCGATCGCGCGGAATACGAGGCCAAGAACGACCATTTTTTCCTCCAATACAAGGCGGGCGGGCTCGACATCCACGAGTTTCTCGAATTCCAGCTCGCCCCGCTCGCGCGTTACCCGCTCGAGAAGCTCGACGAATGGCACGCTGAATTCATGCGAACCAAGATCGAGCCCATGATCCGCAAAAAGGGGGTGAAACTCGTTCGGCGGCACCTCGGTCACGAAGACCTTTGCGCGATCGTCACCTCCACCAACGCCTTCATCACCGCGCCGATCGCGCGCGAATTCGGCGTGGAACACCTGGTCGCGACCGAGCTCGAAGTCAGGGACGGAAGGTTCACCGGAAAACCCTCGGGGACGCCTTGTTTCCGCGAGGGGAAGATAACGCGTGTAGAGGAATGGCTGGCCGATCAGGGCCGGATACTCGCGTCGTTTACGGCGATCTGGTTCTACAGCGACTCGCAGAACGATCTGCCCCTGCTCGAATACGTCACGCACCCGGTCGTGGTGGACCCCGACGAGGTCCTGCGCCTGGAAGCGGTCAAACGCGGCTGGCAGATCATCAGTCTCGAGTGAAGACCGTCCCCGTTCTGGTCGTCGCGCTCGTTCCCGCAAGTCTTGCGCTCGCGGTCGCGTTCGGCAGCGTCGATCTCGGCCCCGCGCAGCTCGCCGATGCGCTCCTTGGCCGCGGCGACGAGATCGCACGCGAAATCGTCTGGGGCGTGCGCGCGCCCAGGGCGCTTGCCGGGTTCGCCTGCGGGGGGCTCCTCGCGCTTGCGGGCGCGCTGCTTCAGGCGCTCCTGAGAAACCCGCTCGCCGATCCCACGATTCTGGGGGTCTCCGGCGGGGCGGCGTCCGGCGCCCTTGCGGCGATGCTGCTTGGAGCCGCCGCGGCGGGCGTCAATCTCGCCGCGCTCGCAGGCGCCTCGATAGCGGCGGGCGCGGTCTTCGCGTTCTCCCTGGGACGCTCGGGGTGGAATCCGTACCGTGTGCTGCTCACCGGCGTCGCGCTCGCTTCGGGATTCGGCGCGCTCGTCGGGCTGATGCTCTCGCTCGCACCCTCCTCGCAGGTACAGGGAATGCTCTTCTGGCTGCTCGGCGACCTCTCGCCCGCGGGCGATCCGAGCGCCGCACTGGTCGTGCTCGCGGCGTGCGCGGCGCTCGCCTTTTCGCAGGCGGCCGCGCTCGACGTGCTGATTCTCGGCGAAGACAAGGCGCGCTCGCTCGGCGTCGCGGTGACGCGGCTGCAGTCGATTGCTTTCGGCTGCGCAACGCTCGCCACCGTCGCGGCGGTCCTGCTCGGCGGCTCGATCGGTTTCGTGGGACTGGTGGTGCCGCACCTGCTGCGGCTCGCCGGCGTGCATCGCCACGGCGTCCTGCTCCCGCTGTGCGCGTGCCTGGGAGGGAGCCTGCTCGCTCTCGCCGATACGCTCGCGCGCACGGTCGTGGCGCCCGCCGAGCTCCCGGTCGGCGTTCTCACCGCGATGATCGGGGTGCCCGTGCTCCTTGTCCTGCTCGCGAGGCTGCGCTGATGCTGGAAGCATCCGGACTTGGACTCTCGGCAGGCGGACACGAGCTTATCGGCGCGCTCGACCTGGCGCTCGCGCCGGGCCAGTGCTGGTCTGTGCTCGGGCGCAACGGCTCGGGCAAGACGAGCCTTATCCTCGCTCTCGCGGGTCTGCGTTCCCCGCAAGCCGGTACGATCGCGCTCGACGGCATTGCGCTCGCCGCACACCGGCGCGGCGAGCTCGCCCGGCGCATCGCCGTGCTGCTCCAGGACGAGGAAACCGATTTCTGGGGCAGCGTGCTCGATTACGTCATGCTCGGCCGATACCCGCACTCGAGGAGCACCTGGAGCCGGGACGGGGAAGGCGCGGCGCTCGCACGCCGCTGGCTCGCCGAGCTCGACCTGGCCGATCGCGCGGCTCAGGCATATCGCACGCTTTCCGGCGGCGAGCGCCAGCGGGCGCGAATCGCGCAGGTACTCCTGCAGGACGCGGACATCCTGCTGCTGGATGAGCCGCTTCAGCATCTCGACCTGCGCCACCAGGCGCAGGTGATGCGAACGCTCTCCCGGTGCGCGTCCGGCGGAAAGACGGTGCTCGCGGCGCTGCACGAGCCCGGATACGCGGCCCGGCACTGCGGCTTTGCGGTTTTACTGTATGATGCGGGCCGCGCGAGCCTGGGGCGCTCAAGCGACATGCTCACCCAAGCCAACCTCGAAGCGCTGTACCAGTGCCGGCTGGAAGCGGCCGGCACCGGGAGTTTTCTTCCCTCTTGATCAAGAAATTCATCCGGCGCGTCCTCCGGTTCGGTTCCGGCTCAGAGCCGAGAACCGTCCCGAAGGCGCAGCACGGCATCGGCCGCGAGGCGATCTCGCAGGGCTCGCGCAAGGTCTGCGAGGTGCTGCACAGCCACGGCTATGAAGCGTATGTCGTGGGCGGCGCGGTGCGCGACCTGCTGCTGGGGCTGCGTCCCAAGGACTTCGACGTCGCCACCAACGCCTATCCCGAGGAAGTGCACAAGGTCTTCCGGCGCTCGCGCCTCATCGGGAAGCGGTTCAAGCTCGTTCACGTGATGTTCGGCGAGGAGACCGTGGAGGTCTCGACGTTCCGCGCGCGCACCGCGTCGGAGACCGACGAGCATGGCCGGGTGCTCAGGGACAACATCTACGGCACGCGCGAGGACGACGCCATCCGGCGCGACTTCACGATCAACGCCCTGTACTACGATCCCGCGAGCGAGACCATTGTCGACTACCACAACGGCCTGAGGGACCTGCAGCGCAAATCCGTGCGCATCATCGGCGACGCGCGCGCACGCTACCGGGAAGACCCCCTGCGGATGCTGCGCGCGGTGCGCTTTGCCGCAAAAGCCGGATTCTCCATCGACGAGCGCACGCGGAAGCCCATACGCGAGCTCGCGCACCTGCTGGGTAACGTCCCCCCGTCGCGGGTCTACGAGGAAATGCAGAAGCTGCTGCTCTCGGGCCACGCGGCGGCGGCCCTTCGGCAGTTGCGCAGCGAAGGCCTGCACCACGGCCTGCTGCCGTTGCTCGACGTCATCTTCGAGCAGCCGATGGGCGAGCGCTTCATCGGTCTCGCGCTCGAGCAGACCGACAGCCGCGTGCGCTCGGGCAAATCCGTGTCGCCCGCGTTCCTGTTCGCGGCGCTCCTGTGGCACGAGGTGCTCGCGGCGTGGAAGAAAAGCGAGCAGCGGGGACTGAAGCCGATCCCGGCTCTGTTCGAGGCGATGGACACCGTGCTCGACATCCAGTCCGACAAGCTCGCCATTCCGCGCCGCTTCACCGCCGTGATGAAGGAGATCTGGGCGCTGCAGCCGCGCTTCGAGCAAAGGAGCGGCCGCCGTCCCTTCGGTCTCCTGGCGCACGAGAGATTCCGGGCAGGATTCGACTTCCTCGTGCTGAGGAGCGCGAGCGGCGAGGCACCCGAGGAACTCTCGCAATGGTGGGAAAAGTTTCAGCAGGCAGGCGAAGCCGAGCGCCAGGCGATGCTGCTCGCGCCGCAGCCGGGCGACCACCGCCGCCGCCGTCGCCGCCGCCGCCGCAAAGGCGCGTTGCCGCCTCCCGATACGCCGGCGGCTTGAAAAACGCGCAAGACAAGCGCAGGACGAGCGAAGGCCGCGGGCTTCGCGGAAAATCCGATGACACCCGCCCCCGCGCGGGTTATTCTTTGAAACGCCGGCAGCTGAAAATTGGAGCATGAAACGCGTCTTGCTTGTGCATTTCTCTCAGACCGGGCAGCTCGCCCGCGTGGCGCGACGCCTGGCTTCGCCGCTGGCGGGGGCCGGCGACGCGGAGCTCGTGGAAGAAGTGCTGCGCCCGCGCCGGCCGTACCCTTTTCCGTGGCCGGTCTGGCGTTTTCTGGACGCGATGCCCGAAACCGTGCTGCTCGAACCGCCGGCGCTCGAGCCGCTCGCGGTTGGCGCTGACGAACGTTTCGATCTCGTCGTGCTCGCATACCAGGTGTGGTATCTCGCGCCCTGCGGACCGATGACCGCGTTCCTGAAGAGCGAGGAAGGAAAACGCCTGCTCCGGGGCCGGCCGGTCGTGACCGTGATCGCGTGCCGCAACATGTGGCTGGTGGCACAGGAAACCGTCAAGCAACTGATCCGGGAAGCGGGCGCGCGCTTGCTCGACAACGTGGCGTTCACCGACCAGGGCGGAACGCTCTCGACTTTCGTCACCACGCCGCGCTGGCTCCTGACAGGGCGGCGCAACCCTTTCTGGGGGTTGCCCGCGGCGGGCGTCGCCGAGGAGGAAATCGCGAAGGCCGATCGCTTCGGCCTCGCCCTCCTGAACGCGCTGCGCGCGGACCGCGAACGCGAGGACGCACCGATGCTCGCCGGGCTGGGCGCTGCGCGCGTCGATCCGAGATTGATTTTCAGCGAACGCGCGGCGCGGCGCGCGTTTTCGGTGTGGTCGCGGCTGATTCGCCTCGGCGGCGCTCCCGGCTCGATCGCGCGTATGCCGATGCTCGCGCTGTTTTCCGTCTATCTCGTTGCGATGATACTCACCGTCGTCCCGGCGAGCCTGCTGGTGCAGCGGATCACGCGGCCGCTGTTCGCAGCGCGGCTGCGATCGCTGCAGGCGTACTACGAGCTGCCGTCGGGGCGCTGATGGACAGGCACAATCCGGACATGAATCGCCGTATCGCCTACATCACGCGCAGCTCGGTGTGCCTGCCGAATGCTCCGGTCGAGAACGACCAGGTCGAAGCGATCCTGGGGCAGGTCGGCGAGCGTCCATCGCGCGCACGCCGCGTCATCCAGCGCAGCAACGGCATCCGGCGCCGCTACTACGTGATCGATCCGACCACGGGAAAGCCGAATTACACCAACGCAAGCCTCACGGCCGCCGCAGTCAGGGGATTGGCCGGAAACGGCTTCGCCCTCGACGACCTGGCGTGCCTGGTGTGCGGAACCTCCAATCCCGATCAGCTGATGCCCAACCATGCGGTCATGGTCCACGGCGAGCTCGGCGTGCCCGTATGCGAAGTCGTGGCGACCGCGGGGGTGTGCGTCTCGGGCGCCACCGCGCTGAAGTACGGCTGGATGTCGGTGATGTCGGGCGACGCGCGCAACGCCGTCGTGACAGGATCGGAAACAGCGTCGCTCGGCCTGGTCGCGCGGAATTACGACGCCGAGCCGGCCAACGGCGCGGAAGTGCTGGAGGCGCGTTCCGAGCTCGCGTTCGAGAAGGATTTCCTGCGCTGGATGCTGTCCGACGGCGCCGGCGCCCTGCTTCTCGAGCCCGCCCCGCGCCCCGGGCTGAACCTGCGCATCGAATGGGTGGACATTTTCTCGTACGCGCACCTGCTGCCCGCCTGCATGTACGGGGGCGCGGAAAAGCAGGCGGACGGCGCACTGCGCGGCTGGATGCTCTATTCCGCGCGCGAGCGCGAGACGAGTTCGGTATTCACGCTGAAACAGGACGTGAGGCTGCTCAACGACGAGGTCGTCGAGCACACGCTGGTCAAGCCGCTCGCGCGCGTCATCGCGAACCGCGCGCTCTCGCTTGGAGATATCGACTGGTTCCTGCCCCACTATTCCTCGGAATACTTCCGCGCCCCGGTCGTCGAGGGTCTTGCGCGCGCGGGACTGCCGATTCCCGAGGAACGCTGGTTCACCAATCTCGAACGGGTGGGCAACGTCGGATCGGCTTCGATCTACATCATGCTCGATGAATTGATGCGAAGCGGCCGGTTGCGGAACGGGCAGCACGTCCTTTGCTGGGTGCCGGAGAGCGGACGCTTCTCCAGCGGTTTCATCTACCTCACCGTCGTCGCGCATGCGTGAGCGCGACGTGCCCCAGGAGGGCAACCGGACCCTCGCGGGCCATCGCAAAGCCGTGTACGCGGTCGCCGACGACGGCAAGTTGCGGCTGGTGCCCTCGCGCGGCTGGGAGGTCGAGGAGATCGTCACGCGCCAGGCGGTCGAGGACCTGGAGAGGCGCGCCATGGAGGCGCGTGCACGAGTGCTCGCCGGCGAATCCTCGCCGCTCGAATACCACATGTATCGCGCGCGCATGGACGTCGAGCTGCTATCGCAGACCACCGGCCTGTGGCGCTGGCGCGTGCGGCGCCATCTCAAGCCGGCGGTGTTCGCGCGCTTGCCGCTTGCGCTGCGGCTGCGTTACGCCGTTGCGCTGGGCATATCGAGCGAGGCCCTGGACCGGGTCGACTAGCGATGCCCGATTCTTTCGTGCACGCGCACGCCTCGCATTGCGAGTCCGGCGTCATGTCCTCGCTCCTGCGCCACCACGGCTTGCCCATTTCCGAGGCGATGGCCTTCGGGCTCGCTTCGGCCTTGTCGTTCGCCTACCTTCCGTTCATCCGCATCAACGGCCTGCCGCTCGTGGCCTACCGCATGCCGCCGCACGCGATCATCAGGGGCCTCGGGCGCCGCCTGGGGCTGGAAATGCGCTTCGAGACCTTCCGCTCGCCTTCGGCCGGCATGGAGCGGCTCGATGCGCTGCTGGCCTCGGGAACACTGGTCGGGCTGCAGACTTCGGTGTTCTGGCTCCCTTATTTCCCGCCCGATCTGCGGTTTCATTTCAACGCGCACAACCTGCTGGTCTACGGGCGCGAACGCGACGAATATCTCATCAGCGACCCGGTGGCGGAGACGACGGTGCGTTGCGCGCGGGCGGATCTCGAAAGAGCGCGTTTCGCCAAGGGGGCGCTCGCACCCAGGGGGCTGCTCTACTACGTCACCGCGCGCCCGGCCGCGCCCGATTGGGCACGTCTCGGCCGGCGGGCTCTCGCCCGCACTGCGCGCATCATGCTCACGCCCCTGCCCTTCGTCGGCGTGCTCGGGATGAGGATGCTCGCGCGGCAAATCGAGCGCCTGCCGCTCGCCGACGGCGGGGAGCGGGCGCGCATGTATGTCGGCAATATCGTGCGCATGCAGGAGGAGATCGGAACCGGCGGCGGCGGGTTCCGGTTTCTCTATGCGTCGTTCCTCCAGGAGCTGGCGGCCAAGACCGGCTACGCGGCGCTCGACGGGCTGGCGGCGCGCCTGGTCGAGATCGGCGACCGCTGGCGTGAGTTCGCGCTCGCCGCAGCACGCATGATCCGAGGCCGCGAAGCGCTCGCGCCGCCGGTCCTGGCTGCGCGCCTGCGCGCTCTGGCCGCCGACGAAAAGATTTTCTTCCAGAGCCTGAACCGCGCCCAGCGCGCATGGGCACGCTGAACCTCGAGGGCGTGTCGTTTCGCTATCCCGGCCGGGGCGAAGCCGTGCTGGACAGGGTCACCCTTGCCATTCCCGCGGGTGGAATTTTCGGCCTGCTCGGACCGAACGGAGCGGGCAAAACCACGCTGATCTCGATCCTCGCCGGGCAATTGCGAGGGGCGAGCGGAAGCATCAGCGCCGGAGACGAGCCGCTGGGGACCTTGCGCCGCCGCCGGCCGCACAGCCTGGGACTCGTGCCTCAGGAATACGCCTTCTACCCGATGCTCACTTGCGCGGAGAACCTGCGCTTTTTCGGCGCAGTGCAGGGCCTGGCCGGCGTGCGGCTCAAGGAGCGCGTGGAAGCCGCCGCCGCGTTCGCCCGCGTCGAGAGCGTGCTCCGGCGCCGCGCGGGGCGGCTTTCGGGCGGCTTGAAGCGCCGCCTGAACCTCGCCATCGGCCTGCTCCTGGAACCTGAGATCCTCCTTCTGGACGAACCGACCGTGGGAGTCGATCCGCAGTCGCGCGCCTTTCTGCTGGAGTCGATCCGCTCGCTTGCCGGGGCGGGACGGACGATCGTCTACACCAGCCACTACATGGAAGAGGTCGAAGCGATCTGCGACCGTGTGGCAATCATCGACAACGGACGCGTGCTCGTTTCAGGCGCGCTGTCGGACGTGATACGGGACGGCTCGGGCCTCCAGGAGCTCTTCATGCAGCTCACCCACCGCTCGCTGCGCGATTGATGCGCCCTCTGCTCGCCCTGTGGGAAAAGGAATGGATCGCGCTTTCGCGCGACGTTCTCGGACTCGCGGTGCTGTTCCTGATGCCCGCGGCGTTCATCGTGGTCATGTCGCTCGCCTTGAGCGACGCGTTCAAGGGCGGCGCCGCGCGCCAGACCGGGTTCGCCGTGATGGCGGCCGATCCAAAGCTCGCCGACCGCCTAGCGCAGAGCCTGTCCGGCGACGGCTTTCGCGCTGCGCCGGCGCCGGCGGACGAGGCCGCGGCGCGCGACGGCGTGCGCCGCGGAACGCCCTCGCTCGTCCTCGTCGTGCCGCGCGATTTCGAGCGCGCCCTGGGCTCGCCGCTCGACGGGAAAAGCACTCCGCCCAAGCTCGCGCTCCTCGCCGATCCCGCCTTGCCGCCGATGCAACTCCTCGCCTTTCAGCAGCGCGTCCTCGGTGAGGTTCTGAGCCTGCGCGCAGCGGCGATGATGCGACGGGCCGGAATCGCCGCCAACTCGGACGCGTTCGATCTGAAGCGGGCGGCGGCGCTCTCCGTTGAAACGATCGGCGGGACCGGACGTCCCTCTTCGGTACAGCAGAACGTCCCGGCCTGGCTCATCTTCGGGATGTTCTTCGTGGTGATGCCGATCTCCTCGCTCTTCATCGTGGAACGGCGCGAGGGCACGCTCGCGCGCCTGGTGAGCCAGCAGGTGCCGTTTTCGCTGCTGCTGCTCGGCAAGGTGGGACCGTATTTCGTGGTGAATCTCGCGCAGGCGGTGCTGATGCTGCTCGCCGGCCGGACGCTGGTGCCCTGGTTCGGCGGCGAGACGCTCGTGCTACCCGGGCGCTGGGACCTGCTCGCGGCGGTGACGGCGTGCACGAGTTTTGCCGCCATCGGGTGGGGACTGCTCGTCGCGGTGTGCTCGCGCACGCTCGAGCAGGCGACCGTGATCGGCGGCGTCGGCAACATTCTCGCCGCAGCCGTCGGCGGCATCATGGTGCCGCGTTTCGTGATGCCGGAAGCGATGCAGAAGCTCTCCGAAATCTCGCCCATGGCCTGGGCGCTGGACGGATTCCACGCCGTGATCCTTCGCCAGGGCGGCGCAGCCGATATCGCCGCACCGTGCGTCAAGCTGCTTGGCCTTGCGGCGATACTGCTGGCGGCCGCCCTGTGGGTGCACGCCCGGCGCCGCGTCCTCACCTCAGCGCAATGATCCCCCGTGATGCAATG
>Ga0193745_1000107_pt1 | contig 14515 bp, 18 predicted proteins | sample L1a2metaG_FD_145899 | JGI IMG/M metagenome (GOLD analysis project Ga0193745, IMG submission 145899) | Soil microbial communities from a riparian zone of the East river system, Colorado, United States - L1a2 | ecosystem: Environmental > Terrestrial > Soil > Riparian zone | place: USA: East River... | reverse complement strand
AACCCCTCGCAGCCTCACAATAGTCTGCTTGCTCTATTCTGAACAGTGCCCCGTCCTCTCGGTGAGTTTTGGCAGCACGTCAGCTTCTGCCATTCACGCTATGCCTTTACTCTGGCATCGTAGCAAGTAGGTTGTTCTTCAGAGTGGAAAGACAATTGTAAAAGTTTATTGTAGTTCTGTAATAAGTCTCGAAGTAATGCTTCGTCCTCTCAGGATCTATACCATCGACAAAAGAAAATTTCTTGTAGGAGGACTTTATCCGCATGAGGTAAAAGTAATCGATGATAGAAACCTGAAGTTGGCTAACAAACTTTTTATAAGCTTCCTTTCCTTTGAGCGTTCTTCTATCAATTTTGTTTAGTGTTACATAGTCCTCAATCTTGTAACTTGCCACCTTTTTCATGAGAAGGTTTTGCATAACATCATCACTAACCATGCTTCGCAAATGCTCTCCCGATTGACTTCTAAAGTTGAGGATAGAACAATCAAAAGTTGTATTGAACCGCTGGCTACTGAAGGCAAGTTCACCCGCCCTTATTCGTTTTGTGAATATATCCAAGCATTTTCTATGGCTGATCCGCACGGCATGTTTGTCGGCAGTTAGTAGATATTCGACAAGCGAAAGTAAATGGTAAAGAAGATAATACGATTTTGTGGGAAGCCATAGAACAGAAGCCGTCGAATAACTAGAGTCAGCCTGAACAATGGAAACTTCATCTTCTAGTGATTTGTAGATCAGCTTTATCAAGTGGGTTTTATCCTTGACCTCCTTCATCCCGTCTACCTTCCGTAACTTGGGCTTGATTTTGCAGCTTAGAGCAAGTGACAAGGACCATTTTTCTAAGCTCTGGGCATATCTAAGGTGCGTGTCGTAATCTAGTCTCTCTTCAATAACTTCAAACACTCTCCCCCCGCTATATCATTTTTCGCGTAATACACAGATCGGAGCGTTCGTCATGAGCACCCAACTCTCTCAAGTGTCCGAGTTTCAGTTTTCGCGTTTATCAAAGAAACCGGTATCTTCATCAAGCCTAGGAGAGTTTTGCATGGACAGCATCCTCGAAGTGGGGACTATCCGGACTTAGGATTCTGACAGAACCCGTCTGATCGACCAAGAACACCCAGAGGTGCAACTTATCTCGAAGGAACTGAGGCAGTAACAGAGCCACGCTTTGAAAATATCTGTCGGTAGGATGGTCAGGAAACACGATCCCGATTTGGAGATCGGGGTCTTTGATGCGTGAAATGATTTGCCCAAGAGCCTCGATGAACCAGATCCGTCTCTGTGACCTCTTTGAACCCTCAGACTTCGCTACGCCGTCGAATTTGTTGTGAGTCGCTGGATAGCCTTTGACCTCGAAAAGCCAGCGGGCGTTGTGCTGATCGATGGCAGAAATGTCAGCCCCCGATTGCTCATATCTGCTTTGGACTTGCCACCTCTGTGACACAAGCCATGTGCGAACAGCCGCTTCGATCTGATCTTCGTTATGCCATTCAGGTTTGACTGGCTTCATAACTTCAAGACCGTCGTAAACATCTAGTTTTTACTTTTGATTTTCGTGAAGGGTAGACCCAAATCTCAGAAATGACAATATGGTAAGCCTGAGGTTGCGAGAAGGATTTGAATTGTGGGAGTTAGTCCCGCTGAGAACCATCTAATCCTTGCCAGGCTCCCCAAATCCCATACAATCAGATCAGGGTCCTCAGGAATCTCATTTTAGCGGCAGCACTAGACGAAAGGAATTTACAATGGCTAAGAAGCCGACGAAGAATATAAAGGAGAAATTAGTCCAACCCGGTTATTTAGATGAAAATTTATCAGAACGTGAACACGCGGATTCTTACGAAAAAGAATTCGCTTTCCAGATGTATTATTCCGACCATCATTTTCGAGAAGCCGCGGCATTGTTGGCACGCGCGAAAAAAGAGTTGAGCGAAACATTCTACAAGAAACTCATCTCAAGCGAGCTTATATTGTCATGGATGGAAACGTTCGCCATGAATAACAAGCAACTAGATAACTTGCTTCACAATCGCACCAGAACAAATATAAATGGTGAAAAAAGTGCGTAACTGCCGCACCCCGCTCTCGCCCCCGCTGCTTGTTCCTAATCAGGTTCGGTTTCCACCAATACAAGAAGCCAATTTCTGATCTGCCGCTTCTGTGCCACGGTATTCAAGAGGTCCTTGGTAAATTCGGCAACATCTTTCTTCGTCACTTCTGTTCGGGTATCTGGGGACAGACTGAGCGTGAGCATGGCGTGTTGTCGTAGACGCTTTTGTTCATGGGATAGTAGTTTCATCGTGACTCCTTTCTATCGTTCGACATTATTGAGAAAACTCGTAACTGTCTGACGGTGGCTTCTCGTTGATGGTGCGCCTCAAGCCCCGCTCTTGCTATTCGCCCCGCTCCGCTTCTTCACTTTGAGATGTAAGGTTGCTTCATTGGCACTTTCGACGATCAGTTTGGCAAAAATACTTTGCGCTTTCATGGCTCTCAGTTCTTTGATGAGGTCCGCGGACGTCATTTCAATTCCTTCTTGTAAGGTCTTTTTGGGGTTCCTGGTGGCACCTGGTAAACAACGGGCTTTCAGGTATCGTTTCAGTGACAACATGGTTGATTGATCCTTTCGTGGTCCTAAAGTTTGGGAATGCGGTGCTTGTAGTGCGCCCGAATCGCGGGTAGCTCGACATTGCGGCAAATATCCAGGTTTCTGGTTATCGCCTGTCTTATGAACTGAGATTTTGAACAGTAGATTTCCGACGTTATCGCGTCGATTTCCTCGTTCATCGAGATCGGAATTCGCAGAAGAAATGTTTTCATCGCGTTCATCAAGAGACCTCCTTTTTCCATCTATCATATTTATACGCGCCGATAGTTCTGCTTCCTCCCGCGATTCGGCATGGAAGGACTCTGGGTGCCATCATTCGCCTGAGGGTCGCTCTGTGTGTTCGCAAAGCGGTAGAAATGCCTTGTGGCGCTCAGCGCCTTCACGGATTACAAGGTTTCATGGCTACAAAAACGATTTTCTGGGACGATGAGTCTGCTCAGAAGCGACAGTTCGTGGGTGCTCTTGAGTGATATCAAAATTGTATAAATACTCGCAGGGGGCAGCATGAAGTCAGACTTTCGGAAACACCAAGAGAAGTTGTCAGCGCGGGCGGCGATTGCTCTCAGGGAAGTAGCGAGGAAAGCACGGTTCAATTGTGGGACGCAGAACGCTGTTCGCTTGAGAAAAGCATTAGCATCGGAAGGACTCCACCACTTTCAAGACAGGACTCTGCTATCCCATGAAATCCACAAATTCCATGCGAAACAACTCGCGGGACGCTACCAGAAGAAATTGGCAACTATCGAACGGACAGTGCGGCAACAGCAACGCGACCTCATCAAAGCAAACAAGCGATATGGTGTAAAAGTTGATCCGCGTTCCTTGACGGCACATGACAGGTTTCGCTTTCCCACCGTGCTACACGGTCTGGAGGTGCTGGATGTTGAGAGAACATTACGGACGGTTCAGGCATTCAAGGAACAACTCCAATCTGTCATTGAACGGTGTCGAGGTCTGTGGTGCTTGGGCGTTATAGAAGTAGAAGTCATTTCGATGGACCTGATGCGGCAACTCAAAGATCAGTCTGACTCAGAAGAACGCAAACTCGCGGTGTGCGAGTCTATGGTGAAGCGCCTGGCAAGACGGTATCAGGCGTTGTCGGTCTACTTCCTGATTCACTTTCATGGGATTGTCGTGGCAAATCAGCAACAGCACTTCGCGGACCTGGAGCAGCAACTGAGGCGACAGTGGAAACATGAACCACGGCAAGTGAAGGTGAAATCTCTGTCCAAGGTGTTCAATTGGAAACCAAAGACGCCCGAGCGGAGTCTCGTCGATATTGCGCGGTATATTACCAAGGGTGGAAACGATTGGATCGCCAAGAAGGCATACTTGCGCTACAAGTTGGCATTTGATAACGAGCATTTGGAAACAGAAGATGCCTGGGTGAATAAGAATTGGCGGCGAAACAAGACACTTCGTCGAGAACATCGAGAAGAAGGCATTACAGATACGCTCGCTATGACACGCTCAGAGATTGGGGCGCTGGCAGGTGTCATTGATGGCATGATGGGAATGGCTCGCAATCGCACAGGGTATCTTGTCTTTGCTCAGAGCAAGAGAAGAAAACTCACTACTACAGGATCACGCGGGTGAAAGAGAGGCAAGCTGGCAGGCTGGTAAGCGGCTGGTATCAGGGCATTTGGCACGTTCGTGGGGTCTGGAATGGGGGGAAAGGGGTAGCATGACGAGGGTTCAACAAATCGGTAGACGAATCGATGGAAATCAGCTAATCGGTAAAGAACGAAATCGGGTGCTTATGGAGCAGGGAATTACGAGGAACGGGGGATTCTTCTGTTATGACAGTAGAACTTTCTTGGCGCATCGTCTACGAGGCTGGAGCATTGCAGTAGAGAGAGCGGTAAACCCTACTCAGCATCCTTTGAACTGCCGTGCCTGACACTGTTGCGCCAGTCGCTGGGCTTCGGCAATCTGCGCGGGAGTCATGTGGCGTGCGACTTTACCTAGATTTTGTTCTGCCGACATCCAGTCCGCCACTGCGAGGCTATACCACATATAGGCAAGCACATTGTCCTGCGGCACGCCGCGTCCATCGCGGTACATGTCGCCGAGTGACGCTTGTCCGATTCCGTCTCCCTGCTCGGCAGCTTTGCGTATCCACTCCACTCCTTTTTTTTCGTCCTTCGGAACGCCCTTGCCATCGGCGTAAAGATGACCAAGGGTAATCTGCGCCGGCGCGAGCCCCTGGGCAGCGGCGCTCTCATACCACTGGCGTGCTATCCCATAATCCTGTGGCACACCGTTTCCTATGTAATACAACACCCCGAGGTTGTTCTGCGCCGTCGCATCGCCTTGTTCCGCTTTTCTCCTGAGATCGGCAATCTTCTCGTTACTCATAATGATCCTTAGTTGCTATGTCCTCTTGCTGTCACGGTCGACCTCAGCAAAGGCAATGGTGAGAAGAATGAGAGCAGCCAGGAGGGTCTAGCAGTTCCCCAATCGGAGAAAGGACAAAAGCCTTTTTCGGAGGCGATCAATGTCTTTTATCTGACACTCCCAAATAGTCAATACCTTCCATCCATCACGTCTAAGCCTTCGTATATTGCACTCATCTCGCGCACGATTTCGTTCAAGTTTAGGTTTCCAGTAGTCGATTCGAGATGCAGGAAGTCTTCCAGCTCTGCATTTTCTATGGAAGTGCCAAAAGCACCCATTGATAAATATGGCGCGTTGCCTGGAGTGAAAGACAAGATCTGGACAGCCTGGAAGACCCTTGGCATGAAGTCTATACCTGACTCCGATTTTACAGATCATTCCTCTGACAGTTCTTTCTGGAGCTGTATCCCTTGAGCGAATTCTTCTCATCCTTTCGCTCCGCTGGTCGGCAGTCATAATATCTGGCATAAGCTGCTCTCTATCGCATAAATATCAGGCATAATACATGAACCGATGAGCGATGCACTTCTTATTAACATAAGTTGGCAGAGCAATGACTTTCGGCAACGACGAATAGCTCGGGCTCTTTCTTGCGTGTTCCGACAAATGTATTGTCCCGTTTGGATCTATGCGTAGGTGCCCTGAATCAAACAGAATGTGTAAGTCTTCTCGAAGGCAGAATCCGTTTCCAACGTCGTCCGTTCCCTTCTGTTCAACGGGAATAATATGACAAGCCCTAAGGACATCATGGAGCGTTTCACCGGTAAGAAGACACTTCCCTTTGCTTGCCGAAAGAACATCACGCCTAAATTTTCTTTGTCCTGGACGATTAATAGTGCTAGCCATACGGCGAGATCGCTGCATGGTTCCAATTCCTGTTTGGTCCGAAATAGCTAATGCAATTTGATCTTGCGGAACAGCCTTAAGATGCAATTCAAGAAGGTCTTGAATTGTCTCGACATCGGCTTGGGAGGCGCTAAAATTCTGTAATTGATTCGGGGCGTTTGAATTGTCCAGAGTCAGAAATCCGTAATAGGACAAAAATAGCAGAAACTCCCGTGACATTCTCCTGTCGTTGGCACCTTGCACGAAATCTTCATATGAATTCGCAAAAGATCGGTTTTTGCGGAATGCGAGAACGTGTCGGACTTGCTCATCGACCGAAGTAGCGATACTTGAGAGCGGTATAACAATATGGGTCAGCTCGTCATTGTTGAGATAGGCTTCTTCCAGCTTTCTGCCAGCCAGTCCCACGATAATGCTGAGTATCAGCGACAGGGGAAATATTTTCAGGTCACACTGTTCCCACTTCTCGATTATCGTTGGATTTTCAATGCTGCGATTAGGAAGTTCGAGGGTCTTTACCAGAGTCGCAGCAAAATCTTCTGTGGTTATTTTTCCTGCAACAAGGCTGCGTCCTAGATTGGTTAGTATTATTGCCGGGTGTGTTGAGGAGAGAACTCCGAGTCCCGACCAATACTGTTGGGAATTGCGTAGGAGATTCCGCGTCTCCTTTCTGGCAAGGCTAAGTCTGGATCCGATATACGGACGAAGCTCGGCTTCAACCTTTTGGAGTCCATGATATACCGATGCCGAGCTTGGGAGTTGTCCTTCGTTCTCTGCAAGGACGCGAAGAACACCGAAGAACACTCGTGGGTCGTTTAGACTCTCAGTAGGCTGGAATGTTGCCCAACGCCACTTGAATTCTGGGAAGGGTTTTTTTAGTCCTGTGATTAATGGCACGGACTAATCCTCCGCTGCGAATAGCCTACAAGGCTACCGAACAATGGAGGAAAAAGGAAGAGGGAAACGGATGGGATCTAACCAGGGAATAGCAGCTCTTGTTCCTTCTGAACTAACGGCAATGAGCTACAGTAGGTCGCTAGAATCGAACGAGCAATCTCCTCTGCCAAGAGAGGGGGCACAGCATTCGCGATCTGTCGGTATGCAGAGGTCTTTGAGCAGTAAAATTGGAAATTTGCGGGGAAAGACTGAATTATGGCGGCTTCCCTTACGGTTAATCGGCGATGATTATTGGGGTGATGGTGTATCACTACGCCACCACGATCATCCCCCCGTGCAGTTATTGTTGGCGAAGGCTCTTCTGGATCGATGTTTCTATGACCGAGATAGCCGTTAAATCGAAGCTTATACTGAGTAGCAACGTGATTCTCCAAAGAATGGGGCTTATCTGGTTCAGGAATTCCTTTCAGCGCTGCTCCTATGCTGATCCAAGGCTTTAGGCAAAGCAGTAGCGCCCTGCTCCCTGGAGCGTGTGTTGGCATAGGAGGAAAGGCGACTCTGCGCGGTATAAAATCGTTCCTAACTCCAAATATGAATACGCGCTCGCGCCTTTGCGGAACACCATAGTCCGCAGCATTGAAAACGTGATGCGTCACAGCATATCCCGCCGCTGAAAAATCTTCCAATATCTCCCGGAATATCAGCCCATTCCCCAGGCTGAGGATCCCTTTAACGTTCTCCGCCAGAAAAAACAGAGGCTTCTTATCCACGAGAACCCGAACAAATTCCAAATAGAGTTTGTTTCGTTTATCTGTCGTGTGCCGCCCGATATTTGCTACTGAGAAGCCTTGGCAAGGAAATCCCCCAATTATGATGTCTGCATCGGGTATTGAGGTGGACGGAATTGTCTCGATGGGGTCGGTAGTGATATGAGGTCCGATATTTAGCCTGTAAGTTTCTGCAGCCTCGAGGTAGCAATCAGACGAGATCAAAGCCTACTCGCTGAAAACCAAGATCGAGTCCTCCCGCACCAGAAAAGAGCGATATGACCCTGAGCATTAGCAGCGCTCCTGAAAACCGCTTGCTATGCACATTGCTACACGCACGGGTACCGCATTCCCAACTTGGCGATACATGGAGTTAATTTTCCCTGTAAATGCGAAATCTATTGGAAAGGTTTGAATTATCGCTGACTCTCGAACAGTTAGGCGTCGATGGTTCCTAGGATGCTGAATTGCACAGACGCCTCCTTTCCCGTCGCCTCGCGCCAGAATTGTAGGGGAGGGCTTGTTCGGGTCCGTGCGTCGATGACCAGTGAAGTTTCTATTTGTGACCTTGTATTTGCTGCCAACATGATTCAATAAACAGTGCTTGCCGCTTGGCTCTGGAATACCTTTGAGAGCTGCTTTTATTGCTATCCAAGATTTATTGATCGACCCAACGCTTGGGTCTTTCGTGTGAGTCGGTTGAGGGAATACATATCGATAGCTTCCAATCAGGTCCCGCCGAACACCAATAATAAAGAGCCGAATGCGTGTTTGCGGCACTCCGAAGTCCGCTGCGTTAATAAGCTTGTGCTCTGTTGCATAACCTGCCTTGTCGAGCGACGACAGAATCTCCTTAAATGCTTTTCCACCGTCGAGAGATAGCATGCCACGCACATTCTCCATCATGAAATATTTCGGACGTTTTGCAAAAAGAAACCTCGCAAACTGTGCATGTAGATCGTTTCTCGCATCGTTATCGATTTTATTAATGTTAGCCAGTGAGAAGCCTTGGCAAGGAAGTCCGCCTATTAAGACATCTGTGCTAGGCGTTGTTCTTGGATCAAAGTCTCCTATATCGCCGAGAACAATATGTTTGTCAATGTTCGCTTTATAGGTTTCTACGCTGTCCGGATCATGGTCATTTGCCCAAACTATCTGATGTCCCGCCTGAATGAACCCGAGGTCTAAACCGCCAGCGCCAGCAAAAAGAGAAATCACCGTGAGTTTTCTCATGCGGCGCCAGCGGGAAGGTCTGTCAGTTTCCGATTTGAGAAAGGCTTGACCACTGTTGCGTTGAATTGCAGGATTTGTTCTTGCCATTTCCCGAAACACTCGGTAGGTATCCGCTAGCTCTGGTGAGCAACTTGGACGATATTTTACTCTTATCTTTTCCCTGCTTCACTAACATTCTTGACTAATTTTCATGCGGCGATAACTGTCTTGCCCCAACAGTCAGTTTTACTAACTCATCGGATTTCATCCTAGCTGTGAGATGCTTCCCGTAGTGCTGCGAGATGATCTTTACCGAAGTCCCACAGTTCGTTGCAAGCAGGAAGACGTCCACACCTTCTAATAGTCGAAACATAATGAACGTATGCCGCAGACTCTTGAGGTCCCTTCGATTGCCCTCTGAATCGTAACGCAAATCCGCCTCGTTCAATAATGCGACAAACTGCCTGACATTGTGAGTTGGGAAAAGCTTATCTTCCGGACCTAGATGCCTCCGCTTGTCTATTCGATCCACGACACGAACAGCGCCGAACATTCCAATGCACTCACGAAGTCCAGTTTTCCCCTTCACACGAATAAAGCACCGATCCTTTTCGTTGTGCTTATTGCCTTCCCACATTTTGACATCCTTCTGTCGGATGCCCAATGCCTCCCCAATTCTGACCCCTGTATGAGCAAGAAATATGATGAAGTCGTGGAGATCCTGACGCGCAAGTTTCTCATTTGGCTGGCTGCTTTTCTTGATTCTTACGGTGCTCACCTTGAGCAGCTTGCGATAGTCTTCGGGTGAAAACCATGGACGGGCGACTGCCTTGACTTGGATTTGGGGCATATCTGGCAACGCGGAGATCCACCCCTTGCGCTTCGCAAACTTCAATGTCTGTCGGATGACAATAAAGTCTTGATGCAGCGTTTTCATCGAGATGACTTTATTGTGAAAGAATCTCGGCTTATCTTGCGAGTCGGTAATTCGCCATGTCTTATATTTCTCTAGGAGGTCGTGCGTGATAGCGTGCAGGGGCTTGGCTTGAAAAAAACGGTCCAGCACCTTCAATTTCACTTCGTAGACGTATATATGGTTCGGTGCTCGTTCTTTGAGTGCGACTCGTGACTTCTGTTCTTCTAGCATTCCTCGCGTCGCATCGTCCCATATCCGATCATGAACGGGGATGCCTGTTTTATCATGGTGAAAGCGCAGGCTGTCGTAGGCTTCTTCTGCGAGCTTTATAGCTGTTCGAAGCTTGGTTTCTTTTGTGGATTTGACGTAATATTTGCCGTCAAAGAATGCGCGCCACAGGTAGACTCGACTCCCATCATGGCGAATGATATGTAGGCGTCCATCCCGCTTCTTGTGCTGTTCTACAATCTGTGGCATAGTTGTCAACTGAGTGTAGGGTAGAACTAGCAACAAAGCACTCTAATTTTACTCTAAGCAGATAAAAAATCATAAGTAGTTGTAATATAAGGATATTATACTGATTTCGTGTAGGCGATTAGCTCAGGGGTAGAGCGCTTCCTTCACACGGAAGAGGCCACTGGTTCGATACCAGTATCGCCTACCATATTCCTCACCTCCCCTTCTTCCTCCTTCTCGATCTATTACCCCCGGCCTAAACCGACGGTTTTCATGATAATGCCTGAACGGTTCCATTCCTGGACAGAATCCTGGAGGTCGGCTACACTCAGTCTATCGAGAGACCGTCGACTCTGAACCGTACAAGACAAGTGAGGTCATCAATGCGGACTACAGCTCTTGCCATGGGAATTCTCCTCCTAGCCACCGCAGTCGGCTGTGCCGGAAACCGCCAGGAACAGGCGTCGGCCGATGCAGATGGAAGCTATACCGCCCCGGCCAGCATTTACAGTGTGATGGACCCCACATCCTTGGTCTACACCGATGTGGCGGCCGGAGCAGCCCCGAACGATAACCCCTGGCGTTGGACCGGTTTTCTACTGCACCCTGTTGGAGTCGCGATTGATTACGGCGTGAACCGGCCGATTTACACGCTCACTAGCAAGATGCCCTACCTTTTCGGGTACACCTCTGAGGATTCGATGCTGGATAGCCAACGGCGATAATCTCCGCAGGCACATCGTCCTCAGACTCAATTCAACGCCCGCCTTCCTCACGAAAGCGGGCGTTGCCGTATCACCCCGTTGGCAAACCCTTTTACGTTTCGTGTATGCTCCCTTCGTGAGTCGGAATCCACGTGACACGCAAGCGCCTCGTGCTGTGCCCCTTCGCCTGTGGATGGTCTGCGGGTTAGGACTGAGCCTTGTACTGAACGCCTGCGAAACTCCGGCTCGAAAACCGATCCTCCCGCCATCTAAAAGCGATCTGGTACTCCTGAAGTCCACGACCCTCTGCACTTCGAAATCCGACTTCCTCAAGACACATCCTGCCTCTACCCTCAAAACACAAGACTGGGGCGCCGGACAGGAGTTGGTTCTCCCTGCCGGCCAAAGCCCATCACATGGCGACGAATCCTACTTCTTCGATGAAGATGGCATGCTGGTCGGAACCCTCTTTACCTTTCCGTCTGGGCTTGACTTGAATCCCTACCCAGTCCTCCGCCACACCTTAACGCTGCTGAAGCCGACATTGGAGTTCTATCTCAATGTGTCAAATCTGTCTTCAAAGACGAGCATGGATTCCAGCGCGCTGTACGAAACCGGCGACGAGAAAACAACGACACAGTACTTGGTCCTTGGCGCGCGCGAGCAGCCGGCGCTGCTCCAGGCTTCTGTGACGATTGACCCCTATGTACGGCTGTTCTCACCCTATCGACGCGAGTTCTTGGAACGGTTGCGCCATCCGAGTGGACAAAAGCCCGGGCAACAGCTCGACAGTCAAGGCGCAGAGGACAAGGAACCCTTTCTCTCGCTCCAGCAGTTCGCGCGCGGCCAAACCGCGCAGCTTTCCTACTGCGGGACCCAGAACTACGATACCGCAGCTACTGCCTACCAGAAAGCGATCGCAAGCGGCTTTACGAATAAAGTCTGGCTGGCAGAAGCTCACCACAAACTGGGCCTGGCGTGGGAAGGGAGGGGGGAGCACGAGCAGGCCAAGAGGGAGATGCTTCAGTCGTTGACCATCAGACCCAACACTCCTGAAATTCTGAACAACCTCGGCACGGTGTATACCAAGCTGGGAGACAAGGCGAACGCGCTCGCCTCATTTGAAAAAGCCGTCACGCTTCGCCCCAACTATGCCATTGCCCGATACAACTTAGGCGAGGCCTACGAGCCCACGAATCCCAAGCGGGCCCTTTCAGAGTACGAGACCTACCTCGCGCTGGTCGAAGGCATCCCCGATGAAGCCAGTCGCATTGCTCTCGTCCAACAACGCGTCAAGGCGTTAAAACATTAGTCATTTACAAAAAGGTTGTGCGGCATTTCGAACTGGTTCGAGGTGGAGCAGCACAGCACGTTCAACGCCGAATCTTCTCTTCCTGTTCTTCCAGCGTCTTGCAGTTGATGCAGAGGGTGGTGACTGGGCGGGCTTTCAGTCGCGGATAGGGAATCTCTTCTTCACAACGCTCACAGATGCCATAGATGTTCTGGTCCATTCGCTCAAGCGCCTCGTCGATCTTCTTGATCAACCGTTGCTCGCGCTCACGGATGCGCATCGTAAAATTCTGCTCGGCCTCCGCAGACGCCTGATCGCTGACATCCGGGAACGCCTCCTGACCGTTTGGATTGGCGAGACCCTCGACCACCTCGTCCACCATGGCTTTGCGCTGCCGCTCAAGGTCACGACGAATAGCCGCGTACTTTTTCCCCTGAGACGATTTCTTGGCTCTACGCTTGGCAGGGACAGAGTGCACCGCTGATGGAGTGGGGGGAATGCGCTTGACGGAAGAACCTGCTTTCATACTGCAACCTACCTGAGGAGTAAACCGGTTCGAAATGAGCGGAACTATAACAGGGGCCTGGAGGGTGGGTCAATGGGCAGCGTGGGCCTGTCAATCCTTACCCGACCGGCTTTCGCTAGAGATCCCGACGGCCTTCGATCGACTTGAGCAACGTCACTTCGTCGGCATACTCGATATCCATCCCGACCGGAATGCCATAGGCGATGCGCGAGACCCTGGCCCCGAGAGGTTTCAGCTGGTTCGTTAAATAGATGGCGGTTGCCTCGCCCTCGATCGTCGGACTCGTCGCGAGGATCACTTCCTCAATTCCCCCAAGCTTCACCCGATCGACCAACTCCTCGGCCCTGATGTCGGACGGTCCGACACCGTCCAACGGAGACAAAGCGCCGAGTAACACATGATACAAGCCGTGGTAGGCTCCCGCTCGCTCGATGGCATAGGTCGTACTCGGTTCTTCCACCACCAGGATTCTCGTCTGGTCCCTCTTCGGATCGAGACAATATTCGCAGAGCTCTCCCTCGGCGATATTCCGGCATTGTCGGCAAAATGAGAGCCCATCTTTGACGGCACGAATCGCCTCGGCCAGGCGAAGCGCGTCTTCGCGCTCAGCCTTCAAGAGATGGAACGCCAATCGCTGCGCCGTTTTCTGGCCGATGCCTGGAAGACGGACTAACTCGCGCACCAACCGTGCAAGTAATCCTTGTTGATCAACCGCCATGACGTGATAGCCTGCTAGAGCAGTCCGGGAACGTTCATCCCACCGGTAACCGATTTCATCTCATCCGCCATCATCTCGCGAGCCTTCCTGAGGGCATCGTTCGAGGCGGCCATGACCAAATCTTGCACCATTTCCACGTCGCCACTTTTCACCACTTCGGGATCGATGACCATGCCGACAAGCTGCATAGCCCCATTGGCAGTTACCATGATACTGCCACCGCCTGCCGTCCCGGTCACGGTCTTCGACGCGGCCTGTTCCTGTACCTTCGCCATTTGCGCCTGCATCGCCTGCGCTTGCTTCAGAATATTCCCCATATTGCCCAACGGGTTCTTCATTCCTCGACCTCCTTCTGTTTCGACACCGGTCTCACCTCTGCGAGCTCTGCGCCGAAAATCTCCAGCGCCTGCTTGACGACCGGATGTGCCCGCGCTTGCTCGAAGAGGACCAGCCGTTGTTCTTTTTCCTTCGCCGCCCTGAGCTGCGCCATCGTCGGTCCGGAGGGATCCGACTCCGACAATTCGACAATGCGCAGCCGAACCTTCTGACCGCTCAATCGTTCACAGATCGATGTGAGCACTGCCATATTATCAGGATTCTCGATCATCCCTCGGGCCGCCATCTCCTGCTTGGCAAATCCAATTGTCACAACAGGGCCATCCACACCCACAAACCGCCCTCTTTCCAAGAAGGCGGCAATCCTGGAAGAGGCATTGGCCACTTCCTCTTGGACCCGTTCCCAATTGAGCATCACCACAACACATCCGTCATCAGCTGGCTTCGATGCGACAGGCATCAAAGCCTTCACCTCACCGGCAGCGCCAAAGGACCGGACGTTTGGAGGATTCGTCGAGGGGCCTCGTTCAGGCACCGTATTCCCGACAACGGAAGACCTCGGCGGCATCGGAGTGGTCGGTGCAGGAGCCGGCGATTGAAGAGGCCGCGGAGGTGAAGAGGGCGTTGGATCTGTAGAACGAGCCGGCGGGACCGTGCGTACTGGAGCCGACTGAGGTGGGCGTGTCGCCTGGGCCGGCTGAACCGCTTGGGGTGACTTCTCATCCGCACGGCGCAGCAACCGCGTCGCACGCACGGCCGCTGTTTCGAGCACGAATCGAGGATGGGCACTGAGCCTGAGCGAGTCCTCTGCTTGTGTGAAAATCGCAAACAGCTCCT
>Ga0193745_1000106_pt1 | contig 14591 bp, 16 predicted proteins | sample L1a2metaG_FD_145899 | JGI IMG/M metagenome (GOLD analysis project Ga0193745, IMG submission 145899) | Soil microbial communities from a riparian zone of the East river system, Colorado, United States - L1a2 | ecosystem: Environmental > Terrestrial > Soil > Riparian zone | place: USA: East River... | reverse complement strand
TGGACATGCTCGTTCTGAACGCAGGTATCTTTCCCGCAAGCCGCAAGATCGCCGAGCTCCCGACCGAGGAATGGCGCAGGTCCATGAGCGTGAATCTGGACGCCAACCTCATCCTGCTGCGTGCCTGCCATCCACTATTAAAACTCGCACCGCGCGGCGGCCGCGTGGTCGTGATCGGATCGAAAAACGTCCCCGCACCCGGTCCGGGAGCCTCCGCCTATTCCGCCGCCAAGGCGGCGCTCAACCAGCTCGCCCGCATTGCGGCGCTCGAATGGGGCGCGGACGGCATACGGATCAACACCGTGCACCCCAACGCGGTGTTCGATACAGGTCTATGGACCGAAGAGGTGCTTGCGCAACGCGCGAAGCAATACGGCATGACGGTCGATGCATACAAGACCAACAATGTCCTCGGAACCGAAGTCACAAGCCGCGACGTCGCGGAGCTCGTGGCCGAAATGTGCGGGCCGCTGTTTGCCAAGACCACCGGCGCCCAGGTACCGGTGGACGGCGGCAATGAGCGCGTCATCTGAAGGCAAGCCGGTCGAAGCGCTGCGTTGGCGGGACGCTCGCCTCGAGCTCATCGACCAGCGCCTACTGCCCGCCCGCTTCGAATACATAAGCTGCACGAGCGCCGCCGAAGTGGCGGATGCAATCCGTTCGATGGTCGTGCGCGGCGCCCCGGCGATCGGTTGCGCCGCCGCTTTCGGCATCGCGCTGGAGGCGGGCAGGCAACGGGATCGCCCTCCCCGCGAGTTCGAGGCTGCGATGGAGGCAGCGTTCAAGGTGCTGGCCGCCAGCCGCCCGACCGCGGTGAACCTCTTCTGGGCGCTCGATCGCATGCGTGTCGTGCTCGCAGCGAGCGGGAAGGACGATCCGAAATCCGCGGCGGCAAAACTGGCCGAGGCGGCCCTTGCGCTCTTTCGCGCCGACGTCGAGACCAACCGCGCCATCGGGCGTGCGGGCGCCGCTCACGTGCCCGACGGAGCGCGTGTCCTCACCTATTGCAACACAGGATCCCTCGCCACGGCCGGCCACGGAACGGCGCTCGGGGTCATTCGCTCGGCGCGCGACCAGGGCAAGCGCATCTCGGTCGTAGCCAGCGAGACCCGGCCCTATCTCCAGGGGGCGCGCCTCACCGCGTGGGAATTGATCCAGGAAAAGATCCCCGTTACGCTGATCGCCGACAACATGGCCGGGCACCTGATGCGCCTGGGCAAAATAGACCTCGTGCTGGTCGGTGCAGACCGCATCGCCGCGAACGGGGACGTGGCGAACAAGATCGGCACCTATACCCTGGCGGTGCTCGCCGAGCGGCACCACATCCCTTTTTATGTCGCGGCTCCTCTTTCCAGCATCGATATTGCCGTCGCGGACGGGAGCGCGATCCCGATCGAAGAGCGCGGTGCCCTCGAGGTCACCGGGTATGCGGGCGTTCAGTGGGCGCCCGAAGGTGTCGGCGTCGCCAACCCCGCCTTCGACATCACCCCCGCGGAACTGGTGAGCGGGCTCTTCACCGAAAAGGGCGTCATCACGCGGCCAGACAAGCTCAAGATCCGCGCGCTTTTCCCGGCCTGAACCCGGGTTGCAATCCATTCACTTCGGTGGTGCCACTGAACCGGCATAGAACACTTCGCACTCTCCGCCGGGAAAGAAGTCCCTTCCCGTCTTGAACAACTTGAGCACCGGCCCGGTGAGAGACCTGAGGACGCTCGGCTTCTCCACAACCGGTTTCTGGAAGGTGCCGCGTATTTTTTGCAGCGCCCTGGCGCAGCCCTTGGCGTCGATCAGCGCCATGGTCACCTCGTCGAACCGCTCGTTGACGAAATCGAGCCCTCCGTGGAGGGCGACCCGGTTCTCGTTCGTCGCTATGGCCACGTCCTGCGCGTGCGCCACGCCGCGCTCGACCTTCCAGTCGGAGACGAGCGTCCGCACCTTGCTGCTGCCCCCCGATCCTCGAAAGATGCTCGCAAAGTTGTACCCCTTGGAAACCACCAGACCGAGAGGCCCGGCAACGAAAAAAGCGCCCACGTCCACCAGGTCGAAGCTTTGACTGGACTCGAACCGGGAGAACTCCAAATCGAGATCGCTGCCCTCGAGCGTAAGGTTCCTGCCCCGCAGCGAAATCTGCCCTTCCGCGGTCTTCCTTATCTCGTCCACGGTCTTTCCCCTCATCGACAGGTTCGCGGAGAAATCCATCGGACCTTCCGCGACCTTCTGCGGCGACAGGGTTTTGAAGTACTCCTCTATGTGGAACTGCGACAGGGAGTAACGGACCTCGTAAAGGGGGACCGCGCCCGAAAAGTCCGCCTGGATGCTTCCAGATCCCCGCGCGCCGAAGACACCCGCCGTGACCGGCTTGAGATCGAAGACGCCATTCTTCCCGCTGGCCGAGATCTTCAAATCGGACACCGTGAAGTTATTTTTTCGGATCTCTCCGCAGGCGAGTTCCGCCGTGAAGGAGAGGTTCTTCATGAGGTCCGGGCTTCTCCCGCCCGAAAACCGCAGACGGTGCACGTCCAGGCTGCAATCCCCGGCCTCGAATCCCTCCCGGGATTGTTTGTCCGCGTAGACGAGACTCCCGTCCGAAATGGACACTTTCGCCAGATCCAGAGCGCGTGACGTTCCTTCCGCCGCTTCGGGTTTCTCGAAGTTGAACTTGCCGTCGCGGTCCCGCTCGATGGAGATTCTGAGGTGTTTCAGCGCGATCTTCCCGATCCGGACTTCCTTTTGAAGCAGAGGGAGAAGATCGATCCCGAGCCTGGCCTCCTTTGCGGAGGCGACGTCCGCCTCGCGGTTACGAATGTGCACGTCCTCCAGCGTGACGATCAAGCCTGGGAAAAAGCCGATCCGCAACCGGCCGTCGACTCTGACTTCCATCCCCAAAGCTCCCGAGGCGGCCGCTTCCAGCCGGGGCTTGTAGGCATCGGCGTCCACGAAAAGAAGCACGGCCACCGCGACGAGAACGAGGAGACCAGCGGACCCGCTGACGGCAAAGAGGATGGTTCTGAGTGATTTTGACACCGGCCTGATCCAGCCCCTGGGTCCTACGTGTTCAAGAGCTGCAAGGCCGAAACGGCCAAACTGACTTATTGTTTCTGCGCGACGGCCCGGCCTTCCGCGTTCACGAATACCCGGTAGCGGTTGCCGTCCTTGCATGACGCGATGTGGTCGTTGTCCCCTCGCCGTGTGGCACTGACGACCTGGCCGCAAGGCAGGGCCAGCAGCATGATGACGGAAGTCAGGTCCTTGAGCAGGGCAGCGTCTTCCGCGGCCGGCGCCGGTCCTGGGAAGAGCATCGCGAGCGGGAGTATCAGGGCCAAAGCCCGGGCAGGTGTGATCAAGACGGTTCTCCTTGGGTCAGGTTACTGAATTGAATTTTTCCTTGTCCGCGAGGATGCCCCAGATCGCTTCGCGCGACCCCGAGATCGTTTTAGCCAGGGATGGATCGCCGTCCTGGACGAGGGAGAGCACCTTGAGGACCAGCATGTCGTACGGTTGGCGCAGGGAGGCAACGCTGGGCGGTTGCCCGCCCTGGTAATGGTCCTGGAACTGTTTCAGCAGGTCATCCATCTGGTTTTTGAGCGCGAGCTTGGTGAAAACGCCCATGGCGCTGGTCTCGCGCAGCCGCGTCTTCAGAGCCGCCACGTCCAGCGGCGGCTCCAGGTTCCTGGCAACGGGAGCAGGCTCGTTCTTTCTTGGCTGCTCAACGGCCATGGGAGAGGCGGAAACTTTTGCAGTCGTCTTGGCGGGCGGCAGAGCGGCTTTGGCGGCGTTCTGGCTCTTGGAGGGCGGCGCCGTCTGAGCCGGTGCAACGGCCACCGGCGCGGTTCCGATGGCTTCGCTCCCGGTCATCTCGGGCTGCGGACCGGTCATCCAGGAGCAGCCCCCCGCGAACGCCAAGAAGAGAATCCCGACAATGCAGGCTTTCATCGTTTTTCCTTCGCTCGAACATCGTTGCGCGCCTTGAATGCGCTTGCAGCGATGGTACTCCTCGCCGCCGCAATCTCAGTTCGTTGGCGAACACAGGTGCTCGCGCGCCTGCGTTGGCTGCCGCACATAGTTCCCTGGAGATGGCGCATACACTTTCGCACAACGATCCACGTGAGAGGTGGCGGCGTTTGAGACTGAACCAGTCGGTTGTTCGGTGGAAGATCGCGCGAGGCCTCGCGGCAGGTTTGCTTGCCGTCCTTGCCGGATGCAGTTCCCTGCCGACCATCGTTCCCGACATGGGAAGGCACCCAACCCGGCCTGTCCAACTCGAGGGCGCGCGCGGCCCCCTGACCGCCCAGCAAAGCAAGGCGATCCTCGACCGGCTCAAGAGCCGCGGCGAGGAAACCAACATCTTCGACCGGCATCTGGCGCTGGAAGAGGCCATCGTCGGGAGCCCGTTGATGGTGGGCAACAAGGTGGTCCTGCTGCCGGACAACACGGTTACCTTTCAGTTCATGTTTGCCGCGATCCGCGGTGCGAAAGACCATATCAACATGGAAACCTACATCATCGAGGACGATGAGATAGGAAAGCGTTTTGCGGATGCGCTCATCGAGAAGCAGGCGCAGGGCGTGCAGGTGAATTTCATCTACGACAGTGTGGGGTCGATCAACGCGCCTCAGGAATTTTTCAAGCGTCTCACCGACAGCGGCATCAAGGTCGTGGAGTTCAACCCGATCAACCCGCTGACCGCCAAGAAGGGCTGGGACGTCAATCAGCGCGATCACCGCAAGCTGCTGATCGTCGATGGGCAAACCGCGTTCCTCGGCGGGATCAACATCAGCAGCGTCTATTCAGGCGGATCCGTCAGCCAGCGATCCAGGCAGCGCATCGAAGGGGGGCCACCCTGGCGCGATACCCACATGCAGGTGGAAGGTCCTGTGGTCGGCGAGTTGCAGAAACTGTTTCTCGCGACGTGGGAGAAGCAAAAGGGCGAAACGCTCGCGCCGAGGAAATATTTCCCGAAACTCGGCAACAAGGGCAAGGAGGTCGTGCGCGCCATCGGCAGTTCGCCGGACGAGCCCTACAGCCTGATCTACGCGACGCTGATCTCGGCAATCGGCAGCGCCGAAACCACCGTGCGCCTGACCAACGCCTATTTCGTCCCGGATCCGCAGCTGCTCGCAGCTCTCAAGGATGCCGTGCAACGCGGCGTGGACGTGAGGATCATCGTGCCGGGCAAAACGGATTCCTGGCTGGTGTTCCACGCGGGACGCTCTTACTATGCCGAGCTGCTGCACGCGGGAGTAAAGATCTACGAGCGGCACGATGCGCTGCTGCACTCCAAGACCGCGCTCATCGACGGCGTGTGGTCGACTATCGGGTCGACCAACCTCGACTGGCGCAGCTTTCTGCACAACGAAGAGCTCAACGCCGTCATCCTTGGACAGGAGTTCGGCGCGCAGATGCAGGCGATGTTCGAGACGGATCTCGCCTCGTCCGGAATCATCACGCCCGAACAATGGGAGCAGCGTTCGATCGGCGACCGCATGAAAGAAACGCTCGCCCGGGTGTGGGAATACTGGCTATAGGCGCGAGACATCATGACGGCTGCAAGCGCGACCATGAGACGGACCTCGGGAATGAAAGCCTGGGCACCGGCGCGGTTTTTCTCGCTCGCCCTGCTGTGCGCTGGCCCAGGGCTCGCCCATGCCCAGGATGCAGGCGCGAATTCACCCGGGTCTCTCCGCGCCAGGTACGGCGCCTTGCAGGAGCAGCTAAGCCATAACCAGTTCCAGCGGCCGCTTTATATGGACTCGAGCGAGACCCCGGGCGGGGTTGCGGGCGAGATTTATGCGCTCGTCAATTACCCGTTTGCGACGGTGGGCGCAGCGCTGAAGAGCCCTGGAAATTGGTGCGACATCCTGATCCTGCACCTCAATACCAAGTACTGCCGCGCATCGTCTGCCGGCCAGGAGACCCTCCTCAACGTAAGCATCGGCAAGAAATACGATCAGCCGCTGGACAAGGCCTACCGGGTGGCCTTCGCGTATCGCGTCGCCGCCCAGACCCCGAACTACCTGCAGGTACTGCTGAACGCGGACGAGGGACCGTTCAGCACGCGCAATTACCGCATCGTGTTCGAGGCAGTCCCGTTGAAGAAAGGACAGACGTTCATCCACCTGTCGTATTCGTATGGCTATGGCCTCGTGGGACGGCTTGCGATGCAGGTCTACTTCGGAACGACCGGCAGCGGCAAGGTGGGATTCACCGTTACCGGCACGCAAGCCGGCGGCCAGCCCCTCTACATCGGCGGAATGCGCGGACTGGTGGAGCGCAACACCATGCGCTATTACCTGGCGATCGAAGCTTTTCTCGGTGCCTTGTCCCTGCCGCCGCAGGCGCAGCTGGAAAAACGCCTGCATGACTGGTTTGCGGCCATCGAGCATTATCCGCGCCAGTTGCACGAAATGGATGAGGGCGCCTACCTCGAAATGAAACGCAAGGAAGTTCGGCGGCAACAGGCGGAGCTGCCCGATGCCGGCGCCGGTCGATTGAGCGCTGCAGCCCAATGACCGGCGCAGCCGCGTTCCTTTTTACACGAGCCTGACGTTCTTCAGCGGCAGGCTGCGCACCGGCTTCCCGGTCGCGGCAAAGATGGCGTTGAGCACGGCAGGGGTCACCACGCAGATGGTCGGCTCGCCGACCCCGCCCCAGAAGTCGTAGGTCGGAACGATCACCGTCTCGACCTTCGGCATTTCGGCGAGCCGCAGGATACGGTAGGTGTCGAAGTTCAGCTCCACCATGCGCCCGTTCTGCACCGTGCACTCGCCGTAGAGCGCCGCGCTCAAGCCGTAGGCCACCGAGCCTTCGACCTGCGCCGCGATCTGGTCAGGGTTGACCGCGTGCCCGCAATTGAGCGCGAGCACCATGCGATGCACCTTGAGCTTGCCGTCGGCGCTCACCGAGACCTCGGCGGTCGCAGCGGAGTAGCTCCCGTAGCCCATGAACTGCGCGATGCCGCGATGCACGCCGGCAGGCAGCGGCTTTCCCCAGTCGCCCTTCTCGGCCGCAGCGTTCAGCACGGCGAGGTGCTTCGGGTAGTTGCTCATGAGCTCTCGGCGGAATGCGAGCGAATCCTTGCCGGACGCGCGCGCCACTTCCTCCATGAAGCATTCCAGGTACACGCCGTTCTGGTTGGTGTTGACGCCCCGCCAGGGGCCGACCGGCACGTGGGTGTTGCGCATCGCGTACTCGATCTGCAGATTGGGCACGGTGTAGCCGAACTGCGCGTCGCCGGGCTCTTTCCACATGCCCTGCAGCTGCCGCGTGTCCTTGCCTTCCTTGATCGCCCCCGGATTCAGCCAGGCGTTGATCGACTGCCCGGAAACGCGGACGTGCATTCCGAGAAGCTTGCCGCTCTCGTCCAGGCCCGCGCTCATCCTGCATTGCGAAATCGGCCGGTAGAAGTCGTGCGCCTGGTCTTCCTCGCGGCTCCAGATCAGCTTGACCGGAACGCCGGGAAATTGTTTCGCGATGGCGACGGCCTGGCGCGTGTAGTCCTGCGTCCCGCCGCGCCGCCCGAATCCGCCTCCGAGGTCGAGCTTGTGCACTTCGCCCGCGGCGAGCGGCAGTCCCGCTTCCTCGGTTGCCGCGGCGAGGGAGCCTTCGGCGCTCTGGGTCGCAGTCCACACCTCGACCCTGTCAGCAGTGACTTTGGCCGTGCAGTTCATCGGCTCCATGGTCGCGTGGGAGAGGAAAGGCGTGCTGTAGACCGCCTCGACCTTTTTCGGAGCTCCGGCGATCACCTTGAGCGCATCGCCGATCTGGGTATCGGCAAACGCATCGTTCGCCGTCAGGCCTTCCTTCAGGCGTTCGGCGATGGTCGCGCTCGATTGCGCGGCGTTCGCACCTTCGTCCCAGACGATGGGCAGCGCTTCGAGCGCGGTCTTCGCGCGCCACCAGGTATCGGCGACGACTGCGACTGCCCCGTCGCTCACCTTGACGACGCGGCGTACCCCCGGCATTTTCGCGACCTTGGCCTCGTCGTAGCTCACGAGCTTGCCGCCGTGCACCGGGCAGGCCTTGACCGCGGCATTCAGCATGCCCGGCAGCTTGAGGTCGATCGCATAGATCTTGCCGCCGTTCAGCTTGTCGGCCGTGTCCAGCCGCTTCATCGGCTTGCCGGCGATCTTCCAGTCTTTCGGGTCCTTGAGCTTGATGCTCTTCGGATCGGGCGGCGTGAGTTTCGCTGCCGCCACGGCGACCTTGCCGTAGGTGGTGCTGCGCTTCGAAGCCGCGTGCGTGATGATGCCCTCGTTCACGGTGAGCTCGCCGACCGGAACGTTCCACTGCTCGGCTGCAGCCTGCAGCAGCATCATGCGCGCTGCGGCGCCGCCGCGGCGCACATAGTCCTGCGAGCCACGGATTCCGCGGCTGCCGCCGGTCGCCATATCGCCCCAGATGCGCTTGCGCGCGAGGTTCTGTCCGGGATTGATGTGCTCGGTCGTGACTTTTTTCCAGTCGCATTCGAGCTCCTCCGCGACGAGCTGGGCGAGGCCGGTGAGCGTGCCCTGCCCCATCTCCGAGCGCGCGATGCGGACCACGCAGGTGTTGTCGGGCTTGATTGCGACCCAGACATTGACTTCGGTGCCCGCCGCAATTGCGGCCTCGGCCGATCCGATGAACGGAAGCTTGAATCCGAGCGCCAGCCCGCCGCCCGCGGCAGCGGAGCTGACGATGAACTTGCGGCGCGAAAGATTGGCGGTCTTGCCGTTGGATGTCTTTTTCATGGGCGTCTCCTCAGGCCTTCTTCGTCATGCCGGCGGCCATGTGCACGCCCGCGCGAATGCGCTGATAGGTACCGCAGCGGCAGATATTGGTCATCGCCGCATCGATGTCCGCGTCGGTCGGGTTCGGATTTTTCCTGAGCAGCGCACTGGCCGCCATGATCTGCCCGGACTGGCAGTAGCCGCACTGCGGCACATCGAGCGCCGCCCAGGCTTTCTGCACGGGATTGGAGCTCGTCGCGGAAAGCCCTTCGATGGTGACGATCCTGTCGGTGGCTTTGATCGCGCTGACCGGGACTGAACAGGAGCGCCGCACCTCGCCGTTGATATGCACCGAGCAGGCGCCGCACTGCGCGACCCCGCAACCGTACTTCGTGCCGGTCAGGCCGACCTGCTCGCGGATGACCCACAGGAGCGGCGTCTCGGCCTCCACCTGCACGTCGCGGACCTTGCCGTTGATATTGAGTTTTGCCATGAGCGTCCTCCTTGGACTTGGCGGCGAATCTTATGTGGGAAATCCTGCCTGGCCGAAAGCATAGCGCATCCGGGGGCGCCGGGGCTATCGTAGACGAGTCACCTCGACCGCCGCTTTGCACGGGGCTTGGGCCTGCTCTTCGGCCTGGGACGGCGTTTCGAGGCAGGCTTCACGCGTTCCGGCAGCCTGGCCCGCCCGGTCTCGCGATTCCACTCTTCGTACGTCTCGGGCGAGATCTTGCCGTTCACCAGGAGCTCCGCGAACTTCCGGCGCTGTGCCTTGCTCTTGAAGGGCATCAGACACTCTGGACCAGCGCCATGATGTTTCCTTCCGTGTCCTTGAACCACGCAGCCTTGGCGCCGCCGGCGGTCGAGATGCCGTTCTCGTGCATCTCCGGCATGTCGTACATCTCGAACTTCACGCCGCGCGCCTTCAGCTCCGCGACCTCCCGTTCGATGTCATCGACCTGCCAGAACGCCTGGCTCGCCCGGGAGGTGCCGGCGTTCGGTGTCGGATACAGGAAGCATCCGGTGCCTTTGGCGAACTCGTAGACTACGCCGCCCGCCACCTCCCGCCCGGGCTTGAAGCCCAGCTTTACCTCGTAGAATTTACGCGCGCGAGCGACATCCTTCGCCGGTATATATGAATACATCGGGGCGTTTTGCAGCATGGATCCTCCTCGCGTGGTTCCGTTACGGCTTGACGATCTGCTCCCGGCCATCCTCGTTCTTCAATCTCAATGAGCTGGCCGTGCCTTTCGCCTCCAGTATCACGTAGGTGCTCTTCGTGCCCGAGGGGCCGGCGAAGCTCACTCCTGCGGCCTCCTCCGACGCGCCGATCTTGACCGACGGGCGCCCGCGCTCGGTGATCAGCCGCAACAACACCGTCTCGGAGTACGTCTCACCGTTCGACGGTGCCTTTGCCGGCAATACATTGAGCGATGCCCGAACCCGGCCCCGCTCATCGACGATTTCGAGCGCGCGACCTCGCAGCACCGGCGGGACGCCTTCGGCGACCGCCGAACGTACCTGCGCCAGCGTGAAAAACAGAAGCGCCAGATTCACGATAGTGAGCACAATGAGAAGCCGCTGAGTCTTCATGATTGATCCTCGATTCTCCGAATGCGAAGCGGAAACATGCTCTACCATATCAAATTCACTCTCGCTGGAAAGAACCATAAAGGGGAACTCGATGGCTAAACCGTTCAAGAAGTGGACCGTTATGCCGCACGGCAAGGTCTCGAAGCTGGACGACAAGCTGCTCACCGTCGTCGGCGACCTGCCCATGCCGTTCGGGGCCTTCCCGCGGCGCATGACCGTGATCCGCCTGAAAGACGCGCGGCTCGTCATCTTCAGCGCGATAGCGCTCGACGAGCCCGAGATGCAGGCGCTCGAGGCGTTCGGCACGCCCGGCTTCCTGATCGTCCCGAGCGACATTCACCGCATGGACGCGAAGATCTGGAAAGAGCGCTACCCTGCGCTGCGCGTCATCGCTCCTGAAGGCGCTCGGGCGAAAGCGCAGAAAGTCGTGCAAGTCGACGCCACCCACGCCGATTTCCATGACCCGGGCGTCAGCTACGTGACGGTGCCCGGCACCGAAGGCCACGAAGCGGCGCTCGTCGTCGAAACCTCCAGCGGCACCACGCTCGTCATCAACGACCTGATCTGGAACGTCGACCATCGCCCCGGCTTAGGCGGCTTGCTGTACCGCGTCACGGGCCTCACCGGCCCCGAGCCGCAAATCGCCTCCGTCGTCCGCCGCTTCAAGATCAAAGACAAGCCCGCCCTCCGCGCCCAGTTCGAAACCTGGTCACGCCTCCGCGGCCTGAACCGCATCATCGTCTCGCACGGCGACATCGTCGAGCGCGATCCGTCCGCCGTGCTTCGCGGCCTGGCGAGCACCCTCGCTGCATAGCGGATCGAGGAGATCAGACCGCCTTCGTCTCATCCACGGGCGGCTGGGGCGGGTCCTCCTCGGCCGGCGGCTGCTGTGCTTCGGTTTTCCGCCGCCGCTTTTCTTCCTGCTTCTGCTTTTTGGCGAGATCTCTCTGACGCTTGGCGAACGCATAGTTGGGCTTGGCCATTTGCAATGCTCTTCAGTTGGACTCGGGGTGGAAGTGAACTATCAGGGTAACTCTTTTTGCCATGGATCGTTCCCTACGCGGCGATGCTGACCTCGGTTCCCGGCGGCACGAGCTCGAAAAGCTCCGCGATATCCCGGCTGCGCATGCGTATGCACCCGATCGATCCCGGCTTTCCCATTTCGACTGCATCCGGGCTGCCGTGGATGTAGATGTAGCGCCGCATGGTGTCCACGTCGCCCAGGCGGTTGCGGCCGGGCTCGCAGCCCGAGAGCCACAGGATGCGCGTGAGGATCCAGTCGCGGCCGGGAAAGCGCTCGGCCAATTCCGGCGTCCAGATCTCCCCTGTCGGGCGGCGCCTCACAAACACCGTATTCAAAGGCCGTCCCGAGCCGATTTTCGCCCGCACGATATGCTCGCCGCGCGGGGTGCAGAAGCTTCCCTCACGCTCGCCCGGGCCGTTGCGCGAGGTCGAGACGAGGTAGCGCCGGACCTCCCGTCCGTCGTCGAGAAGCCTCAGGCCCTGCTCCGGAATCGAAATTTCAATTCCCGGCATTGCGACGCGCAGCGAAGAATTCCGAAAGCACCCGCCCCGACTCGGCCGCGAGCACGCCGCCCGTCACCGTCGTGTGGTGATTGAGTTTTTTTTCGGAGAAAAGATCGACGACGCTGCCGCAAGCGCCGGTCTTGGGATCGGGCGCGCCATAGATGAGACGCGCAATGCGCGCATGCATGATCGCCCCGGCACACATCGCGCAGGGCTCGAGCGTCACGTAGAGAGAGCAGCCTTCGAGCCGGTAGTTGCCGAGCGCCGCCGAGGCTTCCCGCAGCGCCTGGATTTCCGCATGGGCACTTGGGTCCTTGCTCGAGATCGGTGCATTGTAGCCGCGGCCGATGACCTTTCCGTCCTTCACCACCAGCGCGCCGACAGGCACTTCGCCGCGCTCGGACGCGCGCACCGCCAGGCGCAGCGATTCGCGCATCCTCGCGGCGTCGAAATCGGCGTCCACGCGCCCTACTCCCACTCGATCGTCGCGGGCGGCTTGCTCGAGACGTCGTAGACCACGCGGTTGATGCCGCGCACTTCGTTGATGATGCGGTTGGAGACTTTGGCGAGCAGTTCGTGCGGCAGCGGCGCCCAATGCGCGGTCATGAAGTCCGAGGTTTGCACGGCGCGCAGCGCGACGACGTACTCGTAGGTACGTCCGTCGCCCATCACCCCCACCGATTTCACCGGAAGAAACACGGCAAAGGCCTGAGCGACGCGGTCGTACCAGCCGGCGACGTGCAGCTCCCCGATGAAGATGGCGTCGGCGCGGCGCAGCAGGTCCGCATATTCGCGCTTCACCTCGCCGAGGATGCGCACTCCCAGGCCGGGCCCCGGGAAAGGATGCCGGAACACCATCTCGCGCGGAAGTTCCAGCGCGAGCCCGAGCTCCCTCACCTCGTCCTTGAAGAGCTCGCGCAAAGGCTCCAGGAGCTTCAGGTGCAGCGTTTCTGGCAGTCCGCCGACATTGTGATGCGACTTGATGGTGTGGGCCTTCTTCGTCTTCGCGCCAGCGGACTCGATCACGTCGGGGTAGATCGTCCCTTGCGCAAGCCATTTGACCTTGGGAAATTTCCCCGCTTCCCGCTGGAACACTTCGACGAACTCACGGCCGATGATCTTTCTCTTCTGCTCCGGGTCGGCGACCCCGGCGAGCGCCGCAAGGAAGCGCTGGGAGGCGTCGACCAGATCGACTTTCACGCCTAGATTCCGCGAGAAAGTCTGCATGACCTCCTGCGCTTCGTTCAGGCGGAGCAAGCCGGTATCGACGAAGACGCAGGTGAGCTGGGCCCCGATGGCGCGGTGGATCAGGGCCGCCGCAACGGCCGAATCGACCCCGCCCGAAAGCCCGAGGAGCACTTCCTCCTTTCCGACTTCGCGGCGGATTTTCTCCACCGCCTCGGCGAGGTAATCGGGCATGTTCCAGCTGCTGCCGCAGCCGCAGATCTCGTGCACGAAGCGGCCGAGGATCGCGCCACCCTGGCGGGTGTGCGTCACCTCCGGATGGAACTGCACTCCGTAGAAATTGCGCGCCTCGTCGGCGATGGCGGCAATCGGCGTCGCATCGTTGCTCGCGATGATCCTGAACCCGGGCGGGAGCGCAGTGACCTTGTCGCCGTGGCTCATCCACACGTCGAGCAGGCCGTGCTTCTCGCCGTTGATCCGGTCCTGGATGCCCTCGAGCAGCTTGGAGTGGCCGCGGGCGCGGACCTCGGCATAGCCGAATTCGCGCACCGGGGAATTCTCGACCTGGCCGCCGAGCTGGGCAGCCATGGCCTGCATGCCGTAGCAGATGCCGAGCACCGGCACGCCGAGCTTGAAGACGGCGTCGGGCGCCTTGGGTGTCTCATCCTCGTACACCGAGGCCGGGCCGCCGGAGAGAATGACCCCGCTCGGGGCGAAGCGGCGGATGAATTCCTCGTCGACGTCGAAGGGATGCAGCTCGCAGTAGACCTTCGACTCCCGGACGCGGCGCGCGATCAGCTGCGAGTATTGCGCGCCGAAGTCGAGGATGAGGATCTTGTCGTGCACTACTCGACCTGGTAGTTCGGGGCTTCCTTGACGATTTGCACGTCGTGCACGTGCGACTCGCGCATTCCGGCGGCGGTGATCTCGACGAACTGCGCGCGGGTGCGCATGGCGTCGATGTCCTCGCAGCCGCAATAGCCCATGCTCGCACGCAAGCCCCCCATCAGCTGCTCGATCACCCGCACCACCGGCCCCTTGTAAGGCACCCGCCCCTCGACCCCTTCGGGAACGAGCTTGTCCGAATGCACCGACGAATCCTGGAAGTAGCGGTCCGCCGCGCCCTGCTGCATGGCGGCGATCGACCCCATGCCGCGATACGATTTGTAGGAACGGCCCTGGAACAGCTCGATCTCGCCGGGCGATTCCTCGGTCCCGGCGAAAAGACTCCCGAGCATCACCGTGTGGGCGCCGGCTGCGACCGCTTTGGCGACGTCCCCGGAAAAGCGCACCCCGCCGTCGGCGACCAGCGGCACGCCGCTTTTCTCGAGCCCGGCAGCGACGTTCTGGATCGCGGTGATCTGCGGGATGCCGACGCCGGCGACCACGCGCGTGGTGCAGATCGAGCCCGGCCCGATGCCGACCTTCACGCCGTCCGCTCCCTGATCGACGAGTGCCTTGGCGCCCTCGGCGGTGGCGATGTTGCCGCCGATCACTTCCGCCGACCCGGCATTGCGCTTGATCCACTTCAGCCGGTCGAGCACGCCTTGCGAATGCCCGTGCGCCGTATCGACGACGATC
>Ga0193745_1000105_pt1 | contig 14622 bp, 11 predicted proteins | sample L1a2metaG_FD_145899 | JGI IMG/M metagenome (GOLD analysis project Ga0193745, IMG submission 145899) | Soil microbial communities from a riparian zone of the East river system, Colorado, United States - L1a2 | ecosystem: Environmental > Terrestrial > Soil > Riparian zone | place: USA: East River... | reverse complement strand
GTCCGTCGGCACATATTTAAGAATGCGGCCATTGCCGCTGTCGACCACATACACCGCGCCTTCTTTGTCAACCGCAATCCCATAAGGGAAATTCAGCTGTCCTTCTGTTCGTCCGCGGTTCCCCCAGGCACAGAGGAAGGTCCCGTTGCCGTCGAACTTTTGGATACGATGGTTTCCGGTATCGACAACATAGACGTTGCCGAGCGCATCGCAGGCAATCCCCCAGGGGGACTTGAATTGCCCAGGGCCAGCCCCCTCTCGACCCCACTTGGCAAGGAAGCTCCCACGGGCATCGAACTTCTGAATGCGATTATTGCTTTCATCGGCTATGAAGATATTGCCGACGAAATCGACGGCCACGCCGCGAGGGAAGAAGAAGGCGCCGTCGAAGCTCCCGTCACGGCCCCACTTGAGTAATGCCGTCCCGTCCGAGGTGAACTTCTGAATGCGTGCGTTGCTCGTGTCGGAAACGTAGAGATTCCCTTCTGCGTCCGTCGCGAGCCCCCAGGGTACGTCGAACCGGCCCAGATCGGCCCCGCGCCATGCAAACCCGAATTTACCCCAGGCCTGCATCACATTGCCGTCGAGGTCGAATTTCTGAATGCGGTTATTGCCGCTGTCTGCGATATAGAGCACGTCATTCGGCCCGACTGCCAATCCACGCGGATAGTAGAAGCTCCCTTCCTGCGAAGAGGGATCGCCGCCCCATCGTGCGAGAAACTTCCCGGACTTGTCGAGCTTCTGAATCGAATGGTTATCTGTGTCGGCGACGTAGATATTGCCATCCTTGTCGAGCGTGATCCCCGTGGGCGAGCTGAACTCCCCGTCGTCCACACCTTCCCGGCCTATGCTCATGGCCAACAGATAGGGCGAGGGCATCCCCATGACCTCTTGAGATTCGAGACTCTCCCCCTTCTGCGTCACTACGGTAACGACATAGTGGTAGCAAATCCCGTTGGCCAGGTCGTCATGAACAAACGGACTCTGGGCGCCTTCCAAACAGGTACCTTTATCTTTTTTCACCCCAATGACGGCTTTAAAATCGTCGGCGGAGGCAATCGGACGCGTGAGATCGGAGAACTTGATCATCACGCCCTTGGTGGTTTGGAAATAGAGATTGTAGTACAGGGCATCGGGAACGGGATCCCAGGTAATGGTGACCCGTCCATTCCCCGATTTCGCGGTCACGTTTGCCGGCGGCGGTGGAAGTTCTTCTTCAGCGGCAATCGAATCGCCGGCCCCCCACTCTCCCTGGGTTCCTTCGATGGTCAGATGCCTTCGATCATACCGAAACATCTCCTCGAGTAGCCAGGTTTTAATCATCATATGGTGGTGCATCCTGATGTTAAAGGCGCCCAGTAAGAAGAAACAAAGGGTCTTTTCATGACTTAGAATTGGATTGGGAAGTCTAGCAAAGCGGCGGAAAGAGAGTCAACGGGGTCCTCGCCACTCTTCTTGCTCGCGGAGGAGCGAGAGCGAGAAAGCTGGCTAGTCTCCGTGCTCGCACAGGCCCCACGATAAAGCGGTGGCCCCTCGATGCGCGCAGTGGAGACTATGCCAGCCCCCTCGCTGAGAATAGGTAGAGGACAAGCATTCGACGGCCGCACGTAGACCAACATGGGTGCCCTTCCAAAAGGAAGAAAACAAGCGAGCTTGGAAGGATCATTTAGATGGATGAGGATTGCTCGACGCGCGCAATTCAAGAGATGAAAGAGATGGGGTCGTTGCTTGACGTTTCACCAGTCCGGCTTCTGTAACGGCTGTGGCCGAAGCAACACTGACGCGAACACTGACGGAAGATTGTTCTTGTCGAGGTGCAAGGTCAAGCCCTGACCCAGTGACGCGCACCCGAGGTCATGAAGATGGCACAACGTGCAAAGTCAATGGCCCCATATCTCATTCCCTTCCCTTCTATTTTTCTTTCTGTTGACTCTTCCATTTTTCGTAGGCTTCTTTGTGCTCCTGCACCTACGCTTTAATCTCTTCGTTTGCAGGATCAACCGCCAAGGCTTGCTCCGCAAGGGAAATCGCCATGGCAAAATCTTGCTTCCGTTTAGAGGCTGTGGCGAGCCCAAGCAACACCCGAACATCCTTGGGATTTCTGTCAAGCATCAATTCAAATACTGCCTGCGCACTCGCATAGTCTTGGCGTTTCAATAGGATCATGCCCAGCATCAAGCGGTTTTCCTGTGTAGGCTGTCTTGTCACCGCATGTTGGAGACTGACTTGCGCAGCCTCCCAGTTTTCCTGACTCCCATGAATGATGGCTTGATTATAGAAAAACGAAGCTTCATTCGGAAGCCGGGTGATGCCCTGTGTCAGGATACGAAGGGCCGCATCAATCTTTCCTATTTTGTTATAAAATATTGCCACGTTGTTATAGGCCGGTACGTAGGTGGGATCGGCTGTGATCGCATCTTCAAAATGCCTCCCATAGCCGCTCCAGTCGTCTTCAAGTAGAGCAAGGTGTGCAAGATAGCAATGCCCTATGGCATAAGACGGGTTCGCGCGGACACTCTGTTCAAATAGGCGCTGTGCCTCCTTCGGGCGTGAAGAACCCCATAACATGTCTGGAGATCGAGATCTCCTGGAGCCTGCTGGAGCTGTCGCTCAAGGTTGTCTAGCGCCGCCTTTGATGACCACCGTAGACGTAACTGTTGTCCGTCTGGACCCTCGGTGGCCTGGCGTTTAAGATAGGCCCTCGCGTAATTTATCGCCATTTCAGCTGTCCCAGTAAAGTCGAACATGCCTTGAGGTTCAAAGGGCACTGTCACACCCGCTGAGGAGGGCGGAGCAGGCAACAGGAACCAGACAGTCAGGAGTAACGCGGGGAGTCTGTAGGAACAGCTTCTATTCATACAGTTTCCTCAGAAAGCATACTCCAATCGGATTTGAAGTCCCCTTAACTCCAAACTTGGAGGTACAGGGGTCACCTTCAGATCTATGTTTCCATTCAAAGCGGGGAGGTATGGGGTCAGTGCTTGACTTTGCACTACTCTACCACTTTCGATGTTGAAGGCGAGGCAAAGTTGATGTGACCGATCGCGGTGGAGTGTTCTTGTCGAGGTGCAGGAGCGAGATGAGGTCAGCGTGAGGCTACTTTGTTTCCACGCCCAGGATGCTCAAAAAGGCCATCCAACGAGGCCGCAGGCGAGTCATAACCGGAGGCGTACCCTCAGGGGTACGTTGAGGATTATGACGAACCGAGAACGAAGTTGGGGGCCTTTTTCAGCATCCTGCTAGGACTGTTCGACCGGTTCTTCGTGGAGCGCCCCGCTGGTCTCTGCATCGAAGGCCACCTCGGCCTCACCAACTGCGAGTTCACTCGTAACGCGGAATTCTTCGATCGGCAGGAGGGCCTGCTCGGAGTCGCCGAGTTCTTTGAATTCACGTAACCCGAAATGCTCGAGGAAAAATTTGGTCGTCCCATACATGATCGGCCGACCCGGCACATCTTTTCGCCCGACGATCCGCACCAACTTACGCTCACACAACGTGCGCAGGACGCCGGACGTTTCGACACCACGAATCTCTTCGATCTCAGACCGCACGAGCGGCTGTTTGTAGGCAATAATCGCAAGAGATTCGAGCGCAGAACGAGAGAGCTTTTGCGCCGTCTTGGCTTTATCCATCCGTTTCAGCCAGGGCCCATACTCCTGCTTCGTCACCAGCCGATACCCGCCTGCGACCTGTACAAGCTGAATGCCTCGCCCCTCCTGATCTAAATCATGCGTGAGAATCCCCAGTGCTTGAACCACTTCGGCTTTTGAGACTATACCCAAGATGGACATCAGTCGAGCGATCGGCACCGGTTCGGGCGATACGAACAAGACAGCTTCCAGAATGGCTTTGAGTTCCCGCGCGTCGATGGCTTCCGTCTGGCTGTTCACCGCCTTGACGGCGGCTTCCTTCGCCACATCCTCAGGCACCCCGCTGCCTTCAATATCCGACGCCGGCTCCGCGAGAGCGATGTCGTCTGTTTCTTGTTCTATAGTTAAGCTCATGCTCCCCTCCATTCAGCATCATCCAATTCTGCCGGATCTGGTACGAGTGTGAAGCCGCGCGACACGAGAATCGGCCCAAAATGTTCTGTCTGGAATACCCGAACCGTTCGAAGCCGCATAAGTTCCAGCAACGCCAAAAATGTGACAATGATGACAAGACGATGGCAGGCCGGCTCGAAAAGCTCGACAAAATTCACAGACTCCTGCCCCTCCAACATTTCTAAAATCGCATTCATCCGCTCCCGAACCGTCAAATTGTCTGGCAAAATCTCCATGAGCGTCTTGCCGGGATTGCGATCGAGGATTCCCTGCAACACATCCACCAAGTCGAATAGGCTGACATTGTCCAGCAGCCTCTCATCCAATTCCAAATCGACCGCCGGGCTCTGTTCACGACTGTAAATCTCCCGCCACAACCGCTCGTGTTCGTCCAACTGACGGGCAGCGTCTTTGAACTGCTTGTACTCGAGCAGCCGCCGTACCAATTCCTCACGGGGATCGGGGCCATCTTCCTCATCAGCGGCCGTCTCATCGGCGGGAAGCAGCATCTTGGATTTGATCTGGAGCAAGGTCGCTGCCATTACAAGAAATTCCCCCGCGACAGTCAGATTCAAGTCTTCCATCGCCTCAATATAGGTGAGGTATTGCTGGGCTATCAGATGGATGGGAATGTCGTAGATGTTGATCTCGCTCTTCTTAATGAGATGGAGCAAAAGATCGAGGGGCCCTTCAAAGTTCTCGATGCGAACCTGATAGGGCAATTCGGTTTGTTCAGTGGCGTCAAAGTGGTTATCCACAAGCGCACTTATACCAGACTTGGGGGAGGCGGAGCAAGCCTCCATCTATTAGTAGTGGTAAGAGGGATGGAAGCCTCCCCGTCATCGCAATCGAATCAGATAGGCAATCAGCAGGGCGCTGAACACCAGAAGGGAGAGGATAATCACATACTGCACGGCCTGATTTTCGTACCCCGGAGGTGCCTGTACGGGCACCGATCTGGCTGCTCTGGTAAACTGCGGACCCTTTTCGAAAAAGGTTTTGGAAAAGTCGTCTTGTCCTTTGAAGGACGCATCGGAAAAATCCGCCGTCGATCGGAACGTGGCCCGGCGGAAGTACGCGTCCCCGTTGAACAGGGTAAAGGTAAAAAACGCCTCACGGTCGAACGATGCTTCAGAGAAATCCGCCAGACCTTGAAAACGGCTCCCGGAAAACCCGGTGCCCAGTTTGAAAAAGGTGCGCGACAGATTGACATCCTTCTCGAAAACCACCTCCAAAAACTCCGCCAGCCCGTTGAACCGCGACTGCTGGAATGTGACCAGCCCCTGGAAGACAGATCGGTGAAATCTCGTATGCGGGCCAAACCCCGTTTTTTCAGCAAACACGTCACGCAGAAACAGGCTCTGCACAAAATAGCTCTCCCGCAAGAACACCGCGCCTGACAACGTCACCGGCTGAATAAACACAGTCCTTGAGAGATCCACCAACTGCTCAAACCTGGTCCCACTGAACGTCATAGGCCCCTTCACCACCAGCAGCCCCTGGGTCGATCCGTGCCTGATCGCTCCGCGCACCACTGAATTGACGATCACCATGGAACCGGAAATGACGCGTACCTCGCGTCCCTGCAGCTCCTTCGTCCCCTCCAGCTCGGGTGGCAGCGGACCCACGGGCAACATATCCAGAGACAAATCGCCTTGAACGACCACCCCTGAGAGATCGATCCCTTTCCCTTCCTTGAACGCCTGCAGCAACTGCACCGCATCCACCGCTCGCGCCTCGCGCTCTTGCTCCGTGCAGTCGGCGCCCAGATGACGCATCAACGCCACTTCAGGCCCTAAAGCAGACGTCTCAACCTGACAGTTCGAGGCAGCGGCATCGAGCGGCAGCCAGAGAATAGCCACCCCTCCCACCATGATCCATATACACATCCGATTCATCATGCAGGCCCTTATACGGAATGCCATGGCCCAACGCAAGGCAAGGACCGCCAATTCGCTGTACTACCCACCCGGATTTGCTACACTTTCGCTAGCGATCGTATTACCGACCCACACCATATTCATTAGGATGCTCAAAAAGATGGCCTCATTCATTTGTGGTTTGTCTGGTTCATCTGGTCTATCTGGTTTGTTTGGTTCAAGCAAACAAACCCGACACACCAAATTAACGAGAGAAACCAGTGCTTTTTCAGCAGCCTGATGGGGAGCCTCATGACGCCACGCCACCTTGCCGCCACCTGCGCATTGATTGTCAGCCTCCTTTGCGGAGTCCCGGTCTCAGTTTCAGCAGACAGTGTCATTGAACTCCCAATCCTGGCAGCCATTCGCCAAAACAATCTCGGCGTGTTTGAAATCCTGATGATGTGGTGGGACAGGAAACCGGAACCGAACCCCGTTCAACTACAATGGCTCCTCGCCGGCGTGAGGCTGGGAAACGATCATCTAGGCGCCATGGCTCAGGCCTTTGCCTATGCTGTCGAACGCACGCCTTCGGTCCAGCATAGCGGAACCGTCTCAGTGCAAGGGGTGGCCTATCGACCTACAGGCAGCGACGGACCAAGCGCCGGCGCAGCTATGGCCGTGGGATTCATCGCCATGTTCAAGGGGGAGCATATTCAACGAGGTGTTGCCCTGACCGGAACCGTTGAACCGGACGGACAGATCGGCCCGGTAGGCAGCATCCCGGATAAGATTCGTGCCGCTGCACGAGAAGGCTATCGCACCGTGTTGGTTCCACGCGGGCAGATTCATGACGCGCGGTGGAATCTGAACGAACTGGCCTTTCAACTCAATGTGACAGTGAAGGAAATCGATACAATCGATGAGGCATACCAGCTCATGACAGGCCAACGGATCTAGGGCAGGCTGCTGAAAAAGTCTATTTTCTCAGCCGCCTGACCCCGGCGCGCCAAGACGCGCTCTTCCCCGAGCATCGTTCTCGCATCGTTCAGACCCTCAACGTACCAAAAGATTCTCGGAAATCAGAAGGGCTGAAGGGGGGGTCCGTTCGCCAAGACCCATTGCAAGGGCGAACGGCCCACACGAAATGCGGTTTGTACCTCCTCGGTCCTTCACTCGCTGCGGCCTTGCTGAACGGCCTTTTTGAGCAGCCTGCTAAGCCGTGACTCCTCGCATAATCGCGTCATACTCCGCGCGCGTTAACCGATGCATGCCCAATCTCAATCGTCGAGTAAGTTCGGCCTGATCGGCAACCTGCAACACGCTGAGCAACAGCGCCTGACTCGCGGCGGAGGAACAGGCCAACCGGCGTACCCCGCCGATTCGCACAAAGCCAAATCTGGCCTCAGTCCTCAGATCGTCACTGAGGAACGCATCCAATGCGGAGAAGTCCAACACCGGCGACACTATCTGAAACTCGGCATAGAGCCCGACCTTCAGCACATACACAAGCCCACGGGACTCCGCATCAAGATATGTGTGCAGATTCGTCCTGATCAAACCGGTGCAGAGTCCCCAGAGGCCGTGCCCGAGTTGCAGCTCGGCACTTTCCTCCGAGGTGCGTTCTCGCAAGGCCCCGGCCACGAATAAAAAATGACTCATTGGAAATTGAGCGCCGAGTATTCAGCGGGAGGATGATACACATGGGCAGACTCACAGCGTCATCCAGCCGGACGACTCGACCGAGTCGTCCAAATTGGGTATCCCATGCGAGTCTCAGGGCGTGTGGTAATCGTCTGCGTCGTCTAACAGGCCTTCTCGTTTTTCAGGAAAGTCGGTGTCCTCATCCTCCCCATCCAGTGTGAGCTCTTCTTCCACATCTTCATCAGCCTCAACAGCGATATCCACATCATCCTCGCCCAGCTCCTCGTCAAGTTCCGAATCTTTCAGCATCGGCGACCCCATCGGCTTTGATAACAAGGACTGCTGAGACTCCTCATCCACTAAGGGCTTCACGGATTTCTTGTCGGGGGCTGGGGCCTCTGGTTTGGACGATACGGCTGGACCAGTCATTCCCCCCGGTTTCTTCGGAACCGCCTTGGATGCCGCAGCAACGCGCTTCTTGGCGGTCTTCTTAGCCGTCTTCTTGGCAGCCTTCTTTGTAGCTGGTTTCTTGGCTACCTTCCTGGCAGTCTTCTTGGCAGCTTTCCTTGTAGCCGGTTTCTTGCCTGCCTTCTTCACTGCGGGCTTTGCTTTGGCTTTTTTAGCCTTCGCAGCTTTCTTCTTCGCTGGCCGTCTCTTGTTTTTCGCCATCGATTTTCTCCTCTCTCATCCGTTGGATGTCTGACGCGATCTCCATCTAGCATAACCCATACGATCTTGCAACTCACACCTCTACAACCTCTCACAGGATGGCGAAAAAGTCGCTTTTCTAACCTACCCAGCTATGCCATCTCCATCACCGTGGGGCAAACTGGAACGATTTCTGCTCAGACATCGGCGGAACAACAAACGTAACGTTGCTCAGGGGTCACCCGATGGCCGCGAATCTGCCTCCATGACTAGGAATCGTCATCCGGGTCACTGCTCCGAAGGCCTTCGAGTACAACTCGGCACTATACCAATGGTGTTTGACGCCTCAATGGATGGGAGAATCCTACAAACCGGCCATAACGTCAAGAGGCAGAAACCAGGAAACTTACCAGGTTGACACTGAAATGGTAGAGTGACGATGTATGAAGCTCCTCGCAGCGAGCTACGGGGTGTTCGACGAAAGAGAATAAACCGGATTAACAAGTCACGCGGATCATGAAGCCAGCTGTCGTCGCTCACCAACCGCTCAATCTCACCGGACAGACACTCAGTCTCCTGGCCTGGCACATTCCCGATCTCGTCGCCTATCAGCACAACGAAGACGAATGGTGGTTTGCTCCCCTCGATGACAACTTACCGATCGTGCGACTGAATCGTACCGGCCGGGAGCTGTTACAGGCGATGAACGGCCACACTGCCGTGGGGGCGCTGGTGGAAAAATACGGAGCGCAGGTCTGCGGACCGGACGGACAGCCGGGACAGTGGCACTTGGAACAGTGGGCCCTGCCCACCTACTCGCTTTGTTATTACGGCACAGAGCCCCCGGGAGGCCACCGTCACAAGGCCAAGTGGGATCTGCTCCTCCAACAAGTTCGGGAAGGCTGGTCAGGACAGGAAGGGTTCGAGGGAGAAGAGCACCTTGAGGACTTTCATCACCACGGACTGACCGATAGCGGCGAAGACGACGGCCACTTCGACATGATCGAGACCACCGTCTCGCATCTCTTTCGGGAGCCGAATGACACGCTCAACGGCTTGACCTATGGCCGGCTGATGATGCGGCAATTGCGGAAGCTGGGCTGGTTCACACCCAAACCCCGCATCATCGTGGAAGTGGGCGGCGGACTCGGATACCTCGCCCGTGAGATGGGCAAGGAACTCTTGCCGTTTGAAAAACAGACCATCCGGTACATTTCACTCGACATCACACTGCCCTTCCTCACGCTGCAAGTCGCCCGTGCCAGGGCCGGAGGCTGGAGCGGCATCGGCACCCGCGCCAACGGCGAATGGCTGCCCTTCAAAGACAACTCCGTCGATCTTGTCATCGACAACGAAAATATGGCCGACATGACGCCGGTGAAATTGAGCAAAAAAGAACTCCTCGATGGAGCAGGCGACAGGCTGCAGCATCAGGAAGCGTTGGATTGGATCAGACGCGTGAGGTTGCCGTTGGGCAAGGACCTGCCGGAGGATGTGATCTTCAACCTCGGCCCCTTTCGATTCGTGGCAGAACTGTGGCGGGTGTTAAAGCCAGGCGGCAGAGCGTTTCTCACCGAATTTGGGGTCGAGGAAGGCTGGCCGGCACCGGTCAAGCTGCCAGGCCACACGGAATACGAAGTCCAGTACAGTCACCTGCGTCAAGCTATCCGCTGGTTGGGCTTCCAAGAGCGCTATCTTTCGCTGCCCCAATTCCTCGCCATCAAACCGGACACAAAAGTGCTCTGCACCGGGGCCGCCTATACCATTCAACGGTTCTGCCAGACCATGAACAAGCCGTTCATCGTGCGAGCCTATACGGAGAAGGAATTGCAACAGGCCCTGGGCGACATGCTCCCGAAACTCCACGGCTGCCACTATCACAACGTAGCAGATCCTGCCTGGTTCGGCCTCATCGACTTCAAAGTCTTGTTACTCGAAAAACCAGGCGGGACCCCGAAAGCCAGCTTTTCGGAGAACAAGGGCTATCGGTGGTATTCACAGAAGTAGGAGAACAGGGTGGCATGGCCAGTCCCTATGCTCCCGGAACGCGCACGATCAGAATGTGCTCGTTCGACGGCCGCAGTTGGGACTAGCCAAGCCACCCTGTCATGAGAGAGTGGAAGCTGGGAAAGTAGGACCGCCTGGTCTCCCTGCCGCGCAACGCGCGGCCTCAGAAGGCCCTCGTTGAACGCGCGCAGTGAAGGGCAATCTGGTACCCTTTTGAGAGAGCAAGGGAGAGAGCACGGAAAGGAATCGTTCGATCGGAAGGCGAGATGTACTGTTGCACGATGACCCTATCCACTTCAGAAGTAGTTACCCGGGAAGATCGAGCTTAATTTTCCAGCCTTCGACATAGTTCCAATCCACACCAAGTTCGTCCTGGCGAGCCTTAATTTTTTCTAGCAGGCTGCAGGAAAAACTCTGTGGGCACGCCGGAATTTTACTGGTTCCCCGTCTGGGATAAAAATGTCTACGCCTCGAAAGATGCTCAAAAAGACTGTCCAGCAAGGCCGCAGCGAGCGAAGAAGCGAGGCGTACGCTTCGGTACGTTGAGCCTCTAAGCGATGTGAGAACGATGCTCGGGGAAGAGCGCGTCTTGGCGCGCCGGGGGTCGGGCGGCTGAGAAAATAGACTTTTTCAGCATCCTGCTCGAGAGCAGGACAAAGAAAAGCCGAAACCCATACTACGGGTTTCGGCTTCTCCCAAAGGATAGAGGGTCTAGTTACAACCCACTTTCTTAGTACTGCAACTGTAAGGCCACATGGAAAGAATCGGTGTGCTGGCCTGTCGGATTGGTATTGGACCAGTCTCCCGAAAAGGGTCCCGGACTATCGCCAGTCCGCCAGTATGCCGACGCGCGCGCATTGTGACCGCTAATGACGTAGTTCAGGCCAAGTTCAAATTCATTGAATGCGCCGGAGAACTGACTGTTAATGCCGGTATATCTCCCATAGGGCTGGAATTTCCCGATCCCGATCTCATTTGGAAACAGATACAAGGCGTACCCGGTCCATGAACTTCCGGTAAACATGCAGAAGCAGCCTGGGCCGGCAGCAAAGGCGGCGAGGTCCTGTCCCCAATACCGCTTGAACTCACCGTTGGCCGTGAACACGCCCATGTTACCAGGGAGTACTTTTTCAAACAGGATATCGGTGACAAAAGCCCGGAAAGGGGCGGGATTTGCCAATGAACCAGAGCCAGCATTCTGATACTCTCCGCTTACCGCGATGGCAAGAATATCACCGGCTGTCCCGTAGTAGGTCCCGCTGGTGTAGTAACCAGGATTGTCCTCATCGTTCAGCAAGTTCCACTGGAGACGTCCTGCGTACTTCAGACTGTCTCTTTGATTAGGTCCGAAGGCTGCGTTTGACCGCAGTCCGTTGAACACCGACGCGACATAGAGCAGATGTGTACCACCCGGATGAACTTTCCCGAAGAAGACTACGCCATTGTCACGGCCATAGAGACCAGCCCCATTTTGATTGCCGAAGTTCCCGCTGAAATCGGCTTGGTTGAACGGCGTCCGAAAGCCATCGAAGACCGCGTGATAGAAGGGGCCGTTCAGTTCGCCTCGCTCTGTCGGTACCAAGGTGCGCCCGACCCAGAAGTTCACCAGCTCAGTAAACTCGAACTTCCCGATCGCATCGATCAGGCCGATATTGGAATTACTCGCGAATCCTGTATTTGAAGGAACCGCACAGGCAAAACATTCGGTGTTAAACGTGAATTTGACGTACTTATGGATCCCGCCGTTGATATAGATACGAGCGTTGTTGATATCGAACTGGTTGCTGTAGTGTGAACCGTTCGCCGAGCCATCTTCTACCTTATTGAAACTTTGACGGATGCCCATGCCGATGGAAATCCACTTGTCATCGTCGGCCTTGATCATGCCACCTGCGTATACACTGGGGACCGTGGATACCATCCCAGTTACCAGTGCCATGGTGGCCCCAGCAACCACAAACATTTTCCACCGTCGTTTTTGACCTACCTTCATGGTGATAGCCTCCCTAGTGAATAATAGGAACAACGAACTTAAAATTCCTCCCTTCTTTTACATAGTAAGTTGCGTTGATAATCTGTATGCCGATGTGCCAGAACCTCTTAGACTACGTAATTTGTGCGGAATATGCCTAAGTCGCCAACATATAGCAAGGGAAATTAAGACTTTTTGGGGAGCTTGGACCAAAAATTTGTCGTTTCTTTTTGCGATACGCCCCCCTTGAAAGAAGGAGTTCGCCTAGATACATGTAAATTCCTCTAGCCCGCATTGTTCACGATGGTTGGTGGCGAAACCGCCAAGACGACATGCGAAACGGCGCGAGGAGCCATGAGGGAGGGAAGCATATTTGAGCCTCAAAACAAAGACGGAAATTGTGCGGCAGGCAGAAAAGACCTCTCGGCTTTTCCAGACGGGTAGACATTCTAGTGCACATCCACCGTGATGAGGCCCTCCCGTCTGCGACCGGTCCCACGAACTGATGTTCGTCCGATAAGAGACAGACGAGCCACTGAGGTATCAAGCGGCTGGTCATCTACGAGATGGACCAGTATCTTCTTTATCCAGCCATCCCCGTTGGGCGAGTCTGTCGATGCCTGAACCCTGGCCATATCCTTCCCTGGCCGCGCATCTATATACTGAGAGGATCGATAAACACACTAGGCATCTCCCTAGGAATGTGAGGCAATCTCCCTAGGAGCCTGCCCGGCATTACCTTCGTGACGAGGCGAAGGATGCGGCCAGGCGCAGAGCCGCAGGCTCGGAAAAACCGGAGGATTATTTGCTGGAACACGTTGAGGATTTTTTCTGGCCGAGAACGAGGCAGCTAGTCGCGGATCGTTCGCCACGGTAGAACGGTCAGTGGGGGCGGGCTCTTAGGCTGCAAATCGGCAGGTAAGCGTGCCGATCTCCACGCCGGCGAGCCGCATCGTGCGTGACGGTCCTTCATACGCCGCTCCGAATTTCCGTTATCTCCGATTCAAGCTTCTCGCGTGCGCCCTTGAGTTCCTGGATCTCTTTGACGAGTCGACCGACTTCAGCGTCGTACAGGACCCTCTCAACCGGTTCACCTCCCTCGCGAAGATTAACCCCTCGCTCGCCGACATCCCGATACAACTCGTCCAATTGCTGGTCGAGCTTGCGGATTTCAAGCCGTATCCGCAGCAGTTCCGTTTCTTCCAACGCACGGATCGCCGCCTGCGCCGTACCATGGCGCAACGTCGCCAACCCAGCCTTCAAATCATGCTTCAACCGTTGCAAGAGTCCCATCTTCTCCTAACTCTCCCCTCTCTCTACTCCACCCGGCGGGGGATGCGTGGACAGTGCGCCTCCATTGCTGGAAAGAGCGGGGCCCCACCGAGAGTCGACCGGAAAGGAAAGCGGAAACTGACCGAGTCTGCGAGGGAATTTCCGAAGGCTTCCACCCGGTCGACTCCGGAAGGGTCGCTCTGAGAAGCAGGGAGACGCTAATCCACGCATCCCCCCTCCTCAGCTCACCGACCCTAGATCCAACTTCGTTTCCCACCGGCGCAACATTGCTTCTCGCAAGGCGCGGTGCGCCGGCGCCTTCAGCTGTGGGTCCTGCTTTACGAGTGCAAAGGCCTCCTGCCGCGCCTGTTGGAGCATATCGGCATCCCGCAGCAGGTTCGCGACACGAAACTCCGGCATGCCCCACTGCCGGAACCCGAAAAACTCGCCGGGCCCGCGAATGCGGAGATCTTCCTCCGCAATCACAAACCCGTCGGTCGATCGTACGAGCGCATCCAGCCGCTCACGGGCTGCCGATGGCGGTTCGCCGGCCGCCTTGGGCTTCGTCGATCGAAACAGCATACCGCCCGAGGCCATCAGCAGACAGTAGGACTGGTGTCCGCTTCGCCCGACACGCCCGCGCAATTGGTGCAACTGCGCCAGCCCGAACCGCTCGGCATGCTCGATCATCATGACCGTGGCATTGGGCACATCGACCCCGACCTCCACCACCGTCGTCGAGACCAGGACCTGTATCACCCCCTTCTTATAGGTCGCCATGACCTGTTCCTTCTCTTCCGACTTCATCCGGCCGTGCACAAGCCCGACGCGAAACTCGGCCAATTCGTCCGCTTGCAGCTGCTCCGCACCTTGCATGGCCGCCTGCAGATCGGTCTTCTCCGATTCCTCCACGAGCGGATACACCACGTAGGCCTGACGTCCGCTTCGCAGTTCATCGCGCAGAATCTGATAGGCCCTTCCGCGCTGGCTATCGCTGAGGAGAAACGTCCGCACCGGCTTTCGGCCCGGCGGCATCTGGTCGATCACCGAAACGTCTAGATCTCCATATACCGTCATGGCCAGCGTGCGCGGAATCGGTGTCGCGGTCAGCACCAGCACATCGGGCTTATACCCCTTCTCGATGAGCGTCTTCCGTTGGAGGACGCCGAATCGATGC